>Ga0116151_10006049_pt1 | contig 10339 bp, 12 predicted proteins | sample AD_UKC117_MetaG_FD_89893 | JGI IMG/M metagenome (GOLD analysis project Ga0116151, IMG submission 89893) | Active sludge microbial communities of municipal wastewater-treating anaerobic digesters from Hong Kong - AD_UKC117_MetaG | ecosystem: Engineered > Bioreactor > Anaerobic > Digestate... | reverse complement strand
TATAGGAGTAGACATCCAAGGAGAGAGAATGTGGAAGGGAGCTAAACAGGCTATTGAAGAGAACATTTCTAATGCATACTTTCTAAGAACACAAATAGAGAATATCCAAGAATATATCCCAAAGAAAAGTATTACTGAAATCTGGTTAACATTTCCAGATCCATTTCCTAAAGATAGACAGGTAAAAAAGAGATTAACTTCTCCTAGGTTTCTAGATATGTATAAAAAAATCTTAAAGAGGGGTGGGGTAGTTAACCTAAAAACAGACTCACAATCTTTGTATGAATATACCCTTGAACAAATAGAGGAGAGAAAAGCGAAGATCTTAGAGAATCAGAGAGATATTTACAAAGAGGGGGATATAGAGGATGTTACAGATATTCAAACCACCTTTGAAAAGAAACACTTGGAGAAGGGTAAGACTATTAAATATCTAAGAGTCTGTTTGGTATCTACTAATACTTATTAATCATGGATATCAGATCATAACCTCCTTCAAAGTCTATGAGGTAGGCTTGGACTTTGCGAGCTATCTTCTCAAGATGCTTTTCTCTCTCTCCCTCATTCTCTGCTGGAAGCAGATGTGCAATATAGTAGAGTGCTTGTTCATAGCCAGTAAGCCCATTTATTTGTGAAGGATTATCTGTCGTTATCCTCCCTGCAAGAGTTCCAACGGCTATTCTTCTTATCTTTGCTTGGAATCTTTCATCGTCAAAATCATAGTCGTAATACTCTTCCCAATATTCGTCATCATAATCGTCTATATCATCCTCATCAAAATATTCTTCCTCCTCCTCATATATCTCTTTGTAAAAATCCGCATTAAAGATATCTTCCTTACTTATTAAGCCATTCTCTAAATCTTTCTGCATAAGTGCTACCTGTATCCTTATCCCGGCCCTCACAAATTCTAGATTGAATACCTCATCCATATATTCCCCTACCTCGAGCATTATTACTTGATCTAGGCCAGATAGGTCATTCTTGGTAGATCGATTGTCATCTGTAATAATATTGGAAAAGACTAGGGGGGAAATGTCGCTGACGAAGGTAAAAATTAATTCCTCTTGTTTATATTCATTGCCATTCTCGAGATTCGAGTACTCCATGTCTTCTATACATTAACTGGATGGGGCAATTCTAACATATTTGTTTTCTACTTCCCATATTTTTGTTTTGTAATATGACTGGACAAGAGAAAATTTTATGTATACAATACTGAATGCTTTAATTTAAGGCACGCTATAGGTTAGCGGAATGAAAAGAAAAGAAGCATCCGACAATTCGCAGATAAAGAAATTACCCCAGAATAAATACATTTTATTCTATGTGTTGCTATGGTTAGTCCCTCTGGTAATTATGTTAATCCGTGGGAATTTGTTTTAGTAAGAGAGAAAGAGAAATTATCCAAGTTAGAAGATTAAGGTTGTAAGTATTATCGCAACAGGTAGTTCTGCTATAGAACCACCAGCACGCAGTGAAGAGGAATATTATGAGAATCTGTTTTAGTACTATAATATTATACCTGAAAAGAGTCTTGTTCACAATATTGACTCGATATCGCTTCTTTTGCTAATATACCTAGATTAATATGTAAAAAGATTTGAATGAAAGATAAGGAGAATGTGTCTCTTAAAGAATATCTCAAAATAGCTTTTTGGAGTCTTAAGATTATATGGGAGATCTCTCCATCCCTGATGATAATAGAGGTTGTTTCTGAGATCCTTAGGAATCTTAGAACTCTTGTTAATGTCTATATTACAGCAAGACTGATAGATGAACTAATAAGGATGGCAACAACAGAGGGAACTGAAGTTACAGATTTAGTCCCATTCCTTATAATCCTACTCTTAGTTAATATCGCTTTTTCAGCCCTTCAGGAGTTGAGGCACTATTCTAGTAGTGTTCTTAGGGCTACCTCTAGAACATACTTACAAAAGATAGCTTATGAAAAATGTAATTTCCTAGGTCCACAGACTTTAGAGCTTCCAGATGTGGCGAATAATCATCAGAAGATGATGGATTGGATAAACTTCATAACAGAAATTAGCAACAATGTCGTTAGAATAATCTCATCTTTGGTGCAGACAATTATTGCGGGATTGATTCTTGTTAGCCAGGTTCCATTAGTAGTTCCTCTTATTTTGGCTATGTCAGTTGTTTACTTCTTCCAGAGAAGATATTACTTTAAGAAAGACTTTGAATGGCAAACCAGTGACGAACATCTTATGAAGAGGAGAAAGAGTTACTGGACGTCAGCCATGTTAACAGAGCCTAGGAATATTGGAGAGATATCTATTACTGGTGCTTTTAAATATTTGGATAATATCTTTAACAAATTCTTCAACTATTACAATAAAGGTTATGCCAAGATAATGAAGGATTCTTCTCTTAGTGGATTTTTTCTTTCAATCTTTAGTAATGTCATAATTCTTTTTGGGTATTTACAGGTATTTGCACAACTTCTTTTACAGAAGATATCCATTGGAGATACTACTTTTTATATGAGCTCCATAAACAATTTCTACGATGGAATCCAATCCTTCTTTACTGAATTCGTGGCATTTAGAGATTTTGTTATGAAGGTTAGAGAGGTATACAACTTCTTTGAACTTAAGCCCGTTGTTGAGGATGGAAAGATAAAGCTTCCTAGATTGCAGGAGGCTCCAGAGATAGAGGTTAGGAATATTTCTTTCCATTATCCCAATAGTAAGAAGAACATCTTTGATAATTTCTCTCTAAAGATTAAGGCTGGGGAAAAAATAGCAATAGTGGGAGCAAATGGTGCAGGAAAAAGTACTTTGGTTAAGTTGCTCTCGAGAATATATGATCCACAGGACGGCGAGATATTAGTTAATGGTATCAATCTTAAGGATATTAAGCTAAATGACTGGTATAAGAATCTGGGAGTATTGTTCCAAGATTATAACTTCTATGGGCAACTTACTGTTGAAGAAAATATTTATTTAGGAAAATCTGTTAAGAAAATGGACAGAGAAAAAATGATAGAGGCATCTAAGAATGCAGATGCTCATGATTTCATTCAGAAGTATGATAAAGGGTATAAGACAATAATGAGTGAAAGATTTGAAGGAGGAATTAGGCCAAGTAATGGTCAAAGGCAAAAGATCGCAATAGCTAGATTCTTCTACAGAAATGCTCCAGTAGCAATTTTTGACGAGCCTACCTCAGCTATAGATGCAGAATCAGAGTATAGAATATTTAACAGAATATATGATTTTTTTAAGGATAAAACTGTAGTAATAATCTCTCATAGGTTCTCTACTGTAAGGAATGCAGACAGGATTATTGTATTAGATGAAGGAAAGATAGTAGAAGAGGGAAGACATGAGGAGTTGGTGAAAAAGAAAGGAAAATACTTTAGTGCCTTTACTAAACAAGCAGAGGGCTATGTAAGCTAGCCCTCTGTAAATCTCCTATCTTTCTAACGATTAGTTATTACCGTTCCCAGAGCCGTTAGTAGAACCGCTATTCCCATCTAATCCAGAAGGAATAGTTCTTCCTCTTGCTGTGGCTTCCTGAACAACTTCGTCTACTATCTCTTGATCTACCGAACCATATTTAGCTTGACCTGCGTCAATTGTCTCTAATTGCTCATCAAGAGTTTTGTCATACTCTTCTCTAACTTTTTCAATCTTTCCCTGAGAAGTACTATCACCTTCCTCATTTTGCTCTCTTACAACATTCTGTTCTACTACCTCTAATTTAGTCATAACTCTCTCTCTCTGTTGAGCCATTAACCTCAATGCTTCCTCTAATTGCTCTTCTGTTACATCGTCTCTATTTACCATCCTATCCACTTGTTCTTGTCTTCTTGCCAATATCTCTTGCTCTAATTCGACCTCAGCTACCTCATCAAAGGTTAATGCCCTTTGCACATCGTCAGCAATTTCTTGAACTGGAAATAGTGGATCTGCAGGTGTAGCAGCATAGGCCTCCTTAACTAACAAGTAACCTCCACCACCAAGGATGACCCCAATGGAGAGGATGATTCCTAATACTTTGCTCATATAACTTTACTTTTAAAAATAATACAGATACTATTAATATACCATCTGAGTATTTAAATTCAAGGTGACCGCCAATATGAGAAACAAGTTTTTAATGTTGTTTTCGTTTTTAATATTTCTTCTCTTTTTAGTTTCTCCGACACATGCCCAAGAGGAAACAGAGGCAACCAAGGAGGAAGTAGTTGAACTGCCTGTATATACCAAAGAGGAAGTTGCAGAACACAACATTCCAAGAGACTGTTGGATGTCATTTGAGGGAGGAGTATATAATTTCTCAGATTATATTCCAGACCATGATAAATATCTGGACATAAGGGAGTGGTGTGGTAGGGATATGACTGCGGACTTTAAGGATAAAGCAGGAGAGGGAAGAGATCATAAACCTAGTAGCTACGAACTTTTAGAAGTTTACAGGGTAGGAGATCTTAAAGGAGATTTTGACCTTGTAGATGCCCAAGTTATTGTAGATGATGTGATTGTAAATACTCAGGAGGAAGAAGAAGTTAAACCCTCTTCTAATTACAATCTTGTAATACCCTTTCTTTTAACAACGATCTTGTATTGGGGTATGTATATTCTCGCTAAGAAGAAAGTTCTGGGTCTAAACGTTACTAAGTTTAATGGTTTCTGGAACACAATATTGCTTGTTACTCTTCTAATTCCTGCAATGGGTTTTGGAATATTTATGGTGATTCGAACTCAGAAACCAGAACTCTGGGATATAGATTTTGACTTTATGTATTGGCATGTTGAACTATCTCTAGTGATGGGCTTTGTAGCCATTTACCACTTCATACAAAGATTTGGTCAATATACAAACCAATTAAAGAGGAAAAGATCTGTTTGACCAGTTAGTATATATCTGTAAAAATAGATAATTAAATTTAGAAAACATTTAATATGAAAGTTGTATTAGATAAAGAGGTGTGCACAATCTGTTTCTCTTGTGTTGCTATCTGTCCTGAGGTCTTTGAAGGAAAAGATGATGGGACAGTAGATGTCAAAGATGAATACAAAGGAGTAGATATTACAGATCCAGAATTACAAGGGAAGGTGAGAGAAGCTGCGAACGCTTGTCCCTCTGGAGCTATTTCTATAGAAGAGTAGTATGGAAGATTGTATATTTTGTAAAATTGTTAAGGGGGAGATTCCTTCCTACAAGGTTTATGAGGATGAGAAAGTTTATGCCTTCTTAGATATTAATCCTCTTAGTGAGGGTCATACCTTAGTTCTCCCCAAAGAGCATTATGTCAATATATTGGATGTCCCAGAGGATCTTTATGCTTATATGAACAGAGTCGTAAAAAGGATTGCAGATAAGATACAAGAAGAGTATAAACCAGAGGGTATTTTAATAAACCAGAACAATGGGAGGAGAGCAGGACAGGAGGTAGATCATATACACACCCATATAAAACCAATTTATGAAGATACAAAAGTGTTTAGTGAAATAAATCATAGGAAACAGTTTGATGAAGAAAAAATGAAAGAGATCCAAAAGAATCTTACTCTTGATTAAAGAATTCTAAGATATCTTCCATATATTCAGTGTGTATATCCCAGTGAGTTTTACCTTCCAATGTTATAAGTTCAACTTCTTTCCCTAAATTTTTTAGAGTATTTACAAAAATTGTAGATAGCGAATAAGGAACATTTACATCTGCTGTGCCATGCCAGATCTTAATATCTATATCCTTTATCCTTGCAACTCTATCAGCATTCCATTCGTTAGATCTTGTTGTAGGAGCTAGTAGGGCTATCTTATTTACTCTCTCTGGGTAATCTGATGCGAAATTCATAGTAGGCAATCCTCCCATACTATAACCAATCATATTTACCTTATCTTTGGTATCATATCTCTCATTAATCCAGGCAATTAGATTTATATTGTCCTGTATAGACTCCTTATTTCCCCAGTTTGCACCGTGCTGGTTAGATGCAGCAAAGATGTAATCGTTTTCTGTAAAGAAAACACCATAGGTATGTAAATCTTGCATAAATTCTTCATCTGTATCAAAGCTTACCTCGGTATTAGATCCATGACTGTAAAGAATAATTGCAGGAGGATTCTTTGGGTTAATAGGTGCAGGTACTGCAATGTATGCAGGTTGTCCCTCTATGGTCTCATAAACTTCTAAATAAGGAGGTCCGTCGTAAACTTCTTCCTCCTCTTTCTCCTCCTCTTCTTTTATCTCTTCGACCTCTTCTGTTTCTTGGGGTTGGTCAAAAATTTTTACCTTGGGTTGAAGTACCGTATAAGCGAAGTATATGGGGATGGCTAACAGGGCGAGAAAAAGAAGGAATAACAAAAAATCTCGGAGATTTGGTTTTCTCTTCTCAGAAGTCAAATTACCCATAATTTATTATATTCTGTTTTACTATCTCTGTCTATTCTGTGTATAATGGTTAACTTTCAAATTAAATAAATTTTCATTCTAATTAATATGCCAAAGAGCAAAAAGAAAGAAAGCGAGAAAAAGAGAGAGGAAGTAGTCATTAACTTAGAGAGTATTGGGACACCAATAGCGATATTGATATCTGGGATTATTATAGCCACAGTAATATTCTTTGCTTCTAAAAATAACACTCCAACTACTATAGATACAGCTGAAGATAGTACTGTGGACACGACAGTAGAATCTACAGGAGAGGGTATAGGGGAATTTGAACCAGCCTCAACAACATTTGGAGATGTTCCAGTTCTAGGAGATAGGGAGACAGCAAAGGTGGCAATAGTTGAGCATAGTGAGTTTAGGTGTAGTTATTGTAAGAGGCATTTAGACGAGACTTTCCCATCTATCTTAGAGAACTATGTAGATACAGGTAAGGTTATCTATGTTTACAAAGAGTTTGCAATGTATGGTGATGATATAGCGAATGCTGCTAAGTGTGTTTACCATCTAGAGGGAGCAGACGTATATAAGGAGTTCCACACAAAAGCATTTAACTTAGAGGATGAAGATGCTATTTATGCCCTTGCAAAAGAGGTTGGTGTTAATGAATCTGACTTTGATGCATGTTACAGTTCATCTCAATACCAGGATGAGATAGATGCAGATAAGCAGGCAGGAGCAGCAGCAGGAATACAGGGAACCCCAGGATTTGTAGTGGGTACATTTGATGATGATGGCAATGTAGATGGAGTTTTAATTCCAGGAGCATATCCATATGACTCATTTGTAGAGGTTATAGAGACTTATTTAGGAGAGTAAATTTTACTCTTAGAGGTTTTGTAAATGGAAGGAGGGAGTCTAAGACTCCCTCTTTTTATTTGTTTCCTTCTTTGTATGCTCTCGTTTGTTAGCTCTTACTTTTTCTTTGTGGTTGTTTTCTTCTTCTCTGTGGTTTTCTTTGTTGTCTTTTTCTTAGTATTTTTGTTCTTTTCTCTGTACTCTTTAGCTTCTTTATTTGCTAATTGGTAGTAACCTTTCTTCATTCTAATAACTGCACCTAATGCTACAAAGGAGAGAATCATGTTGTAGAAAACACTAACAATTGGAATTATATTCACCAATATAGTTAAGACCCTTCCAGTGAGGAATGATTTAAATGGTTGGTATCCTTTTACTTTTAGTAAACCTAAAATCTCTTTACCTATTGCTGTCTCTACCCATACCTTACCGAAGAGCATTAGGAAGAGGAGCAACCCTATTATTAACATAGCTGCGGGTGTTCCTACTATGGATATTGCAAGGATGAATAGTGGGATTGGTATTAGCATGAAAACAATAAAGCCAACAGCTAAGCTCTTAAGGAATTCATTTGTAGAGCCCGTTATTTGCTCTTGTACCTTGTATGTTTTAACAGGGGAAATACTGATTAATATGAATCCTACTAGAAGGAAGGAGAGGAAGTTAATTGTTAAAGAGAGAGCTCTATTTCCCCACGCAGTTTCCATACCAAAGGAAGTGCTATCTTCAATATCTACTCCTTGGGATTCTGCTATTCTGCTTAGTCTGTTTGAATCGTAGATCTCTCCTGTTACTGTTGTCTTTGTTAGATTCTTCTGTTCTCCAATTAAAACAAGATCTCCTCTTATTATTGACTCTATTTGAGGTTTAATTCCAATTGCTCTTAGGTCATCACCAATAGAACCTTTAAGTATTCCGTCAAAGAATATGGCTAACATATCTCTCTGTGTGTCTGCTTGGTAATCTAGGTAGGAGGAGATAATATATGTGTTGTCTGTGACTAACCCTTCTATTTTTGTATTATTTCCTAGTACGAATATATTTCCATATACATTGGAATCTATGTTTAATGTGCTACCTATTATGTATGCATCTCCTGTTATTGTTCCATCTAGATTTATGGTGTCTCCTATTAGTATGACATCTCCATCTACGACTCCATCTATCTTTATGTCATCTGCGACTACATAGAGATCTTCGTCTATGGTTTGGTCAGAATTTAGGGTGTAGGATTTGAATTCAAATTGAGCAGCTTCTATCTTAGAGGGTAGTAGTAAAGATATTGTTGTTAGAAGGAGAAGTAGAGGGATGGTAAGTAATATCTTTTTAAAGATTTTCATAATTTAAATGGTTTAATTTATGTATATACATATTAACATATGTCTTGGAATAGTGGAATAAGTTAATTCTTGACGAAGTTAGTAACTTATTGGTAATATGTTGGTATGAAGAAAATTAAGAGATATACTACAACGGAATTTTATAATAATCCTTCTAAAGTTCTAAATTATGTAAGAGATGGAGGAACAGCTTTTCTGGGTTATAAAAGAGTAAAAGAGCCTTTAGCTGTGCTGACTTCTTACAAAGATTATACGCAGAAGAAAGAAGTCGTGGATAAAAGTAAGTCTCTCTGGGAGAGATATGGTCATAAAGCGATTCACGCCCCAGAGTATAAAGATAGTGCGAAATATATTCGAGAACTGAGGGATCAAGAATGAAGAGATATCTAGCTGATACAAGTTTTTTGGGTGCGCTTTTTAATAAAGATGATGTTAACCATTTAAATGCTAAGAAGATAGCCCAGGAAGTAAAGGACGAATATTTTATAATTCCAGCAGTTGTCATAGCAGAGTTATCTGGTTTCAATAGGGACTTAGATTTAAGAGATCTATTGGTAGATAATGCGATGAATTTAGCATCAGAGGTCTCTTCTTTTGGTGCAGAGAACATAATTCCATATCTTACTTTCAGGACATATTATCAGGATAAGTTAAAAACAATGGATTCCATAATTTTGTTTTCTGCGATAGATAGGGGTGCTACATTATTGACTTTTGATAAAGAATTAAAGAAGAAATATGAGATGGTTTGTGAGAATTTGTTCTGAGATTGTAGAAAGGCTTAGTAGGTTGGTGGTGTGGTTTTCGAATTTCCCAAGTGAATCCTGATATAATATCCCTAATATGAAAACTCTAATAGTAATAGTAAACCATAATGGTCAAAGGCTTCTTGAGAAAAATCTCCCTCATATATTAAAAACGGAAGGTGTGAATTACGACATTTGTGTCGTAGACAATAACTCTACAGATAACTCTGTAGCTTTTTTAGAGAATGAATATCCCCAAGTTAAAGTAGTAGAATCAGACGAGAATCTTGGTTATGGTAAAGCACACAACTTGGCTCTAGAGCAGTATCCACAGTATGACTACTATGTATTTATGAATAACGACATAAGGGTTACTCCAGATTGGTTGGTTAAAATGTTGAAAGTTTTTAATGTTAAAGAAAAGGTAGGTGCAGTTGGTCCAAAGATACTGTTATCTAATAATAAAGAAGGAAGAGAAGTAATAAACTCTGCAGGGATGTATATAAACAATCACTATGTGGCATATGACAGATACGAAGGAGAGTACGATGATGCACAATATTCTATTACTGAAAAAGTAGATGGTATATGTGGTGCAGTGATGTTAATTTCTAAGGAGGTTTTAGAAAAAGTTAAAGGTTTTCATCCCAGTATGTTCCTATACTATGAAGATGTAGATCTGTCATTGAGAATAAGAGATGCAGGTTATAATGTCTACTACTGTGGGGAATCTGTTGTGTATCATGACCATATGGCTTCTACAAAAAACTTGGGAAGTTTTAAAAGAAACTGGATGAATATGGGAAATAGATATGTTAGTATCAAAGGGAGATTTGGTTTCTTTATGGCAATGAAGGAAACATTATGGTATCTTTTCTCTTGGGGAGTATGGAAGGTATTTTATTCTAGTAAGATTACTTTAAAAGAATATCTAGATGATAAGTAAAAACGATATGGATTTATACAAACAGTTTGTTAAGACAATCTTCAAGATGAGATACAAGGGGTCTATACTGGGTTTTCTTTGGGTA
>Ga0116151_10006048_pt1 | contig 10343 bp, 11 predicted proteins | sample AD_UKC117_MetaG_FD_89893 | JGI IMG/M metagenome (GOLD analysis project Ga0116151, IMG submission 89893) | Active sludge microbial communities of municipal wastewater-treating anaerobic digesters from Hong Kong - AD_UKC117_MetaG | ecosystem: Engineered > Bioreactor > Anaerobic > Digestate... | reverse complement strand
CGCGGATCGGCAATCAGCTTGATCAGCGGCACCATGTCCTTGGCCGGCCAGTCGCGCCCCATCAGCGCCTCGCGCGCTTCCTGCGGCGTTGGCGATGTCCGGATCAGTCGGATGACTTCATCGATGTTGGCGACGGCGATGGCCAGACCGACGAGCACATGGGCCCGGTCGCGCGCCTTGTTGAGCAGATACTTGGTGCGGCGGGTAACGACCTCCTCGCGGAACGCGATGAAGGCCTGCAACAGGTCCTTCAGGTTCAGCAGCTCCGGGCGGCCGCCCGTGAGGCAGACGTTGTTGATGCCGAAGGTCGATTGCAGCGGCGTGTAGCGGTAGAGCTGGTTCAGCACGATGTCGGCCATGGCATCGCGCTTGATTTCGATCACCACCCGCATGCCGTGGCGATCGCTCTCGTCGCGAATGTCGGAAATACCCTCGAGCTTCTTCTCGCGCACCAGATCGGCAATCCGCTCGATCATCAGAGCTTTGTTCACCTGGTAGGGGATCTCGGTGACGATGAGGGCTTCGCGTTCCCGGCGCAGTTCTTCGGTATGCACCTTGGCGCGCATGACGATCGACCCGCGGCCAGTGTGAGCGGCCGACTTGATGCCGGCGCGGCCGAGGATCAGGCCGCCGGTCGGAAAGTCCGGACCCGGAACGATGTCGATGAGGCCGTCGATCGAGATCGCCGGATCGTCAATCACCGCCAGGCAGGCGTCGATGACTTCGCCCAGATTGTGGGGTGCCATGTTGGTGGCCATGCCCACGGCAATGCCGCCGGAGCCATTGACCAGCAGATTGGGGAAGCGGGCCGGCAGCACCGTTGGCTCGCGTTCGGAATTGTCATAGTTGGGCTGGAAATCGACGGTGTCCTTGTCGATGTCCTCCATCAGGGCATGGGCGGGCTTGCCCATGCGGATTTCGGTGTAGCGCATGGCCGCCGGCGGATCGCCATCGACGGAACCGAAATTGCCCTGCCCGTCGAGCAGCGGCAGGCGGAGCGAAAAGTCCTGCGCCATGCGCACCAGCGCGTCATAGATCGACTGGTCGCCGTGCGGGTGATACTTACCGATGACATCGCCGACGACGCGGGCCGACTTGCGATAGGCCTTGTTCCAGTCGTAGCCGTTCTCGTTCATCGAGAACAGGATGCGGCGGTGGACCGGCTTCAGGCCATCGCGCACGTCCGGCAGGGCGCGGCTCACGATCACGCTCATGGCGTAATCGAGGTAGCTTTTCTTCATCTCCTCTTCGATGGAGATGGGCGAAATCTCGGATGGATTGGCGGGAGTGAGCCCGTCGTTCTTGTCGTCGTGATCGGCCACGGAAAACCTTCAGAATCCCCAGTGAGGACCAGCCAAACCACGGCGCTGTCAACGACGATTCGGCGGCCAACCCCTTCTAGGCCGGTCTGGCCGCCAAAACAACGAAAAGTGTTTGATTTTCAGACGGAAACTGACGGGATCAGAGCTTTCGGAAAGCCACGTTCCGGCCCCGGTACCAGCCATTGTCGGCGACCACCGCTGAACACTCGACCCTGCCCCTCGTCCAGGTGGGCAGGACAATGCACAACTCATCTCCGCGGACGGTCCAACGGCCGCGGTCTTCGAGGCCCTGGGCGCGCCCCACAGCGGAGCCATCGCGGGCCAGCGTTACCGTGACCGCATATTTGCCCTTGACCAGAGCCTGGAAAGTTCCCGGCGCGAGCCGCAGAATTTCCTGGTTGCTCAGGGCGTCACCAGCCTGAGCGTGTGACCCGCTCAGGGTCGCTGCAATCACGACGCCGGCGAGACATATTGCGCGTTTGAACATGTCATCCTCCATCGCTTGACGCGATGACGAAGACTAACACACGCCGCCGGCCAGCGGGACGAAAGCGCTCAACAGTGTCAGCGGCGCATGTCTCAAAACACTACGATTTGAAACAACTCAGAACGGAACCTCATCGTCGAGATCGCGTGAAAAACTCTGGGTCTTGGCGCCGCCGGAGCGCGGACGGTCCATGGGACCGGACTGTCCGAAATCATCGCCGCCATATGTGGACCCGCCCTCGCTGCCAGGCCGGCCGCCCAGCATGGTCAGGGTGCTATTGAAGCCCTGCAACACCACTTCCGTGGAGAATTTCTCGACACCATCCTTGTCGGTGTACTTGCGGGTTTGAAGCTGGCCCTCGACATAGACCGTCGAGCCCTTCTTGAGATACTGTTCGGCGACCTTGGCAAGACCTTCATTGAAGATGACGACGCGATGCCATTCGGTGCGCTCCTTGCGCTCGCCCGTGTTCCTGTCGCGCCAGGTTTCGGAGGTGGCAATCGACAAGTTGACAATCGGCTTGCCGTCCTGCGTGTGGCGCACCTCCGGGTCACGGCCCAGATTGCCGACCAGAATGACCTTGTTTACCGAACCCGCCATGACACCTCTCCTTCTCTTGCGCGCACCCTAGTCAAACACAGGCCGCAGCACATCCGCGGAACAGACTTATCCACGTCTCTTTGGAGGATTTTAGTTCGCTTTTTGTTCCATTTCAAGTGCCGTATGGTGGCGGCAGGAGGTCCTCATGCTGAAGCCAATCCGGACGGAAACCGCGCCCAAGCCATTTTCCAACTACGAACAGGGGATCGAGATTGCGCCAGGGGCGCGCATTGTCCACGTCTCAGGACAAGTGGGCGCCGAGGTGAACGGCACCATACCAGCCGATGCCACGCGCCAGCACGAACTGGCCTGGGACAATGCGCTGGCCATTCTGGCTGCGGCGGGCATGGATCATACCAATGTGGTGGACGCCCATGTCTACATCACCGACCGCAGTCATCTTGGCATTTCTCGCGAAGTCCGGGACCGAAAGCTCAAAGGCCATCTCCCGGCCTCCACCCTGCTCGTCGTGGCAGGTCTCGCCGACCCAAGGCTCGTGGTGGAGGTTGATCTTGTGGCAGCGGCCCCGGCCACATGAGCCGGAGACGGCTGAAGTTTGTATTCTTAGCGGCGGCCGAACAACCCAAAGATGGTGTGACGCTTGCCATGAGCACGCTCCTTCGCAGGTGCAGCATGATAGTCGACGGACTGTGACTGCATCATGGCAGCCCGATAAACGTTTGAATATGTGTCAAGAACCCAGTTCATTTCCCATTCTCCTTCAGATTTCGAGATGCTTCTTGGTTGCTGTCAATATGATCTCTTCGCTCTTGCAACACAAACGGCAATAAACTACGCTACACGTAACAAAAACTTACAAGAGCGAAACATGGCGCGACGTCTCCCCTCCTTGAACGGCTTGAAAGCCTTCGAGGCGGCCGCACGGCACGAGAGCTTCACCGATGCCGCGACCGAGCTCTTCGTGACGCACGCCGCCGTCAGCCGTCACATTCGCGACCTTGAGGACTGGCTTGGCACCGAACTCTTCACGCGGACCGGGCGCGGGGTCGAACTCACCGAGGCCGGCAAGCGCTTCGGGCAGCGCCTGACGCCCCTGTTCGACCAGATGGCAGAGGCGACGCGGGAGGCCGCGGCAGTGGGCGACGTGCGCCAGCTCCGCGTGACGGTCGAGCCATCGATCGCGTCACGCTGGCTGGTGCCGCGGCTCGGCAGCTTCAACCGGCTCCACCCGGACATCGAGCTCTCCATTTCTCCCGATACCCGGCTGGTCGATTTCCGTTCCGGCGACGCCGATGTCGGCATCCGCTTCGGGCCCGGCGGCTGGACCGACGTGGAGGCCCAGAAGCTGTCGGACTGCGTGATCTTTCCGGTCTGTGCCCCGAGCCTCGTCAAGGACGCGGGCAAGCTGACGCCGGCCGACCTGGCAAAATACAACCTGCTGCATGAATCCCAGAAGCAATGGTGGGCGGACTGGCTCAAGGCGGCAGGGGTCACGGGGATCGAGGACTGGCGCGGCACCCTGTTCCAGAATCAGCTGGCCATCGAGGCCGCCGAAGCCGGCCAGGGCTTTGCGCTCAGCGACCAGATCCTCTGCACCGATTCCCTCATCGAAGGCTGGCTGGTGCGGCCCTTCGACTTCGACATGAAGGACCCTTGGACCTATTATCTGGTGCGCGCCAAGGGCTCGAAGGAAACCCCGCCGGCGCGCGCGTTCCGCGAATGGCTGATGAGCGAGATGGCGGAAACCAACAGGAAATTTGCGCAGCTGACCGGCCAGCGCGTTCCGGCCATTGCTGGCAAGCCCGGTTCCGCCTAGCGTCTGCGCGACGTCAACGGATTCGCTGTGATGGCCCGTCAGAAATACGACTGCATGAAGTGCCCCGGATATTGCTGCTCCTATCCGGTGATCGAGGTGAAGGACCGCGACGCCCAGCGGATCGCCAAGCATTTCGGCTTGTCACTGGCGGAGGCGGAAAAGAAGTTCTTCAAGGCTGCACACGGCTACAAGCGGGTGTTCCGGCGCAAGGCGGATGAGTATTTCGGCAAGATCTGCATGTTCTTCGACACCGGCAAGCGGCGATGCACCATCTATGAGGCGAGGCCATCGACCTGCCGGATCTTCCCGGGCGAAGGCCGCTGCGGCTACTATGATTTCCTGAGCTTCGAGCGTGACGGGCAGGAAGACCCCGAGTACATCTCCACCACCGACCACTCCGGCAACTGAGACGCGGCGGCCAGACAAAAATGGCCAGCACCTTGCAGGGCTGGCCATCGTTCAGGATGTCTGCAGTATCAGGCGTGGGCGGCCTTGCGCTTGCGGCGCCAGCCCACCAGACCGAGCAGACTGAACCCGCCGGCCAGCAGCGGCAGCGCGGCCGGAACCGGCACAGCGGGAACCTGGCTGCCGATCGTCAGATTGTCCAACCCGAACGCGCCATATATCGTTGTGCCGCCGTTTGGCAGACCGAAGGCGATGGACAGGATCAGCGAGGTGGAGGTGAGGCCAAAGAATTGCGTTCCGACGCTCGAGTTGACGAATGGCATCAGGATGTTCTCTGTCGAACCATCGCCATAGGTGACAAAAGCGTTGTATGGCCTGTTCGAGTCCGCATTGAAGAAATCGAAGCCGACGCCGAAGACGCCACTGGCCGACCCGACCGAGGTGGTGCCGAAGCTCAGGATGAAAGAGCCGTTGCAACCGGCGCAATACATGCGGCTGCTGGAACCGGTATAGACATACCCGACCAAATTCCAATCCGTGTACCCGGTTGTCGTGTAGTCCGTTTCGCCGAGGATGCCGGACATGTGGGCGTCGGAGTGAATATCTGTTGTTGCGCCATTCGAACTATCGCCGGTCTGGTAGCCCGCGGCCTCGTAGTCGTCAGTGACGCTGGCGCCTAACTGCCCCAGGAACGTCGTCCGGTCCGTATAGGTAGCCGCCTGCGCCGGCAGTGTGACAATCGCCAGGGCAGCAGCCATGGCGAAGAGTGTTGACTTCAAAGACATCTCTGACTCTCCATCCCCGTGTTTCTGTCGCAGTCAAATTTATTGGCGATGTTGACTGGCCCTCACCCGCCGCCGGATGACATGTCCCCTCGCGCGCACCGTCTACCACGGCCCCAGCAGACGAATGGTGAGATTAACCCATCATTAAGACTCCAAGTCAAGGCAATGTGGCGCGAAAACGGTTTTGCAGAATTGTCTAATCTCCAAACGAGTCAGGCCGCGGCCAGAGCCACTGCATCGTCTGATGACAAAATCCGGAGAGATTGGTGCGGCCAAGAGGACTCGAACCTCCACGATGTTACTCGCTAGCACCTCAAGCTAGTGCGTCTACCAATTCCGCCATGGCCGCACGCCACTTCGTGGAACGGCGCGGTGTCTATCAGGCGTCTTGCGAATAATCAAGCGTTCTTCCGGGGCTTCGCCGCCCACCCATTGGTGAACGCAACCTTACTGCAATTGCAGCGTTTTCGGGCTCCGCCTGAACGGGATCTCAAAGCCTCTTAGCTATTGTGGCCACAATAAGAAAACGAAGGGGCGTTAACATGAAGATCAAGACCGCTGTGGGGGCGGCACTTCTTGGGCTTCTGCTGGGGACGATGGCTGCGGGAGCCACCGGTACCTCGGAAGGAGCCAGAGCGAAGGAGCCAAAGACCCGCTTCGCCGCAACCTACGGAAAGTCACTTCCGCCGGTCGGCTTCATCGGGTTCTGTGCCCGCAATCCGGCAGACTGCAAGCCGGCAGGCGGAAAGGCGCTGAAGCTCGCGATGTCGCCGGAGCGCTGGAACCTGCTGTTCCAGGTGAATACCTACGTGAACGGCAAGATCGCCCCGGTGAGCGACCAGGATCTCTACGGAGAGCCTGAATACTGGACCTATCCGACCGATGCAGGGGACTGCGAAGACTACCTGCTGCTGAAGAAGAAATATCTCGAAGGCCTCGGCTTTCCGCCTTCCGCGCTGCTGATCACGGTGGTGCTTGACGAAAGGAACGAGGGCCATGCGGTGCTGACCGTGACGACCGACGAGGGTGACTTCATCCTCGACAACCGGAGGAACGACATCCGCCGCTGGAACGACCTGGAATACACCTATCTGAAGCGCCAGAGCCCGCGTGATCCGCGCAGCTGGCTGGCAATGGCCAAGGACAAGACGATCACCAACGGATTCGTGGCGGGCGGCACCCGCAGGTAGGACCTACACATTCGAGGAGAGTTTGGCCCGGTCGGCGTCCCCTCCCCATCCCCCACCAGACCGGGCTTACAGGAGCCGGCGCTGCCCCACCCAGCGCCGGCTCCGCTCATTTGCGGCGGACGATCTATCGCAAGAGATTTCTACAGGACGAAATCGTCAGCGGTGAGATTGATATGTCCGACCAATTCAAGGTGGAACTCGGGCGCCGCATCGAAGTCGGTATTCGCCTCGACAATCGTCCGGTTCGCATCCGCGTCAAAGTGGACGTTGAGCTGGCCCAATCCCAAAGATCCGTCTTCGCCGGTGAAGGTGAACGCCTGGTTGCCTCTGGCGAAAGAGAAATCCATGGCGTCAATCTGGCTCAGGTCAATGACGTCCACGCCATGCTGGAAGTCGGTGATGGTGTCGTGCGTTGCGACAGTTGACTCGGCTGCCGTCCGGAACACGAAGGTGTCGGCACCGGAATTGCCGGTCAGCGTGTCCGCGCCCAGCCCGCCGGTGAGCACGTCGTTGCCGCCGCCGCCGACGAAGACGTTAGCCGCGCTATTGCCGACCATCGTGTCATTGCCGAAGCTGCCCACGACGCGCTCGATCGAAACAAGCGTGTCGGTTCCGGCCGAGACGGGGACGGGTCCGTTCACGGATGCCTGGGCATCGAACTTGAATGCCAGGCTCGATCCGCTGTCGGCGAGCCGGACATCGACGTGACCGACGCTGGCGAGGAAGCTGTAATCCGCCGTATCGAAGCCGGACCCGCCATTCAGCGCGTCGTTGCCGAGCCCGCTCTTCAGCGTATCATTGCCGCCGGCGCCGTTCAGAACGTCATTGCCGCGATCACCAAACAGAACATTGGCGCCGCTGCTGCCCGTGAGCGTGTCATTGAAGCCGGAGCCGTTGGCATTTTCGATGGAGGTGAGCGAGTCATTGCCGTCACCGATCCCCACACCGGCGCCGAGGTTTACGGCGACGCCGCGGTGGGCAAAGGCGTAGGAGACGGTGTCCGTGCCGGTGCCGCCATTGATCGCGTTGTTGCCATCGCCGGCCAGGAACAGGTCATTGCCCGATCCACCGTTCATGATGTCGTTGCCGCTGAAACCGAAGCCGCCTCCGTTATCCAGGATGCCGAGATCGCGGATCACGTCGTTGCCGGCGCCGGCATTGACGAGATCGTCGCCGCCGTGAATATCGATGGTGTCCGCGCTGCTGGTGCCGACCAATTGGTCGTTGAAGGGAACCAGCGGGTTGTCACTGATCTTAGCCATAGTGAGAGTACCTTCTTTCAAGGGTTGCGTTGCAGAAGGTCAGTGAACCGGGATGCCGTCCCGCGGGATCATTCATTGCCGGTCAATCTGAACTTCCCGTTGGCGTGTTGCGCCGCTGGTGATGTCAGTTTGCCAGCAAGGACCGTGTTGGCCTGTTCCGCGGGGAACACGCCTCACGGAAATTTCAATCAGTCATCCCAATTGCTCGACCGGCAGCTGCGTTGACAAGCGACAGCCGGCGCCTAAGATCGTGGCTGCGACGGGCCGCCGGAAACCGGCCGGCCCGGATGTTCATGGGAGGAACAGTATGGCTCACACACTTGCCGGCGGTTGCGATCACATTCACTCGCACGCCAACCACGACCCGATCGACAATCACACGTGTCACTGCTCGGTTTGCAAGGCGGTCACCGGGCAGCCGACGACCCACGTGGCCTTTTTCAACCACGCCGATGTGGTGGTCGACAACGAGTCCGGATTGAAGCGCCAGCCGTTCAATGCCAAGAATCCCGATGGGCCGCTTGAACTCTGCACGTGTGCCACCTGCGGCGCACCGATCATGCTGGATGACAAGCAGAAGCGCATCCGCGTCATCGTGCCGAACCTCATGGGCTACGATGCGTCTTTCCCGGCCGCGACCTACCATGCGTTCTACGACCGGGCGACAGGGGTTCCGAAGCCGAATGACGGACGCCTGGTCTATGAGGGTTTGCGGCCAGAATTTGTGTGGCCGCAAGCCTCCTGAGTCCATCAACCGGTCGGCCAGATTTCGAAGGCGGTCCAATCGGTATCGGCGTGAGAGGCGGCATTGACCGCCCTCACGACTGCCAGCATTGGCCCGCGGCCGCAAGACTCGACCATGGCACGCACCGCGTCGTCTTCTCCCGAGAACACGGCTTCGACGCTGCCGTCGCTGCGGTTTCTGACCCAGCCCGCAAGTCCCCTCGCCTTCGCCTCGCGCTCGACCCAGGCGCGGTAGCCAACGCCCTGCACCCGGCCCTCGATGACGACGTGGACGGCCCTCACGCGAATTCCATGATGACGGCGTCAACAGCCAGGCTGTCGCCCTTCTTGGCATGCACCTTGGTGACCGTCACGTCGCGCTCGGCCCGCAGGATGTTTTCCATCTTCATGGCCTCGACGATGGCCAGTTGCTCGCCGGCCTTGATCTCCTGTCCTTCGACGGCAGAGATGGAAATGACCAGGCCGGGCATGGGGCACAGAAGTTTCTTCGACGTGTCCGCCGCAGCCTTCTCCGGCATCATCTTCGCGAACTCGGCCTCGCGCGCGGTGAACACATGGGCATCGCGCACCACGCCACGGTAGCTTAACAGGTAGCCGTTCATGATGGGCTTGACCTGCACCGTGACCGGACCCTGCCCGAGATCGGCAGCGAACACCGGCTGGCCCGGCACCCAGCCGCAGGCATCCGCCAAAGCATCGGTTTCTTCGGTCACGGCGACCGGAATCCATTCCTTGCCGAGCCTGACCACCCGGTTGGCGGAGAACTTGACACTGCCGCCGTTCATCTGACCGCTGATGCGGCGCTTGCGCCGGTTCTCGATGTGATCCAGCAGCATCGCGACCTCCGAGAGCGTCGCCTTGATCTCGGGCGTCACCTCGTGACCGGTGAAGCCCGACGGAAACTCTTCATCGATGAAGCCCGTGGACAGCGCACCCGACTGCCAACGGGGATTTTCCATGATGGCCGACAGGAACGGCACATTGTGGCGGATACCTTCGATGTAGAAGGCATCGAGGGCGCCGGCCATGGCGGAAATGGCATCGGCGCGGGTATGAGCGTGGGTACAGAGCTTGGCGATCATCGGGTCGTAGTAGATCGAGATCTCGCCACCCTCATAGACACCGGTATCGTTGCGCACGGTGATGCCATGGGCCGATTGCTCCGCTGGCGGACGATATTTGACCAGCCGCCCGGTGGACGGCAGAAAGTTGCGGTAGGGATCTTCGGCATAGATGCGGCTTTCGACTGCCCAGCCTTTCAGCGTCACATCATTCTGCCGGATCTGCAGTTCTTCGCCTGCAGCGACGCGGATCATCTGCTCCACGAGATCGATGCCCGTGATGAGTTCGGTGACCGGGTGCTCGACCTGAAGACGGGTGTTCATCTCGAGGAAGTAGAAGAAACGGTCCTGACCGGCGACAAATTCCACCGTGCCGGCGGAATCATAGTTGACCGCCTTGGCCAGTGCCACGGCCTGTTCGCCCATGGCGCGGCGGGTCTTCTCGTCGAGGAGCGGCGACGGGGCTTCTTCGATGACCTTCTGATTGCGGCGCTGAATCGAACATTCGCGTTCGCCCAGGTAGATGACGTTGCCGTGCTTGTCGCCCAGGACCTGGATTTCGATGTGGCGCGGATTGATGATGAACTTCTCGATGAACACACGGTCGTCGCCGAAGGACGACTTGGCTTCCGACTTGGCGCGCACGAAACCGTCACGCACCTCGGCAGCGGAATGAGCAATGCGCATGCCCTTGCCGCCGCCGCCGGCTG
>Ga0116151_10006044_pt1 | contig 10347 bp, 11 predicted proteins | sample AD_UKC117_MetaG_FD_89893 | JGI IMG/M metagenome (GOLD analysis project Ga0116151, IMG submission 89893) | Active sludge microbial communities of municipal wastewater-treating anaerobic digesters from Hong Kong - AD_UKC117_MetaG | ecosystem: Engineered > Bioreactor > Anaerobic > Digestate... | reverse complement strand
CAGATCGTCGGCCAGGGCTTGCTGCTCTTCGGCGCTGAGAGTGGGCAGGTCGTCGGCCAACTGGGCGGCCGCAGAAGCGGCGCTGAACAGATCGCCATTCTGCAAGCTCTGGCCCAGCGACTGCCCGGCGCTGTTTTCTGCCAGCGACTGACCCGCTTCTTGCAGGCGCTGCTGCAGCTCGCCGGTATTGTTGTCGGCAGCCAACTGGCGCAGGTCGGCTTCGGCTTCGGACAGCGTGGCGATGGCTTGCTCCTGTGAGATGTCGCCCGCCTGCAAATCTTGCAGCGCGCCTTCTATGGGCTGGAGCAGTTCCTGCTGCTGCTCTTCGGTCAGGCTGTCGTTTTGCTGGATTTCTTCTTGAAGCGCTTCCAGGCTCTCGATTTGCTCGGCGATAGTTTGCTGGATGGCGCGGGCCTTTTTGAGGGCGGTTTCCTGGGGATTGGGGAGGAGAATGAAGAGGAGAAGTAAGAAGGCCGAAGTAAGAAGGAAGAACCAGTCGCGGCGGTTGAATTGGAAGGGTAATTGGCGGGCAGTGTCTACGCGGGAAACGGCCGTTACCGCATCCACCAACTGCAGCCGGGCCATCTCCGGCGGCACCGACAATGTGCCTTCGTTGATTTCCACGGCCGTACTCACCCGCTCCCGTAACCCAAACTGCTGGTCGGCAAACCGCGCCTGCTCCACCAGCGTGGCCCGCCGCCCCACGACAACCAACAAACCCACCAGCAAACCAACCAACCCCGCCCCCACCGCCACATAAGCCAGTTGGGTACTGTCCAGAAACGGCCGTAACCGCGCCCCAATCGCCACCGCCAGCGCCAACATCAACCCGGCCAGCACCCCTTTCGGCAGCCACAACAAACCATCACGCAGTTGGCGACGGCCGTGCCAGCGGCGCAGTTGAAAAACAAGTTCCTGAAAATCAGCATCCATAGTGGTATTAGCTGTAAGCTGCTGGCTAATAGCTCATAGCTAACAGCTTACAGCTATAAGCTACTTCTCCGCTATGCGGCGCACGCGGCGCACGCTTAACCAGTATAAAAGCACAGCCAGCAGCGTGTAAAGCAGCAGGAAAACCGGCCAGGGCGAAGGAAACCAGAGTGTATGGCTGCCGGAAAAGGTGTTTTGGAAAAAGAAAAGCCCATCCTCCTCCAGCAAGATGACTTCGCTCACCAGCAAAGTGGCGGGTAGATTGGTGGCCGCAAGAAGAATACCCAGATACATTAAAATCGCTTCACCCACCCAGCTCACCGACATGCCAGCCATGATGGGGCTGGAAAATAGGCCAAACAACAGCACCAGAATCGGGATACCGGCCACCATGAAAAGTGCCCCCGCAAATGTGGCCACGCTGGCAGCCTGCGTGCTCCGCATTACACTGGAACAGTACAGCCCCCACAGGGCAAAGGTGACGGCCGCCAGCAGCATAATCACCTGAGACAACACAAGTTCCACCACGGCCACGCCTCCCAGTAGAAAAGCGATACTTTGCAGGGGGATTGAGACAATAATCAGCAAAAAAACGTAGCTAAGCGCCGAAATAAGCTTGCCGGTGACCAGCGTGCGCGCCGAGAGCAGCGTCGTACGCAGCAGATCATAAGTCTGGCGCTCTTTTTCGCCGCTGATAGCCCCCACGGTGAACGATGGCCCGACAAAGATCACCATAAAACCCTGCACCGTCAGCACACCGGCAAAAACGGCTTTGCCCGCCTGGCGTGAGTCGGGGCCGTAAGGACCGCCGGTAGCCGAAGCGTAAGCGGCGTAAATGATGGTGATAAAGACACTCATGGCCACCAGATAGGCCGTCAGCACTACGAAGGCGCGACGGCCGCGCATCCGGCTGCGTAGTTCCTTCATCGTTACGGGATTTTGCCGCCAGGACTGCAGGCGTTTTGGGGGTTGTGTTAGTTCGCTCATAGTTTTTTGTGGCGGGCAGCGAGTGGATTTACCGGCCCCCTGCACACCTTATCCATAACTCAACTTTTTCGCTTGCTGCATCAGGCCCAGCAAGACGGCCGTTATCGCCAGCCCATACACCAGTACCGGACCCACCGTGGGCAGCACCAGGGAGGTCGTTTCTCCGCCATCCGTCAGCAGCACGGCCGCCAGCCAGAGGCCGCTGTTATTGAACAGCTTGAGCAGGATAACGGCCGTATAAGCCCCCACCAGCGCCATCATCGCCGAATCCACAACCGTCGAGACATACAGACCAATAAAAGCGGCAAAGATGACCTCCGTCCACGGCCGTAACATCGCCGCCAGGCCCAGCAGCCAGCCCCACAGCGCCCTGTCGCCGCCAAAAAAGCTGACCGATACGGCCAGAATGCCGCCTTGCAGCACACTCAAGGCAAACAATAGCGGCCAGATACGCAGGCGGGACAGCGCGCCAAACAGTTTGCTCAACAAGATCGTCCGCATGGAAAGTGGTGTCATGCGCAGGATGTCCCAGGTTCCCGCCGCCCGCTCCAGACTGATGCTGGGTGCGGTCAGGGCCGGCGCCATAAACTGACCATAGAGGGAAACGGCCGTTAGCAAAAAGCCGGGCAGACACAAAAAACAGGCCGCTACCACCAAGTCGTCGTTGCCAGAAAACAGCGTCGGGTTGGCGCTGCCGGCACACAGGCCCAACAGCACAGCGCCAATCACCATAAAAGGCGAGTAGCGCGTCAGGCTGGCGTAAAAAGGATTGGGACTGCCCCAATGCCCCTTCTCACGCAAATACACCGGATTTGCCCGCAGTGCCTGCACCCGCCGCCACCCCTTCAACTGACAATTCCCTGCGTGACATGCAAAAAGACATCTTCCAGATCGCCCGTTTCTTCTTGAAAGCCTAGCAAGGGTATACCCTGCTCCACCACATCGGCCAGCAGGCGGCTGAGGGCAGCGTCATCACCACCAAAATCCACGCGAATAGTCTCGGGCGGCAAATCGGCCTCGCTGTGAGTGACAATATTGTAAATATCGGCGCGGCCCAACAAGAAAGCTTGCAGCGGAGCCGTGTCGCCCAAAACCCGCATCTGAATCAGCCGGTGGGCGCGCAGTTGCCGCTTCATTTCGGCCATGTCGCCATGAGCAATCAACTTGCCCGCCTCAATAATGCCAATGCTGGTGCAAATATCGGCCACCTCAGACAAAATGTGCGAAGAGAAAAAGATGGTTTTGCCCATGTTTTTCAGTTCGCGCAGCAGTTCGCGCATCTCGATGCGGGCGCGCGGGTCCAGGCCGCTGGCTGGTTCGTCTAGAATGAGCACCTGCGGATCGTGGGTCAGGGTGCGAGCCAGACAAAGGCGCTGCTTCATGCCCCGGCTCAGGCTTTCCACGTAAGCCTCTTTTTTGTGGCCCAGGTCCACCAGAGCCAGCAGATCATCGATCATACCGGCGCGTACACTGGGCGGAATGTCGTAACACGCGCCGAAAAAGTCCAGGTATTCCCACACCTTCATGTCATCGTACACGCCAAAGAAGTCCGGCATATAACCAATTACCCGGCGCACGCTGCGCGGATCCTCGGTGACGGAATGGCCGGCGACCCAGGCTCGGCCGCTGGTGGGTTTTAGCAGCGTGGTAAGAATGCGCATGGTAGTCGTTTTGCCCGCCCCGTTGGGACCGATAAAACCGAATACGTCACCCTCTTGCAGCGTGAGAGAGAGATTGTCCAGCGCTGTCAGATCGCCATACTGCTTGGTTAATCCCTGGATTTCGATAATTGTTGACATAAATAATACTTGTCTATTCTTTAGAGTGATCCCATCTCCAAGATTGGAGCCATCGGCTGGCGCTAGCGGGACAATTCGCCCACGAGTACGGGGAAAATGCCGCCGATATTCATTTCGTCGGTGCGGTTGTTTTCCAGGCGCAGGCGAACGCTGTTGTTTTCGCCGATGAAGCGCTGGGGTGTGGACACGGCCGTTATTCCCCAGTTCACGTCCGACAGCACCACCCAGGATTCCGCCTGCCAGTCCCAGGCGGCCACGGCGGGCGCCGGACTGCCGCTGGCATAGCTTTCCTCCAACTGCACGCTCAGGCCGGTCACCGCCAGACCCGCCAGTTCCGGCCACGGCCGGTAAGCCACCTCCATCCAAACCGCAGGCGGCAAGTAGAAGTTCTGAATGGCCGGCGAATACAAACCGTTATCCGCCAGAATCTCCCAGTGCAATAGGGAAGCGGGCACGGTGATCTGCCCGGCAGAGAGCTGCCGGTCGAGCGGGACGTCGATAAGATACAGCGTGGTAGCGGCACGGCCGTTTTCCCCATTAACCAGCGCCGCCTCAATTTGCGGCTCGGTCGACCACGCTGCCAGCGTGACGGCGGGCACAGGCGCGCCAGTGCCGGTGGCAAATTCTTCTTCCAAAGCCTGTAACAACTGCCAGCGCGGGAACGCTATCCGGTCGTTGTAATAATCGCTGGTTCCCAGGATGGTTTCGGCGTTCATCAGCAGCGGTGAACCGCCGCCAGGGCCGTAGCTAAACGCGGGCAGTCCGGTTACGGAAGAGGCAGCGGCGGGGCTAACCAAAGCAGTCTGAGACACTTCTGCGCCCGGAGCGATATTGCCGAGAGCCACGGCCGTACTGCCCACGAGCAGAGTTGCGTTTTCCAGCGTCAGGTCGCTCTCGTTGCGAATAGTGGCCGCCAGTTCGACACGGCCGTCTTGCGTTCGCAGCGCCGCCTCGCCATCAAGCGGTAGGGCAGGCTGCACGGTGTCTGCCAGAAAAGCAGCCACGCCGCTCACGTCCACGCGCACGTCGGTTAGGGTAAGATCACCGCTGCGGGTGATGGCGTACAAGTCTGGGCTGTCGCCGTAGCCGTTCAGTAGGGGGCGCGCCGCCGCCTCTGTGGGCAAACGGACGTTATAAGTCTGGCGGCGGGGCGAATAAAGACCCAACAGTGACTGAACGCGCATCTGCCCGCTGTCCAGCGCACCCACGGCCACCGACATTTCGTTGATAATGGTGTCGTTGCCCTTTAACTGGAAGCCGGTGAGATAGGCAATGGCGCTAAATATGAGCACAGTCACCGGAATGGTGATCCAGGCCAGTTCGCGCCGGTTACGTCGCTTGAGAACAATGTAGTTTACCGGGCCAATCACCACCACGTAAATCAGAAGGTACAAAATCAACTGCAACACGGAGGGCAGCGCCAGGGCGGGTAAACTGCTGACGGCCGTATTCGCCGCATACGCATTCCGCACGCCTGCTGCCCAAGGCGAAGGCAGCGCCACCCGGGCGGCAACTTCCTGCCAGAGCGCCGGGCCGCCGTCCCAATCTACCAGCGGCGCCAGGCTGGGATCTAGAGCCAGAAAGTAGACCGCGCCCTGGCCCTGTGCCTGGCGCGCCAGCAGCGGCAGCCCTGCCTGGTGGATCAGCAGTTCGCCGTTGCGGAGGCTGCTGGTGATGACCAAATACGGTCCCGGATCGCGGAAGGGCATACCAGCAAAATCGCTCAGCGCCGGTAAATCCGCCTGCGATTCGCTGCCACTGATGGTGACGGGCAGGGTATCGGCGAAGGATACGGCCGTCTTTTGCCAACCAGGGCCGCCAGCCACCACCACCTGCCCCCCCGTTTCCACCCAGGCAGACAGAGCCGCCAATTGGGCCGGGCTTAGCTGTGCAGTATCTACGTCGTGAAAAATCACCACGTCGAGACCGTTCCAGGCGGGGGGCAGTTCGGGCAGATCGTTGAGGGTGAGATAAGCGACGGCCGCCTCCAGACGGGAGCCTGTGACATCTTGCAGGAAGTCGAGGTCGCCGGGCGTGGAAGTTACGACGCCGTAAAGAATGCCGTTCGTGCCCAGTTGGGTAAGTTTGTTACTGGGCACGGTGAGGAGCGAACTGCCGTTGTCCGCCAGCAGTTCCACAGCCAATTCGCTGGTGAATTGGGGCAGGTAAACATACAACGTCACCTGTTTGTTCGACTGGGTGGGCAGGCTGATGGGCGCGTTGTAGACTACCTCATCGCCGCTAAAGGCGCTGCCCAGGGTGATACGCAGCTCGCCTTCGACGGCCGTGCCGCTGTTGGCCACCGTCACCTGTACAGGCACCCAGGAACCCGGCTTGTACAGGCCGTCGAAACCGGCGCGCACGTTCATGGTGAGGCCGGTATCTGTCTGGGCGACGGCCGTCTGGACACCAAAGCCGACGAGTATTAAAAGCAGCAAGAAAAACGGGAAACGGTTGCGGATAAACATACAGATATTACGCTCTCAGGCTGCGATTGGTTCCGCTAGAGAAACTCAATGCTGTATTCGTCAATCGGAACATCGGGGCGATGGCTTTCCAACCAGGCGACGGCCGTTTCTAATAAACCATGCAAGTAGCGGGTATCGTTACCCACGGTGACCAGGGCGATAACGGCCGTTTGCCACACGTCCTGATGCTCCACCTCGGCCGTAGCCACGTTAAACTGCTGCGACAGCCGCGCCAAAACCGATTTTACAATACTCCGCTTTTCCTTCAGCGAAGAAACGCCGCTCAAGTTTAATTTAAGGACACAGGCAGCAACAACCATACAACCAATTGTCCACTAGAAGAAGCAGGATGCAAATCACGAAATTCATAAGACAGGCATTAATTCCTATCCGCTTTTCACATCTTCCCACCCTATACTTTGTTTTAACAGACGTAAAACATGGATAATGTGGATAAGGTAGGCTTGAGGTATAGATAAGGTTATAAAACTACAGAAGGTTTATACTAAAATCAACCGGCGTACCGTCCGGAGTTTATTCACCATCAACTAACTGTAACAAAAACGACAGGATTCTTTATTTATGTCAAAACAAGAAAACGTAAAAGAAGGCAGCAGTTTAGGTACCATCCTACGCAACATGGTCTTTGTCATCCTGATTGTCTTTTTGGTCCTGGGGTCCATCGCCGCCTACACGCTCATCGCCGGAGCCAACAAAGTAGATCAGTCCGTCGTACAGCCGGTGAGCGATCTGGTACGCAGCCTGATTGTCCCCGCCACCCCCGTTTACATTCCCAGCCCCACCACCATCGTCACCCAGATCAACGATCTGTCCCGGCTGGAAACCGCTTCCATCGAACTGGAAAAAGTGGTTACAGCCGAACGGAATCAGGAAGCGCTATGGGGGCTTTTAGGCGAATCGCTGGTGTTTGTGGCCCACGGTAAAGTGGTTGCCGGGGTAGACTTTGCCGAAATGTCCGTAGACGACATCCAGGTATATGGCCCAGACACCGTCATGGTCCACTTGCCGGAAGCCAAAATCTTCGACGATTTGCCGGCGCTGGACACGGGACAATCCTACGTAGCCAACCGGGATACTGGCCTCCTGGCCAGCCCAGACGCCGACATGGAAACGGAAGTGCGCCAGCTAGCAGAACAAAAGATACGCGAAGCCGCCCGGGAAAGCGGGCTGCTGGATCTGGCTCGCACCAATGCCGAAAACTATATGCGTGACTTTTTGCTGAGTCTGGGCTTTACAAACGTGACTTTTACCGACACAACACCGGCACCACCACCTGACCCTTACGTGCAGGATATCCCGAAGGGCTACATCCTGGTCACGGCCACGCCGGAAGCGCCGTAAAACAAAAGCAAGGGCAATGGGCCGTGAACCAATGGTGATTCACGGCCCGCTTCTTCAACCGGCGTAGCTCCAGCCGAGCTGGGGCAGCGTGAGGGTGTCATCGACATCGCCATCTTTGAGCACATCCCCGCCGATGACTTCGCCAATCAAAATATCGTGGTCGCCGCCTACGTCGACCATTTGCACTACTTTGCACTCTACATAAGCGGCAGCGCCTTCCAGAATAGGACACCCTGTTTCGGGCGCAGGGGTGTAATGGGCCTCGGCCATTTTGTCCGGATTTTTCGCCCGTCCTTTAGTGAAAGGCATCATGGCATCCTGATCTTCCTGGTTGAAGATGTTGATGGCAAAAACGCCACCTTCGCTAATGACGCTGTGGCTGTACGATTTCTTTTGCAGACCCATGGCTATTAGCCGGGGGGTAAAAGAAGCCTGCGTGATCCAGTTTGCCACCATAGCATTTACGTCGTCGCCGTAGCGAGAGGTGACGCTGTAAAAACCATACGGCATTCGATTCAGTGCTTCTTTGATGGGATCGTCTGACATTTTTTGCTCCTATTCGTGGGATGTTTTCACAATTGATTATGGCAAAAAGCGGACAAAAGTCCAGTTATGTTGTTGCTGCCTCATGTTTTTTTCAGAATGGGCAAGCCAGGGGTAGAGCGAAGTGGTTTTTTGGCGCAAATCAGTCTATCTGAAGTGGGCCACGGCCGTTTACAGCCTTTACGCAGTCGTGTGGATGAGCCTGGAAGGGTCGTTGGTTCGGGTGGTGATCATGGGGGTAAGCACAACGGCCGTGGCTTTGGCTCATCTCACGCGCCGTTTTTGGCCGGGTCGGGCACTGCCGCGAGGGGCATGGTTGGGGGGAACGGCCGTGCTGGGTCTGCTTTTTGGCCTGGGCAGCGGCTTGCTGACGCTGCTTTTTATGGCCGTAAAAACCGGCCTCCACGCCCACGGACCCGAATTCACCCCCCAACAAATCGCCTGGGTTTGGCAGCAAACCTCCCTTTGGGCGCTGGCGGGCCTGTTGGCCGGTCTCGGCCTGGGCATGATAACGGTAAACGAAGAACGATGAACGCTGAACGATGAACGCAGGATTCATCGTTCAGCGTTCATCGTTCCTCGTTAAACTTCGCTTCCAGCGCTTCCAACGCCTCTTCCAGCTTCGCCTGCCGCAGACTGGTGGTCACATCGCCGCGCGTGCGTTCCAATACGGCGCGCACTGTATCGGTGCGGCGGCGCAGTCCCCCGGTAATCGAATCGTTAAAGTCAAACGTCACCAGGATGCTGTAGATGGCGTCCATTACGTCTAGCAGCCGCTCGGCCTCGTCGCTATGACCGAGGCGAATGATGTCTAGTATGCGGCGGCGCAGTTCGGTGGCCGCTTCGGCCAGGCCGTTAAGCCAGGTATTGGACTCTGCTCCGAGCTCGGCGGGTGTGGGTAACGGCCGTTCCCGCATAATCGCGTACGTCAGGTTTGCCTCTACAAATTCTTTGATGGCATCCTGCGTATACCCGGCAAAATACAGGTCCGGAAAATGCTGTACGTCGGCCACAAACGTCTCTTTGGCTTCGCGCAGCTCCACCAAAAGCGCATCGGCGGTCTTCCACTCGCTGCGATGCATAGCCCGAATCGAACGCGCACACAGGCTGATCAGCTCGCGCGAACGCTGGTATGCCTGATCGCGCGCCGCGTTGACACGTTCAAACTCTTGCCGAATTTCCTCTGCCAAAATTTCCAACTGGTCCATCCGCTCTCTCCCTATTCCGGATCGTTCTTGTTATCTTTGTCGTCGTCTGAATCTTGCTGTGGAAAACGGAAAAAATGATCCGCCAGATTCACCTGCTGCGGCAGTCGAATCTCCCCAAACTGCCGTTCATAATTAGCAATATTTTGCGCCAGGGCTTGCTGTAGCATTTTCGCGTGCATCGGCGACATGATCACCCGCGCCTGTACGGAACCACGCGGCATCCGCGGCAATACCTGGGCAAAATCCAACACCACTTCCGCCGGCGTATGGCTAATAAACGCGACGTTGGCATACACAGCTTGCAAGTCCTTAGGAATATCGATGCTAATTCGTTTGCCAGAAGGTGGGGTTTGTGGTTGGTCACTCATGGTTTGCTCCTTATCTCACTTAGCCTGAGCCAGCGCCCAAGATGCCCAATCATACCGCCTGTCGCGCGGAGATGCTATGGATTTTGCATCTATGTTACAATGGAGCGGAGTTTGAACCAGGGCTTCTATGCCAGAGCAGGAGTCATAAAAGTGTAAGAGTAAAACTCAAGATTGAAGTGCGAAATGTTCAGTTCTGAGTTTTGGTCTTGATAAAGCAGTGGGGCAGTATGGCAGGCTTTGAAATTATCGATCACACAGCCGATTGGTCTATCCGCGTGTGGGGCGATGACCTGGCCGGTTTGTTCCGTCAGGCGGCGCTGGGCATGAATCACCTGATGATCGGTGAGGACACGGCCGTTTCGCCCACCCTCACCCGCCATCTGTCCCTGAACGCCGACGACGCCGAAAGCCTGCTCGTCGATTGGCTGGGCGAACTGGCCTACTGGGCAGAAATGGAGCAGGCTGTATTTCCGGAGTTTGAGTTAACGGCCGTCTCCCCCACCCATCTCAGCGCCACCCTGCATGGCGGCCCCGTCGCCCAGCTCACCAAGCATATCAAGGCCGTCACTTACCACAATCTAGCCATCACCCAGACACCGCGCGGCCTGGAAACGACAATTGTTTTTGATGTTTAGATCGCTAGCCCGGAGGAAACCATGAAACGCAGTGATTTTCAACAAAT
>Ga0116151_10006043_pt1 | contig 10347 bp, 2 predicted proteins | sample AD_UKC117_MetaG_FD_89893 | JGI IMG/M metagenome (GOLD analysis project Ga0116151, IMG submission 89893) | Active sludge microbial communities of municipal wastewater-treating anaerobic digesters from Hong Kong - AD_UKC117_MetaG | ecosystem: Engineered > Bioreactor > Anaerobic > Digestate... | reverse complement strand
GGTGTAGACATGATAGACTGGATGGCCGAAGTCACAGAGCAGTGCGCGCAAAACTCCGCCTTCCTGGTTAATCTCATCGATCAGGCCCATCTGGAACCGGCCGTGCTGCTCATCGACCAGTTTGAAGAAATCTTCACCGTCTGCGAAGACGAACAAAAACGACGCGCATTCATCATCACCCTGCTCAACCTCATCCAGATGCCCAAATCCAGGCACACCGTCATCATCACCATGCGCACAGACCTGGAAAGCAATCTGGTACAAATCCCCGCCCTGCAGTCCGAATACGAAAAAGCCCAGGTGCGCGTCACCGCCATGAAAGCCAACGAACTGCGCGAGGTCATCGAAAAACCGGCCGAACTGGTGGGCCTGAAATTCGAGGAAAATCTGGTCGAAGAGCTGGTCGGTGAAGTGCTGGGTAAACCGGCGGCGCTGCCCCTGCTGCAGTTTACGCTGCTCAAACTATGGGAAAACCGCGATCATAACCGTGTTACCTGGGAAGCATACCGCCGCATTGGCGGCGGTCGCATGGCCCTGGCCAACAGCGCCGACGCTTTTTACGAAGGACTATCGCTGGAGGATCGGGCCATCGCCCGCCAGATTATTTTGGGCATCGTGCGCCCCACCGTCGAGCAGCGCATCACGGCGGATCGGGTGCTGCTCACCCTTCTCTACCAGGAAATTGACAAGCCGCAGGCACAAATCGAGCAAATTATCGAGAAGCTGTTAGGCGCACGCCTCGTGCGGCTGGTTCCCGGCACCAGTGTCGAAGACGACCAGTTGAGTCTGGCCCACGAATCGCTCGTGCGTATCTGGCCGCGGCTGGTGGGCTGGATTGAAGAGTCACGTGTGACGCAGCGCCAGCGGTTGCGCCTGGCCACCACGGCCGAGCAGTGGCATTCATTGGGGCAGCCGGCCAGCGTGTTGCTGCGCGGTGTTTTGCTGGAAGAGGCGCTGCAATATACCGATTTGAGTGCGCTGGAAGCGATGTTTGTGGAGGCCAGCGAACTGGCCGCCCACAAAGAGCAGTTGGAGCGGGAAAACCGCCAACTGCGTGAACTGGAGCAGGCGCGGGCGTTGGCCGAAGCCGAAAGCCAGCGCGCCGCCGAAAGCGACCGCGCGGCACGCCGTCTGGCGCGCCTCTCGGTGGCTCTGGCGGCGATCTTTATGGTGGCTCTGGTGGCCGCTTTTTGGGCGGCGCGTAATGGGGCAGTGGCGGCGCAAAACGCGACGACGGCGCGGGATAATGCGGCCATTGCGGAAACGCTGCGGCTGGAGGCGGAGGCCAGTGCGGCCACGGCCGTTGCCGCCCAGGTAGCTGCTCAGGAAGACGCCGATCTGCGGGCCACCGCCGAAGCCGAAGCCCGCGAACAACGGGACGTGGCCGAGACAAGCGCCGCCGAAGCAGAACTGGCCCGCGCTACGGCCGTAGCCAGCGCGGCAGAAGCCGAAGCCAACGCCCGCGAAGCCGAAGCACAAACTCGCCTGGCTACTGCCCGCGAACTGGCGGCCGCCGCTATCGACCAACTCACCAGTGACCCGCAGTTGGGGCTGCTGCTGGCGATTGAAGCTGTAAATCGCACGCTGCCCATCGACAATACCGCCGCCGCCGAAGCGGAAGACGCCCTTTATCGCGCTCTGCAGGCCTCTCAACTGCAAATGACCCTCTCCGGCCACACGGACTGGTTGAGCGATGTGGCGTTTAGTCCAGACGGCCGTTATCTGGCCACCGCCAGCTACGACAACACCGTTAAATTATGGGACGCGCAAACCGGCCGCGAACTGCGCGACTTTACCGACCACAGCCGGGTAGTTAACAGCGTGGCCTTTAGCCCAGATAGCCAACGGCTGGCCTCCGGCGGCGACGACGGCTTCATCATCGTGCGGGATGTGACCAGCGGCGAACGGCTGGCCGTGATGAACGGCAATGATGGCGCCATTCGCGGCGTGGCTTTTAGTCCGGACAATCTGCACCTGGCGGCGGCCAATGCCAACGCCACCGTGCGCGTTTGGGATACCGACTCGCGCCGCTCGTTGTACCATCTGTTTGGACACGATGCCGCTGTGCAAGAAGTGGCCTTTAACCCGGATGGCGGCTATCTGGCTTCGGCGGGGGAAGACGGCCGTACCATCATCTGGAACATGGAGAACGGCTCCCCGGTCTACTCGGCCAATCCCTCCCCCGAAGATCCGGTGGCCGCCAACGCCCTCGCTTTCAGCCCAGATGGCAGCCGCGTCATCACCGGTTACAACGATGGCGTGGCCCGCGTGTGGGATTTTGCCAACGAGGGTCTGCTCTTTAACCTCATCGGCCATGCCAGTCTGGTATTTGACGTGGCCTACAGCCCGGACGGCCGTCTGATGGCTACCGCCAGCGGAGACGGCACAGCCAAAGTCTGGGATGCGGAAACCGGGCGCAACCTTTATACGCTGTCCGGGCATAACGGGGCCGTTTCGGCTGTGGCCTTCAGTCCGGATAGTTCGCAGTTGGCCACGGCCAGCCAGGACAGCACCGCACGCATCTGGAATTCCGAGGCGGGCCTGGACGTACTGGTGCTGTCGCGCCATCGTCGCCCTGTGAACGCCGTCGTTTTTAGCGCCGACGGCCGTTTGGTGGCCACCGCCAGCGACGACCGCACGGCCAAGGTGTGGGACGCAGGCACGGGCGCGGTGCTTTTCAGCCTGGGCAATCATAACGCCACCGTGCAAAGCGCCGCTTTCAGCCCGGACAGTACTTTGTTAGCCACCGGAAGCGCCGATTATTATGCGCGTATCTGGGATTTATCGACTGGTTTGCTGCGCCAGCCGGTGCTGCCGCATGAAGGGCCGGTAACCTGGGTAATGTTTGCCGCCGATGGGCAGCAGCTGCTGACGGCCAGTGAAGACGGCAAGGTGCGCGTCTGGAGCGTAGATACTGGGGAATTGCTGCAAACGTTCAGCCACGACGCGGCGATAGTGAGCGCGGCTTACAGCCCGGACCATTCGCAGCTGGCGCTGGCCGACGCGGAAGGTGGCGTGGTGATCTGGGAGGCGGAGTCTGGCGAGCCGGTAATGACGCTGGCCGGGCATAATGGTCTGGTGAACGCGGTGGCTTTTAGCGCCGACGGCCGTCGGCTGGCGACAGCGGGTGGTGATGGCACGGCCCGCCTTTGGGATTTGGAAAGTGGTGATCTACTGCGTACATTGTCCGGCCATACCGGCCCGGTCCTGAGTGTGGCTTTTAGCCCAGACGGCACGCGCCTGGCCACGACGAGCGTGGATCGCACGGCCAAATTGTGGAACACCCAGACCGGGCAGGTGCTGCGTACGCTGTTGGGCCACACCGCGCCCGTGAAAAGTGTGGTCTTTAGCCCAGACGGCACACAGTTGGCCACGGCCAGCGCCGATGGCACAGCCCAAATTAACGAGTTGAACTCCGTGACGGCCCTGTTTGAGCGGGCGCTGGACCGCATGACTCGCCCGCTGACCGAGCGCGAATGTGAGCAGTATTTGCGCGGCGAGATGTGTTTGACTGTGGGGAGTTGAGAGTTGTTAGCTGTTAGTTCACGGGGTACAAGTCATCGGTTGGCTCCAGGTGTAGGGGCAGCCGATGCGGACAGGAGAAAAGCAGACAAGTCATCCTCAGGCCGGTAAAACGTCTTGCACACCCGGCAGACGGATCTGAAACGTTGTCCCCTCGCCCAGCCGTGAGCGCACCGTGATCTTTCCCCGGTGGGCTTCCACAATTTCTTTAACCAGAGCCAGCCCCAGACCTGTACCCTTGCCTTTGTGGTGCTGCGCCGAATCGGCTTTGGCCCGGTAAAAACGTTCAAAAATCCGCTGCATTTCTTCCGGCGCAATCCCCATGCCCGTATCGCTCGCCTCTATCACCACTTCCCGCCCCTCGGCCCAGACTCGCAGCGAGATGGCGCCCCTTTCCGGCGTAAACTTAAAAGCATTACTCAGCAGGTTGTCGAACACGCGGCGCAGATGGAAGGGATCTCCCAGGATGACGGGCAAACGCTCCTCTATCGTGGCAGACAACTGGATGTTTGCCTGTTCGGCCTGCAAGCGAAACTCCTCCGCAATGGATTGAATCAATTCGCCGGGCCTTACCTCTTCACGCCGAAACTCTTGCGTTTCGGCTGCCAGCAGCACAGACATATCATCCAGCATGTTGATGAGCATGCGTATGCGCTTGACGATAATACTCATAGCCTGCATCTGGGAAGGCGTCAGATCGCCCAGTGCCTGGCTATCCAGCAGTTCGGCGTAGCCATAAATCAGGCCAAGGGGGGTACGCAGTTCGTGGGATACGTTTTGGATGAATTCGGTGCGGGCCTCATCCAGTTCTTCCTGTCGGGCCAGGGAAACTGCCAGCGCTTCCGCGCGCTCGGACAGTTGGCTGAAAAGGCGCTTGTTTTCCAGGGCAATACCAGCCTGCCGGGCGATAGATTCTGCCAGGGCCAGGTCACGCGGGCGGAACTGTTTGCCGGGCGTGAAGCTAAAGAGTTGCAGCGCCCCTAATTTTTCTCTGCCGGAAACAATTGGAACGCCAATGAATGCGCCGGCCCCCACTTTGACGAGTTTGTGTTGGGCTTTCGGGTGGTCGCGGTACTGTGCTTGAATGATCGACTCGCCGGTTTCGACGATTTCCCAGGCGATGTCACTGCCTTTGGTAACCGGGCGCAAATTCACACTGGCGGGAATGTTGTGCGGGTAGAAGGTCATGATCTGGTGGTCTATCAGTAGGCCAACCAGTCCGGCGTCGGCGTCTACCAGTTCGGTGGCGAGACGGGCGACGTAGGCAAGCACGGTGGGCAGGTCGGGAGCGCCGTTCAGGATGCGCGTGACTTCGTTCAAGCGCTGTTCACGATCTAGCGCCTGGCGGATTTCGCTGAGCAGGATAATGTTTTGGTAACTTATGGATGTGATGTAGGCGAGTGTTTGGCCGGTGGTCAGGTCTTCGGCGGTGAAGGGGGAGACTTCGTCTCGATACACGACCAGCGCCCCCATGAGGTCTTCGGGGGAGGACATGCTGAAAACGGCGTAGCTGTGGAATCCTTCTTCCTGAATGAGGTCACGCATGGCGCTAGTGCGGGGATCGTCGAGGGCGTTGTCGATGCAGATGGGTTCGGTGTGGTTTATTACCTGGGCACCGGGCATTTTCTGAAACTGCTTTGCCAGAGCGTTGATGTAGTCGTTGGAGAGGTTGTGGGAGTATGGGCTGTTGAGTGTTTGGGCGGTGGGGTCGTAGATGTAAATGGCGACGCGGCTGGCGCTGAGGGTTTGCTGGGCAACGGCCGTTATCGTTGGCCCCCACTCAGCAATACTGCGTGTCTTTAACAAAGCGCTTGCCGTCTTAGCCAAAAGCTGCTGCTGCTGCGCCCGCTGCTGCTCGGCGGCAAACAGCCGGGCATTGTCAATGGCTACCGCCGCCTGATCCGCAAAGGCAATCAGAAGCTGCAAATTGTCAGGCGTAAACTGATGATTTACATCCCGGCGGGTAACGGTCATAACGCCAATCACCTGGTTGCGAATTACCAGCGGAGCCAGGGCCATCGCTTCATCTTCTTCCGGCGTGCCGGGAATCTGGATAGCCCGTCCGTCGTCCAGTGTGTTGCGCACAATTTCTGGCCTGCCGCTCAGGGCCACCTGCCCCGTAAGCCCCATGCCCACCGGGAAGGAGAATTTCATGATCTCTTTTTCTGGTCTGTCGGACAGGGCCACCACGCAGCGCATCATCTTGCCGCCCACTTCGGTGAGATGGATGCGGCTGGTATCGGCCTTGAAGAGTTTTTGCGCTTCGGCGGCGATGGTGTTCAGCACGTGGTCGAGCTGCAGGGAAGAAATGGCCTTGCTGGTTGCCAGTAAAGCGGCCGTTTCGGCGGCTTGATGTTGGGCTTTTTCCAGCAGGCGGAGTTTCTCAACGGCCGTTGCTAGCTGCCCCGCAATTGTCACCAACAGGTGTTCTTCCGCCTCGCTAAAGGCGCCCACCTGCTGGCTTTCCGCATTGATCACCCCGATAATCTGTCGATCCAGTTTTAGCGGCACACACAGTTCCGCCCGCGTCAGCGGATCACCAATGAACGCTGGCTCTTCAGAAACGTCATCCAGGCGCTGCGGCTTGCCGGTGTTGATCACCTGCCCGCAAATGCCTTCCCCTGGCGCGATAAGCGGAACAAGAAGCTTCTCCTGACGATGGCGCAAGGAGCGATGGTAAGAAAGCATGCCAGACCGGGTATCCAACAAAGCAAAGCCAAAATGATCCGCGTGCAACGCGTCGGCGATAATCGGCGTTACGCGGGTAAACAGGTCATCCTCGTTATGGGCTTCGGTGGCTTCGGTGGCTACGGCTTGCAGCAGCGTCAGCTCTTGCACCAGGCGCTGATTGCGGGCAAACAGCGCAGACCTGGCCAGCGCCGTGGAAAGTTGGTTGGCGATGATCTGCAAAATGCGGATCTCGTGTTCATGAAAACGTTTGGGTTCTGTATGCTGAATATCCAGCACACCGATCAAGGTCTGTTCATTAACCAGAGGAATGGCCACCTCGCTGCGCGTTTTCGGCAGCACGGGGTTGGGAAGGTGGTAGGTTATCTCGCGTACGTCATCGACGCGGATGGTTTCGTAGGTGCGGGCGGCGCGGGCGACGATACTGCGCGAGGCATTGATGGGAATGGTATGCTGCCGCTGCTTCAATCGTTCTCCCATGGCTCCTGTGCCTGCTTGCATGATCAGATGAGTCGCAGTGCTGTTGTTTGCCAGATCGGGGGTAAGGAAAATCTGCGTGTAGTAGTAGCCGAACCGATCTCGTAACTGGTTGATGGTTAGATTCAGCAAGGCGTCCTGGTCCAGAATGGAGGCCAGTTGCCCGCCGATCTCATAAGCCGACTTTTCGCGCAGTTCGAAATCTTTTCTTTGCAAAGCATTGGTGACAATTTCGCCGACGATTTGCAATAAGGAAATATCTTCGGCAGTCCAGGCGTGGGTGTCTGATAGGGCAACAAGGCCCAGTACACCGGGGCGGGCGCTTTGGTGCATGAGAGGCACCGCGAGAACAGACTGCCACCCCTGATCGGCGAACAGGCGTTTGGCTTCGAGGGCATGGGGGGGCAGATCGTTAGGGCTGGTGATGAGCGCGTAACCTGAGGGGCTCATTTGGTCCAGCAGCCAGGCGATGCTGCTGTTGGCAATATCGGGCACGTTTTCCATGCCGGACGGCACGCCGGGGGCGCACCACTCGTGGGTGTGGGCGAACCGGTGGTTTTCCTGAAGAATGACAACGCTGCGGTCGGCGTGGGTAAATTGCCCAATTAAGGCGAGAATGTGGTTGATGCCGCTGTCTACGTTGTCGGGGGCGAGGTTGATGAGGTGGGTGGTAACGGCCGTTAATAATCTGGCAAACGGTGCAGGCTCGGACGGGGCGCGCACGGCCGTCTGCTCTGACCCTTGCTTCTGTTTTTTCGTTCTGTCAGCTTGCGTAGTTTTGGCCTTCTCTTCCATCTTGTCCTGAGCGCATCGGTTTAACTGACACTGCCCGTGTAGGCGGCGGCTCGCAAAGCAAATTGAAGCAAGTCTTGGACCACCGGACCCGCTTCCCGTTCCAGGTCGGGCTGTTCCAGCAGGTTTAAGATCACTTCATCGAAAGCGCCGGCGAACGCTTCGGCGGTGCGCCGGGTATTTTGCGGCAGAATGAGCGCCTGGTCCAGGGCAGAGTCTAACGGCCGTTGCCAGATGCCAATCAACCGCTCCCGAAACGCCGCCCGTTCTGCCGCCAGCGCCGGAACCGCACCCACACCTCCCACCAGCAGCAGCTGCACCACAGCCGGTTCAAACACAGCGATGTTAACATATGCCTGAAGCCCCGCTTTCATTTGCTGCGGCAGCGTGGCCCGCGCCTGGGTGGCTTGCTGCAGCGCCTGCAGCAAAAAGTGCGCCGTTTCCTCATACAGATGAACAAACAGCGTTTCCTTATCTGGAAAATAAAAATAGAACGTGCCCACCGCCACGTCTGCTTCGGCCACAATATCCCGAATTGTGGCCGCGTGGTAGCCCTTCTCGGCAAAAACGCGCACGGCTGCCTGCATCATCGAAGTGCGTTTGGCATCTTTCTTCTGGCGCGTTTTATCACTGCTACGATAAGGCATACTTGTTTCTCACTGCGGCTGTGCCGTTCACATGAGCTTATATCGGGCATTCACCCTTTGTCAATGAATCGCTTAGACTATCCGGCCACAAGATAAATGTTCGATGCATAGCCAATAGTATTTTAATTCAGGTTCGAGTTTTGTGCAGACTTCACCCAGAAGCAGTTCGCTGCTGCCTATTGCCAGGTTTATCGCCGCCGAAACCTGTCACAAAACGCTTCTTTCCCGTTACAATTTACAGTAGTGGCCTGATGAGATGTGCAGGCCAGGGAGGTAAGGCATGAAACAAAGTAGACGGTGGCTTCTGTTGGCGGATGCGCTGGGTCTGGTGCTGTTTCTGGCTCTGGCGGCGACGGTAAGACCGGAGGAAATGGCGTCTCGACAGGAGCAAACGGCCGTTTCTCCGCATCCCTATCTTATCACATTATCTGCCCCATCGTTGGTAACGCAGCAGGCGCAGACAGGCAAAGTGGATGTGTCGACCATCGGAAGTCAGCGTTATCGCCACGTGCTGGCACAGCAGCAGGCGCAGGTGCTGGCCGCTATAAGCGATGCAGTACAACGGCCGTTAACCCCCCGCTACAGCTACACCATCGCCCTCAACGCCCTGGCCGTAGACCTGACCCCGGCCGAAGCGGAATGGGTCGCCGGGTTGGAGGGGGTAACGGCCGTTACCCCCAGCCAAAACCGCCAGCCCCTCACCGACGCCGGACCCGCCTGGATTGGCGCGCCCGCTCTCTGGGACGGCAGCCAGACCGGCGGCCCCAGCGGCAGCCAGGGCGAAGGCGTCATCGTCGGCATTATCGACACCGGCATCAACATGGATCACCCTTCCTTCGCGGCCGTCGGCGGCGATGGCTACGTCCACGTCAACCCCCTCGGCGTAGGCCATTACCTGGGCCAATGCACCACCAACCCCGCCACCTTTAGCTGCAACGACAAATTAATCGGCGCTTACAGTTGGCCCGAAAGCGGCGACAATCCCGAAGATGACAACGGGCACGGCAGCAATGTGGCCGGTATCGCCGCCGGTAACGTCGTCAATCTGCCCTACTTCGCGCCCACCGTGACGCTGACGCCCACCCTCTCCGGCGTAGCCCCGCACGCCACCCTCATCGCCTACGATGTGTGCAGCCAGTCCCAGTCCACCTGCCCCGATTACCTCAGCATCAAAGCCATCGAGCAGGCCATTTTGGATGGCGTGGACGTGCTGAATTTTTCGATTGGCGGCACGGCCGTTAACCCCTGGAACGATCCGCTGTCCCTGGCATTCCTGGCCGCGCGCGAGGCGGGCATCTTCGTCGCCACCACCGCCGGGAACAATGGCCCCAATCCCGGCACCATCAACTCGCCGGGCAACGTGCCCTGGATGACCAGCGCTGGAAATTCCACCCATAACGCCCGCTTCGACAACGCCCTCATCAACCTCAGCGGCGGCGCGGCCACCCCGCCCGCCGCTCTGATTGGGTCCAGTCTGACCGGTGGGCATGGCCCGGCTCCCATCGTGCGGGCGCTGGGCATCACCAATACGAATGGCGTGCCGGATAACGGCCGTTGCGCCACCACCTTCCCCGCCAATACCTGGACCAACGGCGAGATCGTTTATTGCAGCGCAGGCGCCACCAACACCACCAACAAGGCCAACAACGTCCTGGCCGGTGGCGCCGGCGGCGTGGTCGTCGATTCCGGCCAGACCACCGTGCAGCGATTGGGCATCGAACGGCTGTTTTTGCCCGGCCTGAACCTGCTGGCCGCCGACGCCGCCTTGTTAAATACCTGGTTGGCGAGCGGCAGCGGGCATACGGCCGTTATCAGCGGCACCGTTCGCACCTTCGACCCGGCCTATGGCGACGAGCTGTATTACACCAGTTCGCGCGGCCCCAATGCCATCGTTGGCAGCGTGCTCAAGCCCAACGTGGTTGCGCCGGGCGCCAAAATCTGGTCGGCGGGCATGACGACAGACCCCACCAACCCGCCGGAATTGTCGTTTTATGTTGGCACGTCGCAGGCTTCGCCGCACGTGGCCGGGGCGGCCGCCCCGCTGCGCGCCATCCACCCCGACTGGACCCCGGCGGAAGTGGAATCGGCCTTGATGATGACGGCCGTTACCCCCATCCAACTCCCCGGCAGCGCCAACTCCGGCAGTTTGTTCGACCGGGGCGCGGGACGGATTGATTTAACGGCCGTGGCCCGCGCCGGTCTGCTGCTAGACGAAACAGCC
>Ga0116151_10006042_pt1 | contig 10348 bp, 10 predicted proteins | sample AD_UKC117_MetaG_FD_89893 | JGI IMG/M metagenome (GOLD analysis project Ga0116151, IMG submission 89893) | Active sludge microbial communities of municipal wastewater-treating anaerobic digesters from Hong Kong - AD_UKC117_MetaG | ecosystem: Engineered > Bioreactor > Anaerobic > Digestate... | reverse complement strand
CGCGCCGTTGACAATCTTGCCGGAGACGACGGCGGCGTGGACCGTCAGCGTCACGGTGCCGGCGTTCGCGGTATTGGCGGGCACCGTGCCCAAGTTCCACACCACCTCGCCCGCGCCGCCGACGGTCGGGGCGCTGGTGGGATTCCCAGTGGCCGAGACAAAAGTTGCGCCGGTGGGGATGGCGTCGCGCAGTTCGACTCCGGTCGCGTCCGCGCTACCGGTGTTGCCGTAAGTGAGGGTGTAGGTAATGTCGCTACCCCCGTTCACCGCCGCTGGCCCGGTCTTGTCCAGCGTCAGCCCACCTGCCAGGTTCGGGGGCAGGAACCGGCAACTACCGACCCCTCGACCATTATCGGGCATATCGATATTGATGATCGGGCCGGTATCGAATGGTGCCAGAATAAAAGGCATCTTCTTGTTAAAAATTCCACCATTACCGCCGCAAAGTATGGCTAATTGCCCGTCAGCACTGATATCGACGCCCGAGTATAGCTCGTTGGCGAGAAAGCCCGTTTTACGGATCACTTGAGAATTGGCATTGAAGGGCGCCGATACGATGCATGCGTCGCCGATACCGCTCGTCACGATCGCTGTCTGACCGTCGGGCGAAAGCGCGATATGGCTGAGTGCATGACAGGGTGTTGGAAGACGAACAGGTCGACTGGCTGCGCTAAAAGGGGCTGAAAATATATATAAGCCCGCTGAGCTTGCTGAAAAGTCGGTAGTTAGTAACTGTGAACCATCAGGAGTTACGACAATGTTACCTATCACTGATTGATTTGTGCCCGCAGCAGGATAAGCGACCGGAATATTAAAGCTTATGGATGTGTAAGGTGGCTCCAGCACCGCGATGCCATTATGATGATTCACAAAGGCCCGACCTGCCGGGTCAAAATCAATCGATGAAAACTGACCTCCATTAGTCTTGCCCGGCAGCGTTAACACGCTCGTCCGGCTAACGGCTGACGCATCAAAGGGTGCCCGCACAACATAGAGCTTGTTGTATTCATGGAGAAAGGCAGTCCTGAAATCTGGGGCCACGACGACAGCCCCTCGGCCGGTGTAACCTACTGATTGAAGATCAATGGTCGCGACCAAACTAGCAGTAGATACTTGAATATGATGAATTTTATTATGACCATAATCCCCGATTAGCGCATCGTCAGCACCGAAATAGTCGACGCCGGCTGATGACAGGTTCGGAATCGCCGTCTTTAAGATAGTGGGATTTGTTAGTGGAACAGTACTCAGCGCCGCACTGATCTGCGCTGCCGTCTGAGGAAGCGTGCGCGCCTGCGCGGTCACGTTTCTCGTAGTTACGATGGCCTGCCCTAACGCGCTGGACACGGAGAGCAGTATGAGCAGGGCACTGAGCAGCGCGCCGGAAAAGAAACGGGGGTTCATCGATCACAACTCCGGGTTTTGGGGACTGCGTGCATCCTTGACCCTTGATTGACCAAGGTGGATGCGTCTTTTAGTAGGATTCGTGGATAGTTTAGATTGTAGCCATGCGGATGGTATTTGCCAATCCAGGGTTTTCTATAAGGATTTTTCTGACAGGAAAGCCCTGGATTTCGGCCTGCCGGTTGGCCGGGCCTCCATCCGGGCTACAGAGTTTTTATACAGCCGAGGGGAATAGGATCAGGACGATTGATGAACGAGAACAACGCGGATTAACGCCACTCCTCCCGGTCATGGCGATCATGGCGCGGTGGCGGCGGAGCGTAACGGTCGTTGTCTTCATCCCAGAAGCGGTTGCGCGGATAGGGGTGAGAACCGCGCTTGCAGTCAATGACGCCCTGCCGGCAAAGGGTAGCGCGCCAGGCGTATTTCAGAAAGAATTGCGCAAAGGGTCGCTGTTCCGGCTCGAACTCCACCCGCCGCGACGGAGACCACTCCTGTTCGCCATAACCAGTGCCCGGCGCTGCTCCCAGACTACGCGGCGCATCGGCGGCGGCAGGCGGCGCCCCTGGCCGACTTGATTCGCCACGACGCGGTCGGTCATCCGACCGGCCTTCCGCCCAGGGTTGCGGTTGTGGTTGCCGATAAACAACTTCCCGGAACGCCGCTACGGCAATCACGCCCATCGCTGAATAATCGCCCCAAGCGCCCGCATAGGAGTCGCCGGCATCCGTAAAATAGAAACGATTAACCCGATTCTTGCCCGTGCGCCACCCTTCATAGGTTTCCTGCTCATAAGGTTCCAGCACATACATCCGTTCATCCGGTCGTAAATCGGAACGTTCGCCGGAAATGATGTTGCGTCCATCTACCGCGATCACTACGCCAATGCGCTGATCGCTGCGGTTGCGAACCCGGACTGCATACTTCTCGCCGCGCACGGCTTCGAGGTGCGCTTTGTAAATACTCCCCTTGTGACTGCGTCGCAGGGGATATTGCGGAAATTCCCGTCCCCGCTCGTTAATAATTTCGACCTCGACCTCACGCGCATTGAACCGCTGCGCCCACGCTCCGGTCGGACCTAACAGGATTAAAACCGCTACTAATCCTACCTGCCATTGCTTGTTCATGCTTCAGTTGACTCCTGGTTGATTGTCGATCCACGGCGTAATCCCGTGGGTTGCAATGCAATCCAGACTAGGAAGCGCCGGCTGAATCTCTACTGAATTCCCACGATGCTCCGTCTGCTTCAGGCTATGGTGAAACAGTGCGTGTTTTATCCGGACAATTCAGTCATGATTCACTCTGCTCAACCTAAACTTGATTTATTTAAGCATTCATCCGGAACTGTCCCCTTATGCCCAACAAATCAACGCTATCCTGTTATTTGGCGGTTTTGGCGCTGGTGGGTGTGCTGATCACGGACAATGCCCAGGCGCAATCCTATCGGTCTTATCGAGGCGGTGATTATGGCCCGCCAGCGCGCGGTCGGGGAGAACGTCCGCCCGGCCGTCAGTTTGCTGATCCTGACCGCGCCGCTGATGCGGCGCGCCGCGCAACCGGCGGTCGGATCTTGGGCGTGCAGGGCGCTGAACGCGATGGACGACGCGGTTACCGGGTTCGCGTCCTCGAACCGGATGGCCGCGTTCGTAACTTCCATTACGATCCCGCCAACGGCGCTATGCGCGATTGAACAGAGGTGAAAGGCGCCATGCGCATTCTTATCATTGAAGATGAAGCCCCGCTGCTGGAACGAGTCACCGCTCAGTTGCGCGAGCAGGGTTATGCGGTTGACACCGCTGCCGATGGTCGCACCGGGCTTTACGTAGGCCAGGAATATCCCCTGGATGCAGCCATTGTCGACCTGGGCCTGCCCGACCTGTCCGGCATTGAAGTGATTCGCCGCTGGCGGGCGGAAGGACGTAAGTTTCCGGTCCTGATCCTGACCGCCCGGGGACGCTGGCAAGACAAGGTCGAGGGGCTGGAAGCCGGCGCCGACGATTATCTGGTCAAACCTTTTCACGCCGAAGAATTGCTGGCGCGGTTGCGAGCGCTGATTCGCCGCACCGGCGGCTGGACTCAGGCCGTGCTGTATTGTGGGCCGGTGACTTTAGATACCGGCGCGCAGCAGGTCACTTTGCACAGCCAGTTTGTGGAAGTGACTGCTTACGAATACAAGTTGCTGGAATATCTGATGCTCCACGCCGGCACGGTCATTTCCAAAACCGAACTGACCGAGCATCTCTATCAGGAAGACGAAGATCGTGACAGCAATGTGCTGGAAGTGCTAGTCGGCCGATTACGCCGCAAGCTGGACCCGGATCGTATGCTCAATCCGATCGAAACCCTGCGAGGACGCGGTTACCGATTTCGCCTGGAACGCACGACCGGCTGAGCGGTTAATGGTGGCTTTCATCAATCGCCAATGATGTCGGAATGAATAGGCAACGGGTCGTCATCATTCCAGCTCGGCAAGCAACAACCGGGTTTCGCGCAGCAGCACATTGCGCCGCAGCAACAGGCCAAGCCGACTGCCGCCGCTTTGTCGCCAGAGGATCGTCGCCCGGATTCCAGCCAATAGCAACGCCCGAATCCGATTGGCGTTTTCCGGATTATTCAAATGAATTTGCGCACCGCTAACCATGACCCGCCGCGTCAGGGTGCTCAGGGTTCGCAGATAGAGATCGGCGAAACGGGCGATCGTATTACTGTGCGCTACGGGAAAGTGGGCCAAATTCTGTTCAATATCCTGAATGCCGGCGCTCAGAATATTCATTAAATCCTTACGTCGGGTCAGCACCCGCTCCAAACTCCACAGCGTTACCACGTAGCGGGTCAATTCTTTGTCGCGCGGATTATGAAGCTGTTGCTCCAGCAGGCGCAGGCCGGTTCGCAAGCGACCGACGCCGCCGTATACTTCCGCGCTGCTCGATGCATTAATTTGCAGGAGACTGCCCACGCAAATCTCGAAATCGTCGGCGTCAGCTTGACCTCGATGGGCAATGTTTCGTACTAAATCAATAGCTTGCATCATTCCAGCTAGGGCAATGACGCGATCGTGGTCAGTTTTGGGCATATAGGTTTCGGCGATGCGTTGCAAAGAGAACTCGATCAATTGTAGCCGGTCTCGATGACTCCGCCGCCCAGACATTCATCATTTTGATAAAACACCACCGATTGTCCCGGGGTGATGGCGCGTTGCGGTTCGGCGAAAAAAACCTCAACGTGGTCTTCGGTCAGCGCCTCCACCCTGCAAGGTTGATCCGGTTGGCGGTAACGGATTTTGGCCATGCAGGCGAGCGGCAAGGCAGGCGTCTCGCCGGCAATCCAGCGCAATTGCGCGGCGCGCAACCGGCGATGAAACAGGGCGGGATGATGATGGCCTTGGGCAACGAGCAGAATATTACGCTCCAGATCTTTTCCCACCACATACCAGGGTTCCCCATTACCCCCGCGCTGACCGCCGATTCCCAGTCCTTGGCGCTGCCCAATGGTATGAAACATCAGGCCAGCGTGTTCGCCGATATACTGCCCCTCCACCGTGTGAATGGGTCCGGGCTGGGCCGGCAGATAGCGGTTCAGAAATTCCCGAAATCGGCGCTCGCCAATGAAGCAGATACCGGTGCTGTCTTTCTTGGCATGGGTGACTAGGCCAGCGGCAACGGCGCGTTCCCGAACTGCGGATTTCAACCAATCGCCCACTGGAAACCAGGCGCTGGCCAGTTGCTGCTGATTTAGCCCATAAAGAAAATAACTTTGATCCTTGCCGGGATCGCAGCCCTTGAACAAATGCTGACGACCGCCTGCCGCGCTGCACCGGACGTAGTGACCCGTCGCAATAGCGTCTGCGCCCAATCGGCGCGCATGGTCGAGAAAGGCCCGGAATTTGATTTCGGTATTGCACAGCACATCAGGATTCGGGGTACGGCCCTGGCGATATTCCTCCAGGAAATAGCGAAAGACCCGTTCCCGGTATTCGGCAACGAAGCTGACGGTATGCAGCGGAATACCCAGTGTGTCGCATACTGCCTGGGCATCGTCCAAATCCTCGGCGGCGGCGCAATAGCCGGTTTCAAAGGATTCCTCCCAGTTTTTCATGAACACGCCGTGGACTTCATATCCCCGTTCAACCAGCAACAGGGCGGCGACCGAGGAATCCACGCCGCCGGATAGACCCACAATAATCCGCGCCTTAGACATGGAAGAGGAGGGAACGGCCGGTTGGCGTCTCGTCGTCAAACGACGAGACGCCGGGTCCACGGGATTTCAGCGCGTCACTTACCCATGGGAAGGCTGTCTTTCACTAATTGGTCAAACTCAGCCTTGAAGCGCCCCATCAGATCGCTCAGCGCCTTGGTGTCATCCATGAATTTCTGATTCAGGCTCGAAATCGTCTCGGCCTGGCTGGTCAGGAATGTCTGCAAACTGGCCGGATCGCTGATGTCGGCGGCGGCTTTCATCCGCGCCATCGCCATATCAACATACGACTGCAAGCTGTTCATCTGAAAATTGACCAGCGCTTCCAGGTTGGCGGCGGACAACTTGTTGGCTTTGATCACAGGGCTAAGAAAAGTCTGATACTGCTCGGACATTTTGGTCAACATCTCGTTGCTCATGATGATTTCTCTCAGGAATTGACAGGGTGCATTAAAATTGTGCGTTGCAGCATAGCGTGATTTTTGTTGCAGCGCAATATATTTTGCGAATTTTTTATCATGTGAAACCAACCCGGTTCCCAATTTGGCGATAGCCCGACATTAGCGGATAATTTCGGTTTTAGTGAACATGGATACTGTCATGTGGTTTAAAAATCTCAGCCTGTTTCGTCTGGTTGAACCGCTACCGCTGTCGATTGATGCGCTAACGACCCGATTGGAACAACGCGCTTTTCAACCCTGTCCGAGTCATCAGCCCAGCACGGCAGGCTGGACGCCGCCACTAGGCCGCAAGGCCCACGACCAAGTACATGCCGTGGCTGGACGCTGGCTGGTGTGTCTGCGCACTGAAGAAAAAGTCCTGCCGCCCATTGTGATTAATCAGGCGCTGGCAGAGCGTATCGCTCTGATCGAGGATGAGCAGCGACGGCCAGTGCGGCGGCGGGAAAAGCTGGATCTGCGCGATCAATTGGTTCAGGAACTGTTACCGCGCGCGCTCACGCGCAGCCGGCTCGGTTACGCTTACCTGGACTTGCCGGCAGGATGGCTGGTCGTCGACAGCGCCAGTCCGCGTGGGGTAGAGGAAATGACGGGAACCTTGCGCGAGACCCTGGGTTCCCTGTCGATTGCGCCACCTAGCGTCCGGCGATCGCCAGCCGTGGTCATGACTGCCTGGCTACTGGAAGGACGCGCGCCGGTTGGATTTGCCTTGGGCGATAGTTGCGAGCTGCGCGAGGGAAGCGAAACCGGCAGCGTAGTGCGTTGCCGAGGCCAGGATTTAACCGGTGATGAAATTCGGGCGCATCTGGAAGCCGGAAAACAAGTCACTCGACTGGGCCTGATCTGGAACGAACGATTGACGTTTGTGCTGGATGAAGCGTTGATCGTGCGCCGCCTGCAATTTCTCGATGTGGTGCGCGAATCATTGCCTGAGAATACGATGGATTCCCGGGAAGCAGCGTTCGATGCCGAATTCACATTAATGACCGGAGAACTCGCACTATTGCTTCCTCGCCTGCTAGAGTTGTTCGGAGGCGAAGCATAACAGGCAGTAACAGCGCCCGGTTTCAAGGGCGAGACTGATTGATTGTGGAAAGGTTGATCTCAATTATTAGCAGCTTGGACAGGCGATCCGTGAACAGTTGGCAAATTATTAGTATAATCATGTTATTGGGAATTGTCGCGATCATGGGTGGCGGTGGCTGGTGGCTCTTGCGCTACAGCCGACAGCGCAAGCAGATCATTGAAGAACGGTTGTTAGCCATGAAACGGGCGGCCGCCGAAAAAGCAGCCGCCGAAAAAGCAGCCGCCGAAAAAGCAGCCGCGCACAGCGCGGCGATCGCGCGGGCGGCGGCGGAGCGCCTGGCAGCGAAACGGGCGGCGATTGAGAAGGCGGTTGCGGAGAAAGCTGCGTCGGAGAAAGCTGCCGTAGAACAAGCCATCGCTGAGTGGGCAGCCGCTGAGCAGGCCGAGGCAGAACGGGCGCGTCAGCAACGCGCCAGCGAGAACCGCCAGGAGGCCGAAGCAAGCCAAGAGCGGTTGCAGGCAATCGAAGAAGCGATTGCCGAGTGGGTTGAGGCCGAGCGTGAAGGCAAACAATTGGCAGCCACCAAGTCAGGCCCGTCATCCTACTCCAACAGGACCACTACGCCGACCGAGGCGGTGCATCAACAAGTTCGTTCTACTGCACAGAATGTTGAGAAAGAGGTCCATGATCTGGAATTCATCAAGAACCGGATCGAAGCCGATGTAGATTTCCTGCCGATTGAGTTCCAGCAAACCATCGACGATTGGAAAGCCGGCAAGATTCTCCGCCGCAATACCTTCGAGGATCTCAAGCTGAAATTTCGTTACAAAGCCTATTCAATCGAGGACGGCTATGAAATGCTTTATTTATATAATGAATGGTTGAGCCAGCAGCGCCAGAAACTGCGGGTTTTTATCCATCTGTTAGGGACAGAAGTGGATAACTCGGAGAGTATCCAGGCAGCTATCGAACAAGCGGAACACAAGGAGCGGGAGAAATATCTGGAAATGGATGTGGATGTGATTTTCACATTGCGCGACATCCGCGCGATCCTGGAAAAACTGATTGGCATGGAGAACATTCTCAAGGATCTGGAAGGGGTATGTCGCAAACGATCGGAGCAAATCATTTCGCCACCCTGGGAAGCTAGAGGGTCACTATAGCCGTTTCCAAGCTCATGCCCTTGATTAAAACATCACTTGGGTGTATTGCCAGGGGCGGCTGCCAGCACAAGAAACTTTGCAGCATAATGTCCCGCGCTCCAGCAAATGAAAGAAAAACAGCCCAGCAATGCCGGGCTGTTTCGATGCGCTAAAACCCTGGATATTCAATCAAGAGAACGGATATTCGCCGCTTGCTTGCCTTTCGGTCCAGTAGTGACATCGAACGAAACCTTCTGGTTTTCCCTGAGTGTTTTAAATCCCTGTCCCTGAATAGCCGAGAAATGCGCGAACAAATCCTCGCCGCCCCCTTCAGGGGAAATAAAGCCAAAACCCTTGGCTTCATTAAACCATTTGACCGTGCCAACTGACATTACTTTAGATCTCGAAAAGATTAAAAAGGTAGAGCAATCGCTCAATTACAAGAACTAAAATAGAGGAACTGACGGGCTGAACCCCATTAGAAAGGGTTAACAGCAGACGAACAGGCAACCTACTTGAAGATCTTGCATGATTCACTATAGAGTATGGAACCAGGCAATACAAGAGCCTGGCTGTTGGGCTATGCGAAATATCACCCGCGCCCGCCCAGATAAGCTCGCCTGACTTCTGGATCAGCCAGCAGCTCCTCGCCCGTTCCCGCCAGGTGAATTTCACCATTGACCAGCACATAGCCGCGCTGGGCCAGTTTCAGGGCGTGATGCGCATTCTGTTCCACCAGAAAGATGGTTGCGCCGCTATCGCGAATTTCCCGAATTGTAGCGAAAATGCGTTGCACCATCAGCGGCGCCAGCCCTAGACTGGGTTCATCCAGCAACAGTAACCTGGGCCGACTCATTAGCGCCCGGCCAATCGCCAGCATTTGCTGTTCGCCGCCGGAGAGAGTTCCCGCCCGCTGATTGCGCCGTTCCTTCAAACGCGGGAACAGTTCAAATACTTTAATCAGATCGGCGTCTACATGACCAATCCCGATGGGAATCGCCCCCATCAATAAATTTTCCTCCACGCTCATCGCTGCAAAGATCCGTCGTCCTTCCGGGGCTTGCGCAATGCCCCTCTTGGCGATTTCATGCGTGGGCAGGCCGGTGATGTCCTGACCCTGATAGCGAATCCAGCCGCCCGCCGGCTGTGGATCGCCAAACAGACTCATCAACAAGGTCGATTTGCCGGCTCCATTCGCGCCGATCAGGGTCACGATCTCGCCTGGATTAATGTACAAAGAGACTTGGTGCAGCGCCTGAATCGGGCCGTAGCGGGCATCCAGCTCGTGGATTTGCAATAAAGGCTCACCAGGACTCATCGTCGTTCACCGCTTCGGTTCCCAGATAGGCCGCCAACACGGCCGGATGATGCGCCACGGTATGTGGATCGCCGTCGGCGATGACCTCGCCATAATCCAGCACCACAATATGCTCCGACAAATCCATCACCAGGCTCATGTCGTGTTCAATCAACAGAATCGTAACGCCGTATTCGTCGCGTAGTTGGCGAATCAATGCACTCAGTTCCACTGTTTCACGGGGATTCAAACCTGCCGCCGGTTCATCGAGACACAACAATCGTGGGCCGGTACACATGGCGCGGGCGATTTCCAGCCGGCGCTGATGGCCGTAGGGCAACTCTCCCGCTAACCGATTCGCGTCCTCAGCCAGTCCAAACACCTTGAGCCAGGCGTAAGCGCGCTCCAGAGCATTGCGTTCTGACTGAAGATAAGCCGCGGTTCGCAACAAACCTGCCAGCAAGTTGCGATTGAGTTGCAAATGCTGGGCGACCAGCAGGTTTTCAATCGCCGTCATTTCCTTGAATAACCTTACGTTCTGGAAAGTGCGCGCCACCCCGACTCGCGTCACCCGGTGGGTGCCGCCGAACATTTTGTAATACAGTCGGTCGGCAAAGGCCGTCGGGTTAATGAAGTCGCCCGCTTTGAAGGGTTGGCCAAGGATGTTGATCAGATCAATGGCAACGCGCGAGGTATGCAGGGCAATCTGGCCTTCCGTGGCTTTGTAGAAACCGGTCAGACAATTGAATACCGTGGTTTTGCCTGCGCCATTGGGACCGATCAGCGCGGAGATCGAGTTGCGCTTGACCACGAAGCTGATGTCGTT
>Ga0116151_10006041_pt1 | contig 10348 bp, 6 predicted proteins | sample AD_UKC117_MetaG_FD_89893 | JGI IMG/M metagenome (GOLD analysis project Ga0116151, IMG submission 89893) | Active sludge microbial communities of municipal wastewater-treating anaerobic digesters from Hong Kong - AD_UKC117_MetaG | ecosystem: Engineered > Bioreactor > Anaerobic > Digestate... | reverse complement strand
GGCGAGCAGCCCGATTACGAAGAGGTAAACAAAGAGGCGCAGCCAATTCCTGAGGAAAGCAGTCATGAGGTCCCTCCGCCGAGCATGTTTTCTTTGAGCCTATCCGCCGCCCAGGCGCCCGTGCAGCGCCGCTGAGACGGGCTGAAGGAATTCCGAGGTGAGCCGTCGCGGGAGGGGCCGCCAAGGCGGGGTTTGACGCCTGCCCGGCAAGCGCGTAACTCAGCCGACTTTCACCCTTCGCCCAGGCTGCGCCCGTCATGACCGTCACCGTTCGTTTCGCCCCCTCGCCAACCGGCAAGCTGCATGTCGGCAATATCCGCGCGGCTCTCTGGAACTGGCTGTTCGCCAGAAGCCGCGGGGGCAAATTCATTCTGCGCATCGACGACACGGATCGTGAGCGGTCGACGAAGGAGTTTGAAGACGGCCTGCGCCGTGACCTGACATGGCTTGGTCTCAATTGGGACGACACCTTCCACCAGTCCGCGCGCTTCGCCGATTACGACAAGGTGGCGGACCTCTTCCGGCGCGAGGGGCTCCTTTACCCCTGTTACGAGACGGCGGACGAACTGGAGCGCAAGCGGCGCCTGCAACGGGCGCGCGGGTTGCCGCCGGTCTATGACCGTGCGGCGCTGCGCTATACGGACGAACAAGTAAAAGCGTTCGAGGCCGAAGGCCGCAAGCCGCACTGGCGTTTCAAGCTCTCCCAGTCGCCGGTGAAGTGGAACGACCTCATCCGTGGGGAGACGATCGTTGACACTGTGCACGTTTCCGATCCGGTGCTTATTCGCGAAGACGGCATGTACCTCTACACGTTGCCGAGCTGTATCGACGATATCGACGTCGGGATCACTCATGTCATCCGCGGCGAAGATCACGTGACGAATGCCGCGGTGCAGATCGAGATCATGGAAGCGCTCATCCGCACGCGCAGCTCTGGCGCGCTTCCCGCTTTTGCGCACCATTCTCTTCTCATCGGCGCTGATGGGCAGGGGCTTTCAAAACGCCTTGGTTCGCTGTCGATTGAAGCGATGCGCGAAGACGGGCTTGAGCCGTCTTCGATTACAAGTCTTCTCGCGCGTCTGGGCACCGCGGAGCCCGTCGTGCCCGAGCGTAGTCTTTCAGCGCTCGCTGCAAGCTTCGATCTCGACAAGGTCGGCCGAGCGCCGGCGCGCTTTGATCCTGCTGAGCTTGAGGCGTTGAACGCAAAAATCCTGCATGAAACGCCTTATGAGGAAGTGGCGGATCGCTTAGAAAAACTGGGCGTTTCGAAAGCGCTCTGGGAAGCGGTGAAAGGCAATATCACGCGCCTCAAAGATGTTGCGCAATGGCGCGAGATCATTGAAGGCGCAATCGAACCCGTCATTGAGGACAAGGCGCTTACAGAAGCTGGCGTTGCACTCGTGCCGGCCGATCCGCTTTCAGAGAAAAGCTGGTCGGACTTTACATCAGCGTTAAGCGCCAAGACAGGCGCCAAGGGCAAGAAACTGTTCATGCCATTGCGCCTTGCGCTCACGGGGCGTGCGAACGGACCTGAAATGGCGCATGTGTTCCCGCTTATCGGCGCGGAAAAAGCGCGCGCGCGTCTTCGCGGGGAGCGCGCCTGAGGCGCTATTCAGCGACGACGCGCAATTGCGTGTTCTCGATCGCCTTGAAGATGTCTTCAGCCGTATCGACGAAGATCACTTCGCGCAGCAGCTCGCGCGGCGCGAAGCCTTTTTCGATGACATGCTCGAAAAGGTTTTTGAGCGGCGTCCAGAAGCCATTCTGATTGAAGACGACGATCGGTTTTGAGTGGAGCGACAGGCGCGCCCAGGAGAGCGTCTCGATCAGTTCTTCGAGCGTTCCGATGCCGCCGGGGAGCGCGCAGATCGCGTCCGATTCCTCGAACATCAGCATCTTGCGTTCGTGCATTGTCTTGACGACCTTGTGGTCGACATTTTCGAGCACGCCCTCAAGCTCGACGAGAAAATCCGGAATGACGCCGAAGACTTTGCCGCCGGCGTCACGGGCCGCGCCCGCTGTCACGCCCATCAATCCCATCTTCCCGCCGCCATAGACGATGCGCCAGCCGCGCCGGGCGGCTTCTTCGCCAATAAATTTGGCGGCTTCGACAAATTCTGGACCGCTTCCCGGACGCGATCCGCAATAAATACATAGAGATTTCATACAGTTACGGTCTTTTCCCGGTTGCTCGCCATTGTAGGCGCAAACCCCTCTTGGTAAAGTTAATTTCCCGGCTGTAGGGCCGTTCGCCTCATTTTAGTATGGGCTTGCGGATATACGCCGGAACAGAAGCGCCTGCCTCGTCGTTCGGCCTGAAGGGCGTCGGGGCTTGTTCGCACGAAGGGATTTGCATGCGCGTCGTCATCATTTTTGTCCTTCTCGTCATTCTCGGTTTCATCGCCTGGAAAGCGGCGGAGCGCTTCAAGGTCATCGGAACGCCCGAAACCACCGAGAGCGCGACAAGCGCGCCAGGTGAGGAGCAAGCCGCCTCCGAAGCGAAAGCGCCCTCATTGCCGAGCTTCGACATCGTGCGCGTTGATCGCACCGGCTATGCAGTCATCGCGGGCCGCGCCAAGCCGGGTGCGAAGGTGACAGTCTACGCCAACGAGACGGAGCTCGCCTCCACCGTCGCCGAAGGGGACGGGTCTTGGGTGATCACGACTGATACGCCGCTCGAGTCCGGCTCCGTTGAACTCAGCCTTTCGATGACGACGGACGATGGGCAGACGATTCGCTCTGAAGAAACGATCATCATCTATGTGCCGGAGCGGCCGGGCGATCGCCCGCTCGTTCTCAGAACGACGCCTGGCGGTGCGACGGTTGTCATTCAGGAGCCGCGCGACGCCGTCGGCGGGCTCGGACCGCTCGCCCTTGAGACGATCGACTATGACGATTCCGGCGCCGTTATCTTTGCAGGGCGTGCAGAGCCGAACCGCGTTGTCGAGATTTTCATCAATGGCGTTTTTCTCGATCGCGCAACGTCTGATGCGAATGGGCGATGGATGATGACGCCAAGCCAGCAGATTGCTCCAGGCGTTTACACGCTCCATGTCATTCAGCTCGATGAGAACGGCAAGCCTGCTTACGCGATTGAGGTGCCGTTTGAGCGCGCGCGCCCGGAAGATGTCGTGCTGCGCGACGGCAAGGTGATCGTTCAGCCAGGCAACAGTCTGTGGCGCATCGCGCGGCGCGCTTATGGGCGCGGCGCTCAGTATACGATCATTTACGAGGCGAACGCCGCGCAGATTCGCGACCCGGATCTGATCTATCCGGGACAGATTTTCGATGTGCCGGAATCGGAAGCGTCAGAATCCGAAGAGAATGAGGAAGAAACGCAGCAGTAGGCGACGGGCCTATTCGGCGGCCTGCGGCCGGTCCGCGGCGGTAGAGGCCGGTTGCTTGGCTCCAAGGCTTGTTTCGCCGCCTTTCTTGCGGCCGAACCAGCGCCGTCGCAGGACTGTCGGCGCTGCGAGCATTACAGGCGTAAGGGCGAGCGTCAGCACGGTCGAAAAGGCGAGGCCGTAGACGACGGCGGAAGCGAGCAGCACCCACCAGTCAGACGTCGTCGAGCCACGTGTTATTGTTCCTGCGGCGAAGTCGACATTAATCTCGAAGACCATCGGCAACAGGCCGAGGATTGTTGTGACGGTCGTCAGGAGAACTGGGCGAACGCGCTGCGCCGCAGTTCTGACGACAGCATCCTCAACCGCGAGGCCTTTGCGGCGCAGGAGCTGATAAGTGTCGATCAGGACGATATTGTTGTTCACGACAATGCCGGCGAGCGCGACAATGCCCGTCCCGGTCATGATCACGCTGATATACTGTCCGCTGAGCGCGACGCCGAGCAGTACGCCGAAGACGGATAAAACGACCGCGGAAAGCGTGAGCGCCGCGTGGTAGAAACTGTTGAACTCGAGAAGCAGGATGAGTGCGATCATGAACATCGCGGCCGCCATCGCGCCCTTGAAGAAGTTCGCCGCTTCCGCCGTCTCTTCATCGGCGCCGCGCATCTTCCATGAGATATCGTTTCCGAGCGCGCCGGTCTCAAGCCACGCCTTCAGGTGTTCGATCGCCTGATCCTGGCTGACCTCATGACCGGCGACACGCGAATTGCCGTTAGCCTTTACTTCGATAATCCGCTGACCATCGCGCCTGACGATGCGATCGACTTGTGGTTTCGCAACGCGCGTGACGAAATTTGAAAGCGGCACCGATCCGCGCGGCGTCTGCACGCGAACGGAGTCGAGCGCAAGAATTGACCGGTCTTCCTGCGGGTAGCGCACGCGGATGTCGATCTCATCTTCGGAATCGTCTGGGCGGTATTTGTCGACGAGGAGGCCATCCGTCACGAACTGCAGCGCTGCGCCGGCCTCGCGCACGCTGAGCCCGTATCGACCGGCAAGCGCGCGATCGACTTCCATTGACCATTCAATGCCCGGCAGCGGCAGCGTATCCTCTTGATCCATGTAGACCGGGATCTCGAGCCCCTTCACCGGCATTGTCGTCGTGTCGAGAAAGTCGCGAAGCTTCTTCGCTGCAGCGACCATTGCGTCAAAGCTCGGCGATGTCAGCTCAACCTGAACGTCTTTGCCGATCGGCGGGCCGCTTTCTTTCTGACGGACCTCCACCTTGACGCCGGGCACGTCAGCGACGAGCGCTCGAAGCTGTTCCTGGATGATTCGAGAGTGTTCGCGCTGCGAGTAGTAGATCAGGTTGACGCCGATCTGTCCGATCGCATCAGGCGGCATGTCGCGGCCGCGCGCGAGCTGCGGGCCAGTCTGCACATACATGAATTCAATCGCCGGATGATCCTTGACCCGGTCTGCGACTTCTTCCGTGACTTCGATCTTCTGGCGTTCGGAAAGATTACCCCGCGCCTCGACGAGAATATTGATCTCTTCCGTATCGTTCCGAATGAAATACTCAAGATCGGGCGAGGCGATGCGAAACGCCATGATGCAGACGATGAGCAGCAGAAGCGCGCCGCTCAGCGACAGCAGCGGCCGTTCGACGAGGTCGGCGAGGAAGCGTGCATAGGCCCCGACGGGACCGGTGAGCGTCGTCGGGTCGATTTCGTCGATTTCATAGGCGGGCGGCGCGCCTGTTTTGCCTTTGATGCCGAACCGTTCCTTGAACCAGCTGGGCAGCGCGAAAAGCGAGCCGAGGACTGGAAGAAAAATGAGTGCGACGACAAGCGACGACGTGAGGACGAAGATCAGCGTCAGCGGAATGAACTTCATGAACTCGCCGGCCAGATCCTTCCAGAAGAGAAAAGGCACGAAAGCGGCGAGCGTCGTGGCGGTCGAGGTGATAACCGGCCAGAACATGCGCTTTGACGCTTCGAGATAGGCGGCCTGTCTGCTCGCGCCTTCCGCCATGCGCCGGTCGGCATATTCGATGACGACGATGGCGCCGTCGACGAGCATGCCGACAGCGAGCACCAGGCCGAACATGACCATCATGTTGAGCGTGTAGCCAAAGGCCGACAGCAGCAGGAAGCCGATCAGGAACGATGTCGGGATTGCAATCCCGATCATGATCGCGGATCTGAGGCCGAGGGCGGCGACGATGACGATCATGACGAGCATGATCGCGGTCATCACTGAGGCGGTGAGGCCCTCAAGGTTATCGCGGACGAAGACCGACTGATCGTTCCAGTAGTCGTAGGCGATGGTAGGCGGCCAGAAGGCGGCTGTCTCTTCTGTGACGGCGCGCGCGGCTTCAATGGTTTCAACGATATTGGCGCCGGCGCGCTTCGAGAGTTCGATGCCGATCGCGGGCTCGCCATTGAAAAGCGCATAGCCCTGCCGGTCGACGAAGGTACGTCGCACCTCCGCGACATCGGCGATGGTGATGACCCTGTCGCCATTCGCTCGCAGCGGGATCGCCATCAGGTCTTCGCGTTCTTTGACGACGCCCGGCGCCTTTACCGAAAAACGCCCATCATCGAGGCTTATGGAACCTGCTGTCACCAGCTGGTTGTTGGTGATGATAGCGTTCGCGACTTCGGTCTCTGTAAGGCCGTATGACTCGAGCGTGCGCGGATCGACGATGACTTCGAGGAGCTCTTCCCGCGCGCCCGTCAACTTCGCGTCGAGCACGCCCGGAACGGTCTCAAGGCGGTCTTTCAGATCGCGCGCAGCCTGATAGAGCGCGCGCTCCGTCGTCGGGCCGTGCAAAATGACCGAAAGGATCGGGAACTGGTTCTGCAGATTGAATTCGGTGACGACAGGCTCTTCTGCGTCCGCCGGATATTTCGACTTCGCACGGTCGACGGCTTCGCGCACATCGAGCACCGCCTGATCGACGTCGATGGTCGTCTCGAATTCCATGACGATTTGCGCTGCGCCGTCATAAGCGAGCGAGTCCATCTGCTTTAGCCCGTCAACAGACTGAAGTTCCAGTTCTGTCGGGCGAACGAGCAGCCGCTCGCCGTCTTCGGGCGAGACTCCCGGCAGCGGCAGGGTGACGACGACAAACGGAGCCGGAATATCAGGGTCTGCTTCGCGCGGCAGAGTCTTGAAAGCGATGAAGCCGAAAATGATCGAGACAAAGAGAGCGGTCATGACGACGCGCGTATTCGAAAATGCGGCGTCGATGAGCCTCGTCATGACGGCGCGCTCTCTTCGGAGACAGCGACTTTCTGGCCGCGCCGAACGAAATCCTGGCCTCGCGTGATCACGCGTACATCGCCGTCGAGGCCGGCGATCCAAACGCCATCCGTACTCTCGCCGAGAATGGTGACAGCGTTGAAGCCGACGATGTCGGAACTGTCGACGAGACGAACGCCGACATGGCCTTCATCGTCCAGCGTCAGGGCGGAGCGCGGTACAAGGTGCGCGTCGCGACGGTCTGCAAAAACGGTGAACTCGGCGGTCACGCCGTCGCGGAGCTTGCCGTCGGAATTCGCGACTTCGAGTTGCACTTCGAAGGTGCGCGTCGCTTCATCAGAAGCCGTGGCGACGGATCGTACTGAGCCTTCGATCTCCTCGCCCGTTGAAAGGCGCGCGACACCACGATCGCCAGCCTTGATCTTCGCAACGTCTCTTTCAGATACCGCACCGACCACAAGGAAGGGCGATTGCTGGATGATGACGCCGCAAGGATCGCCGATGGCAAGGAAATCGCCTACTTCAGCGATCTGGTCGTCAAAGACGCCATCGAAGGGCGCTGAGATTTTGGTTTTTGCGACAGCGAGCATCGCTTGCTCGTGATTTGCTCGGGCGAGGTCGAGCGCGGCCTTGGCGGCGGCGACGCCGGTCTCGGCGCGGAAGCCTTCTTCTGCAAGCTTCTCCGCGGCCCGGAAATCGAGTTCAGCCTTTTCAAGAGAGGCTTTCGCTTCATTGAGCGCGGCCGCCCGCGCATCAATCTTCAGCCGGCAGAGCGTCGCGCCTTCCTCAACGAGCGTTCCGGGAGTCAGGGGGGGCTCGGCGACGACACCCGGAATCTCGGCCCGGACGATCACCTTGCGAAGAGCCTGCGTCCGCCCGCGGATGACGACTTCGTCCCGCCAGGGTTTGGAGGCGATGGGCGTCGCGACGACCGTGAAGATTTCGTCGGCGGCCTTCTCCGGGGCTTCGGCCTCTTTGCCTGTCAGCACGGTCCGAACGCCGAAATAGAGGATGAACGCCGCAAGGATCGCCAGAGCAGTCTTGCCTGAAGTCGAAAACTGCATCGAAGAACCCCAAAAGAAGGCGGTCCAGCCGGCGTCGATGGACCTTGCGCCGCGAGCGGCCTCTCTCCGCGCCGCCGACAGCTAAACTAGGGCGTATACTTGCCTCTTCAATGGACAATAGCAGGTAAATATCGCCGAAAATCACGCGTTTTATCGCGTTCAAGGCGAACCGTTGCGCCGGCGCGACACACATCGCCATATGCGGCCGCTGCGCCGAGGGATCAGCGTCCATTGGGGGCTTTCGCTGGCCGATTGGTCGGGCAATTCGGGCGCCGAAAGTGCGGGCGCGGCTCAGTAGTAATAATTGCCGGGCGTGAGCGAAGAGGGCGCCTTGTTCAGCACCGTGCCAAGCAGATGTGTCTTTCCAAGAAGGCGCTGGGCCTCTTTCAGTTCCGCAACCTTCGTATTTCCGCTCGCCGCAATGAGGAGAACGCAATCGACCTTCGGCAGGAAGGCGATGGCGTCGTCGCAGCCAAGCAGAGGCGACAGGTCGAAGATAATGACGCGCGATTTGAATTCATTGAGGCCGCGATCGATGAGTTCGTCCGCCTTAGACGAGGTCAGGAACTCAGCGCCGCGCCGCGAGACACGCTCATTGGCGAGAAGCAACATGTCGGGAAGGTCGGGGCGAACCGTCACTTCACGAAGCGACTTTTTTCCTTCGAAGAAATCGATGAGGGACGGCGTTTCGTTGAGTCCGAGATAGCGAGAAATGCTCGGCCGGTAGAAGTCGAGGTCGACAAGCATTGCGCGCGAGCCTTGCTTCGACCCGACGGCGATGGCGAGATTGATCGCGGTCACTGTCTTGCCGGCGCCAGAGTTTGGCGAAACGATCGCCAGGGTGCGCCAGCCTTCGGCTTCCATTTTCTGAAGCACTCGTGTTCTCAGCACGCGATAGGCGGCGAGAACGGGATCTTGCTCATTCGAGATGATGCGGTGCTGGCTGAAGACATCGAAGTTGCAATGAACTTCCTGGAAGGCGCCGGAATCGGCGGCGATCTCACGCAAGAAGCGTGTGCTCGGCGCTCGTTGCGCGCCTGCTTGCGGGCGTTCCTGAAGCTTCGCCTGCGCATTGCGCGCTCTCGAAACTGCCTGTCTGATATGGTCCATACTCTAACTGTCCGTTTTTGTCTGATGGAGCATGGCGCGGCGCCCGCGCACGGTCGTTTCCAAGGTCATTCGGCGGGCGCGGCGTTCGCCGCTTTCTTCGAGAAGGAGGGGCGCCACCAGCGCGGCGTGCGTCGCTCGAAGTGCGGGATCACGGCGATCGGCGCAGCGCCGACAAGTTTTTCCAGTTGATGCCGGCCGCGCAGGGTGCCGGCGAGCAGCTCTGTGCCGATGACGAACATGCCGCCGGCGGCGAGCGACGCGAAGATGACGAGGATCGACAGCTTCACGCGTTCCGGACTTGAAGGTTCTTCGGGGCGCTGCGCCGGTTCGAGGATGGAGAATTTCTCCGCCTTCTGATTGTCTTCGAGGTTCTCGGCGAGTTGGGCTTCCTGCTTCTTGGCGAGGACGTCCTGATACTCTTTGAAGATGTTTTCGTAGTCGCGGGTCAGCTGCTGAAGACCGCGTTCAACTTCGGGCGTGTTGGCGACGCGCGCCTGCAGATCGGCGATCCGCTTGCGGATTTCGTTTCCCTGTTCTTCGAGCGTGCCGCGCTTGCTGTTTGCAACTGCGAGTCGCGCCTGAAGCTGCGCGCTCAGAAAGTCACCGCCGCCCGTCGTCGATTGCTTCTCGATCTTGTCGGTGAGCTTGTCTTGCAGGGCGACGACAGCGGTGCGCTTTTCTTCGATCGCAGGATCTCCGGACGACAGCTCGCGTTCGGCTGTACGCAGGTCATCTTCCGCTTCGGACAGGGAGCGTTGCAGCTCCTGTATTTCGCGGCTCGGCGCCAGTTCTCTTTCGAGCGCGCGGATCTGGTCCTGCACGGCCTTAACGTTCGGATGGGAGTCTTTGTACATCGAGCGCAATTGGACAAGTTCAGACTTGAGCTGCGCCAGCTCCGCGGCCGGCCCTTTGTCCGTGTTCGACCCGGAGAAGTAGCTTGTCAGCTGGGTCTGCAGGAAGCGCACTTCCTGGTCGATGGCTTCGATCGCCGCTTCGTTGGCGGTCAGGTCGCGGCTCGCCTGTTCGAGCATGTTGAGATGGAGGCTCAAATGCTCAGGCAGCGCTGCAGCGTGCTCTTCCTTGTATTTCGCAATCTTCGCTTCGATCTGGTCGACGGCGTCGGAAAGGCGAGTCACTTCCTGCTTGAAGAATTCGGTCGTGTTGGAGGCGCCGGCCGTCCGCGTGCGAACGTCTTCGCTGAGGAAGAGAGTCATGAATTCATTCGCGACCTGGTAAGCCTTATCGGCCGACCCATCGACGTAAGAGACTGTGAAGGCGATCGTGCCGTCGCGTTGGCCGCCGACGCGCGCGCCATTCGATGTGATGAGCGACAGGTCGAGGCGGTTGCGCATCTTGACGACCCGCTCGGTCTCCGAAAGGCCGCTATTGTCGGGGAAAAGCTTGTAGCGGTCGGCGATCGAAAGCAGCCGGTCGCGCGTCATGACCCGTTGCCGGATCATCTGAATGCGCTCCTGCGCGTAGGTATTGATCGTAGAGCGGACGAGGTCAGATGGGATCTGCGCGGACTCGACAAGGATCGTTCCCTGCGCAGATCCCATC
>Ga0116151_10006036_pt1 | contig 10352 bp, 10 predicted proteins | sample AD_UKC117_MetaG_FD_89893 | JGI IMG/M metagenome (GOLD analysis project Ga0116151, IMG submission 89893) | Active sludge microbial communities of municipal wastewater-treating anaerobic digesters from Hong Kong - AD_UKC117_MetaG | ecosystem: Engineered > Bioreactor > Anaerobic > Digestate... | reverse complement strand
GTCACGAACCGCGCCGTGTCGCCCGAGCCCGAGAAGCCACCCAGCACCAGGTGATCCTCGAACGTCGTCCGCAGCAGCGCATCGACCTCCGCCGGCTTCAGCTTGTCGCTCGTCACCGTGAATTCGCCGACCGCATCCGGTACCGCTTCGACCTTCGCCTCCCGCAGATATTTCGCGGCATCGCGCAGCCACTGGACCGCGCTCGGACCGCTCCCCTCGCCGATGCCGGTGATCTCGCGACGGATCTCCTGCGTCGTCATCGTGACGCCGTCAGCCAGCTCCACCTGCACGCTCGTACCGCCGAGGAACTCGATGTCGTAGATCGCCTCCTTGTCCGTCGCAGCCACGTACACGAAGTACCCCAGGCCGCCCGAGACGCAGATCATCGAAAGCGGCCAGAAGAACCGCTTCATCGCCAGCCAGTCGATGCTCACGTGCCGGATCAGGTGCAGCATCGGCAGCGACTTGACCACGCCCCACTCGATCAGCGACATGAGCATCACGCGGTTCACGAACAACGCGGTGAACATGCTGATCACGATGCCGAAGCCCAGCGTCATCGCGAAGCCCTTCACCTCCTCGCTGCCCACGTACCCCAGGATAATCGCCGTGATCAGCGTGGTGAGGTTCGAGTCCACGATCGTCGAGAACGCCTTGTCGTAACCGAGCTTCACCGCCTTCTTCAGGGCTACCCCGCGTTCCCGCTCCTCGCGGATTCGCTCGTTGATGAGCACGTTGGCGTCCACCGCCATACCCACGGTGAGCGCCAGACCGGCAATGCCCGGGAGGGTGAATGTCGCCTCCAGGAGCGCCATGATCGCCAGCACGAACAGCAGGTTCAGAATCACCGCGATGTCCGCGAGCGCTCCCAGCACCAGGTAGTAGGCCAGCATGAAGATGATGACCGCGCTCATGCCGTAGATCGCGGCCTTCATACCCATCTCGCGGTTGTGCAAGCCCAGGCTCGGACCCGTCACCTTCTCCTGCAGCGGCGTCTCCTTGAGCCGCGCGGGCAGCGAACCCGCCTCCAGCTTCTGCACGATCTCCTTGACGCGCTGCTCGGTGAACCCGCCGCTGATCTGACCGTGCTGGCCGATCTTGCTGCGGATCGTCGCGTGCGACGTCGCCACGCCGTCCAGGAAGATCGCCAGCTCGTTGCCGATGTTCTGCCCGGTAACGCTGGCGAACTGCACACCGCCCCGCGGGTCCAGCACGAAGTCGACGACCGGCCGGTTCGTCGCCGGATCGCGCGACGGATACGCCCGCTTCAGCGACCACTTCGGGCTGTTCTGCGTCAGCCCGTACTTCTGATCGCCCGTGTCCACGTGCGCCAGCACGTACCACTTGCCGGCGTACTGATCCACGATGACGCCGCCGGAATCCTTGCGCGCCAACGCCTGCTCCATCGAGTCCGACTGCATGAACGCGACGAAGTTGTCGATCGGGAACCACATGTAGCGATCACCCGCCTTGGGCCGTGGACCGCGCTTCTCCAACTGCGAGGTGTACTTCGCAATCGCCTCGCTCATGCCCGTGTTGCCCTGCGCGGCGATCATCGACGGGTCGCTCGGGTCACGCTCGGCGAGAATCCGGAACTCCAGCACGCCCGCTCCACGCAGCAGGCGCTTCAGGTCCGCCGGATCCTCCAGCGAGCCGCGCTTGCTCACCCACGCGTCGTACGCCACCACCACGTCGTCGATCGCCTTGGCGTACGCCGGGTACGCTTTCTTCAGCTTCTCGATCTCCGCCTTGCGCTCCTGCTCCGACAGGCCCAGCACGTCCGTCAACCGCGGAACCGGCAGACTCGTCTCCTGCACCTTGCTCAAGACCGACTCGTACTCCGACTGCGCTGGCACGACCTCAGCCACGTCCCCTGTGTCCCGCACCTTCAGGTACGCGTCCCACGCGTGCGCCGCCTGCTCCAGCAGCGCCTCGCGGCCTTCCACGCCGTGCGCCAGCTTCTCCAGCGCCGACTTGCGCGCGTCGCCGGTCAGCACCAGGGCCTGCTCCAGCGCCGTACGCGACACATTCAGCTCCCGCAGCTGATTCAACGCCGCCTCGTACCGGTCACGCCGCTCCTTCGCCCCCTTCGGCGGACGCGGCATCTGGATCTCCAACCGGTTGTCGCCGATCGGACGCCACACCAGGTTGAACTGCGAGTTCGGGTCCACGCGGGCCTTCAGGATGTTCATCACCCGCTCTGCCAGCCCGTGCTTCTCCTGGTCGGTCATCCCCGCCGTGTCGATCTCGTAGATCAGCACGCTGCCGCCCGCCAGGTCGATGCCCGGCTTCAGCTTCTCCTGCGGCGGATACAACGCCAGGATCGCCAGGGCCACCAGCACAACGATGACCCCCCATTTCCACAGCCGTGTTTCATTTCCCATGGGTTGTTTTCTCTCGGCCCCACGCTCGGCGGGACCCGCGTCGATGGATCAATCGGACCGCCGACACCGCTGGCGCATCCGTCACTTTCTTCCGACTTCAGATGGCTTCAACTGATGAGACTGGGCGTGCCGCGGCTAATGCAGCCGGCACGCAATGAGGTGCTACCGGGCGGCAGGTGGACCGTGGGGAAGCAGGGCCATGCCGGCGTGAGGCCGGGGTTGCCGCGTCCATTCCACGTTTGCGGTCCAGAAACCGCGATCGGGCCGCCGAAGGGATGAGTCGGGTGCGGTGATGGCGCCACCGTCGACCGGGAGCGCAGTATACCGCGGGACAGCCACCGAGGCCGGTTTGACGGTCCGATCCAACAGCAGGACTGGTTGAACCCCCAGGTCCACCGTGCGGCGGCCGCCGCCCTCCTCGGATTCGGGGCGCGACGCATCGGGCAGATCCGCCCGCGTCGCGGGGGCTGTGCCGCGCGTCCCGGCATGCGCTGCCTGGGCTCTGCCCGCCGCCGACGCCAGCGTGTCCGCTGTCGACACCGTCGTCAGCAGGCCCGCGACCAGCAGCGTGCTCAAATGTCCCACGTGGTATGACATGCGGGCGAAATTATATCTCGCGTGGTCATCGACACAATCCCGCCATGGCGGCTCCGAGGCGACCCCGGGACTGGGTGGATCCGGACAGAAATTAAAGTGCGCCCCCACTCATCGGCGGTCTCGGAGGGCTGCTTCAGCACCGCCTTCGGGCCTGTGAAATAGATGGGGTAAATGCGGTAAGCCCCAACGAACTTCACCGTCACAAATACGTAATCTCTAAGGGGCCGCTGCTGTTTTAGGTCCTTGAAAATAAGAAGCTTAGCAAAGACGAGCATCCCCGGTGCGAATTTGTCTGCGACCCGGATTATTCGGTGGCGGGTACTCTGAGGCGGAGGTATAATCGGGGACTGTTGGGTGCCATGCTTTGGCGTTTGTGCAAGATTTGAGGTTGATAGTGGAACAGAGCCAGCTCAAACAACGAATCGACGACCTGCAATTTTACCTTTTCCAGCGTCCGTTACATCCCGAGCTATTTCGCATCAATCAGGTGAAGCGGGTCGAGCAGAGGCGATATACGGCCGAGATCTGGATCGTCGGACTCTCCCATGTGGTCACCGTGCAGTACGGCAAGGACTGCCTGACCGAGCTCATCACCGACGAGACCGAGGTGCTCCCCAAGATGGGCCTCGCCGCCTCGTTCCCGTTCCGGGGCGAGCGCGACCACGCCCAGTCCTTCGGCGACGAGATGCGCTACATCCTCTCCTGCCAGGTCGAGCGGATGACGCCCAACCTCTTCCCGTCCTCGCACCGTGACCTGATGAAGTACGCCCAGAAACGCGGCCTCTTCGTCATGTTCGAGGAGTGGGAGGTCGACGGCATCGCCCCGTTCACGTTCGTGGACTACGAGGCCCGCGAGCACGAATTCCACGTGCACGCGTTCCACGCCTTCCCCGAATCGACGACGCTGCTCAAGACCCAGTCGATCTTCGAGGTCGGCCCCGCCCGCAGCCCGGAGATCTTCTGACCGGTCGCGGCATCACTGGAAGTGTTCGAGAGCGGCTTTGCCTTGGCGAAGCCGCTCTTTTCATGCGCGGTTCGTCACCGCTCATCCGCAAATCACAGCAGCGCGCCCACGCCCCCCTCCAGCGCCAGCAGCGCGTGCTTCTCCGCCGTGCCACCCGGACTCGAGAACCCGCCCAGCCGGCCCCCCGACGCCACCACCCGGTGGCACGGCACCACCAGCGGAAACCGGTTGTGCCGCATCGCGCTGCCCACCGCCCGTGCGGCGCCTGCATGCCCGATGCGCTTCGCCAGATCGCCGTACGAACACACCTGCCCGTAGGCGATCCGCCGCGCGGCGCGGATGATCTTCCGCTGGAAGTCGGTGAAGCCGGCCAGGTCCAGCGTCGCGCGAAACAACGCGGGATAGCCCGCGAAATACTGCGTCACCGCCGCCGAGAGCACCGGCAGGATCTGATCGTCGTATTCCGCTTCTGGAAATGCGCGGCGCGCCTCAGCCAGCGCGTCGCCCTTGCGCTTCACCGGCAGGCGCGTGCCCGCCAGCTTGCGCCCGCGCGCCACGACTGTGAACCATCCCCACCGCGTCCGAATCAGCCGGAAAGCTTCCATCCCGCCAGTCTAGATGATCTTCCTGCGGTTGCGTAGCTTGATGGCAGGCGCCGGCGAAGGCCGCACGCTTAGGACCTTGCGAACCTGCCCGCCAACCGCTCGCGCTGCTGCCGCGCGTGCCCGCGCTGGTAGTCCGTCACCACCCCGGCGAGCAGCGAGAGCATCTGCCGGCCGCGTTCCGACGTCTCCAGCCCCACGAACTGCAGGCCGAGCGCCATCCCGCCGTCCTTCTGCCGCTCCAGGTGCCGGAACGTCGCGTCCAGCACCAGCATCTCGCCCCGCGGCTTCGGCGCGAAGGCACAGCCGATCGCGTCGCCCTCGACGAAGCTGTCCGGCGCGACGTCCGTTGTCAGGATGCTGATGCCGCCCGCGGACAGGTCCAGCATCATGCCGCCCAGGATCTTCCCTTCCCCCGCCTCGACCGCGGCCCGGGCGGCCACGCCTCCCGGCCAGAACCGCACGTGCACGCGCCGCCCCGGAGGCGTCGCCCGGTGGTACACGCGCCGCTGCAGTTCCTGCAACGCGTCCGGCCACTGCAGCTCCACGCACTTCATGAGCCGCTGGCCCGCGGCAGGCACATCGAGCGCCGGATCCAGCACCATCGTCGCGCACATGCACTTCTTGTGACCGCGCCGGAACGTGAGCCCCACCCGCTCGCCCGAGACCAGCGCAGGCGCATCCCCCAGCGTCGAACCCTCGTCGGCGCTGATGAACATCCGCCCGACCTCGCCCGGCGCCGCCACGAAGTGCGACTTGTACGGTTGCCAGCCGCGTTCGCTGCGCCGCGTCAGCACGCAGGGAATCTCCTTCTCGATCGAGGAGACCACGATCTCGTTCTTGCGCGCCTCGTCTACGTAGATGAGCTTTTCCATGGGCTCAACCTCTCTCCGGCGGATCAATGGAACGCGTGCAGCGCGCTGGCCAGCCTCTCCCGCTCGCGCGCCGCCGTTGGCGAATTCTCGAACTGCAGCCCGACGATAACAGCCCCGGGCGTACCCGCGGCGGTCTTCGAAACCACCGTCGCGTCCAGGCGAAACTCCTCGCTCGATGAACCGATGCAGAACGCCACGCCCAGACGCTCGTCCACCGCGTAGCGATCCGCAGCCGCCAGCGGCACGCGGCAGGCCAGCCCGTCCGGACTGACGTTCAGGATCATCCCCGCGGTGTCACAACGCCCGAACTCGCCGGGCGGCCCCAACCGCGCCTCCGTGCTGTCCGCGACGGACGCGCGCACGAAGCGGCGCCGCTGCCAGGTCCTCAGGTTCTTCGGCCGGCTCAGCACCAGGCGCCCGGCGGCGGCCTCCACCTCGAGCACGACGCTCGTGAACATGTACTCGTCGTGCCGCAGGGTGAACGCCACGTCGCAGTAGGCACTGCGCCACGCTGGGCTCGCCGCGCCGTCCGCGAGTTCCACGACGATGGTGTCCGGGTCGTCGCCCCGCGCCAGGGTGCCCGTCACGGCTGCGTCCGGGTTCACCTTCACGTCGAGCCGCACGTCGACCCTGGCGCGCAGCGCCTGCTCCAGCCTGCGGATCGAATGCTGCTCCGGCAGGTCGACGACAACGCTGCTGGTGCCCTGCTGGATAACTCCCATGGTGCTCATCGCCGCCGCCTCAACTTTCGCCTCTGCTCGCTGACCACGAAGCGCGCCAAGCGGCTGCGGGTCTGCAGACCCCCCAGCGCCTCGTGCAGCGCGATGCGCAAGCCCGCGATCACCGTGTCCCGGCCTGGAATCGGCCGGACGTGCCGCACGTCGGCCTGAACCAGGAACTCCTCCTCCTCGCCGGGCAGAAAGAAGGCCAGGAATACTCGGCCTCCCGCGATGACGAGGTGCTTCACCGAATCGGGGAAGATCACGCCCGCCCCGCGTGCGGACACGTTGGCGAGCTGGCCGTGGAGGATGGGCGCCGCCAGGTCGCACGCCCCTTCGAACTCCAGGCTCTCCGGCGTCGCCGTGCACGTCACCACCTGCGACGCCAGGCTCACCCGGAAATCGCGCCGCCGCTGCTCCGCCCGGATCGACGCCGGAATGGCCAGCGCCATGCCCAGCACGCAGTGCTGCGCATTGAGGCGCACGCGCCGGCGCAGCGACACCACGCGTGAATCGAACACGTAGCGTTCGTTGCCGCGCGAGAAGAAGACGCGTACGGACACGCCGCTGTGCAGGGCCACGCCCGACTCGAGGTTCTGCGGCTGATCCGTGCACACGACGTCCTCGCCGAGCATCAGCAAGCGCACGCGTGCGGTCTGGATATCGTCGCCGCGGCCGTAGTGCACTTCCGCCGTCGTGTTGCGGGCGCACAGGTCAGCCAGCGCCGCCCGCACGTCCGACCGTTCTAGTGTCGCACCACTTTGCATGAGGCCGTCCGGTCCTCCTCGGGCGCACAAAGCGATCGCCCGGATGCTGCCTGTTGTGTCGGCAGGTCCGTCGCGCCGATGAAGGCATATCGCCCCTGGCAGATTTGCGCCCGATAATGCCGCGTCTGCCGGAGGTGGCCCGGCCGGCGGCGCCGCGCGTCAGCCGGCGGCTTCGGAAGTGTTGGGAGTTTCCAGCCCGGCGGTCGCCGGATCCAGCGCGTTCAACCGGCCCGGCCGGTGGTCGCCGAACAGCAGCACCAGCGCACCCGGCAATGACCAGATCAGGTTCATGAGCCGGATCCACAGCGCCAGGCACAGAAGCTGCGCCAGCGTGCCGTACGTCCCCAGGAAGAAATGCTTGAAGGCCAGTTCCATCGTCCCCAGGCCCTGCGCCGTGATCGGGATCGCCGCGACGAGGTGCCCGCCGCCGATGTACGCGAAGTAATCCCACGTCTTGCCGCCGGAAAAGTCCATCCCCAGGGCGAACGCCAGCGTCACTTCCGCGCCTATTGCGAAAAACTGCAGCACCGTCGCGATGCCCAGGCACGCCGCCAACCGCCCCCGGTCCGCCGCCAACCGCTCGGTCGCGGCCAGGACCCGCTCCAGCACCGCCGCACCCGGCAGACGCAGCACCAGCTTGCGTATCAGCGCCGCCGGGGTCCGCCCCGAACTGACCATCCACAGGCCGACGAGCGCACAGCCGATCAGCACCAGCGCCATGATCCCCAGCCGGTGCAGCGTCGGATTCGACGTGCCCACGAAGCTCATCAGGCCCGCGACAATCACCAGCCCCATCATCCCCACGATCCGGTCCAGCAGGATCGTTGTCACCGCCTCCGTCTTCTTCGGCGTCTGCTTCGCCGTGTAGAACGCCTTGTACACGTCGCCCGCCGTCGAACCGACCAGGAACACGAAATTGAGGAAATTCCCCGCGAAGCAGAGCTTGACCGATTCCCAATAGGTGATGCGGATGTCCTGCGTGTGCAGCATCATCCGAAACCGCGCCGACTGCAGAAACGTCACCGGCGCAAAGATCAGCAGCCCCAGCCCCAGGTGCAGCGGGTTCACCGAACGCAGCGCGGTGATCAGCCCCCGCTCGATCTTCGGCGCGCCGTCGGGCTCGCGCGCCACCTGCGCCCACGGCACCTCGGCTTGCGCGCCGTCCGCGTCCTGGACCACTACGCCCGTTTCCGTCTCCTCGACGAGCCGGACGCTCCGCTCGACCCCGTCCGCTCCGGTCACCGTGATCCGGTCACGCAGCGTCACCCCGCGCACCGCGAGGTAGATGAAGGCGGCGCAAAGGATCAGCCGCACCACCGCCCAGATCCGCTTGCGCCCTGCTGCCGTCATTCAGCCCCATTCCTTGTTGCGGCGCGCTCCGTCGGCTGCGCGCCGTCGGACCCCAATAGCCGACCCGAGCCCGGCTGACAAGCATTGCTTCAAGCCGCGTGTCCGCGGTCAGCCGCCTGGTTACCGGTCCATGGTTGTGCGGCCTGTGGTCCGCATATCTTGACCCTATCGCCAGCCCCACCCGGGTTCCTACAGCTTTCGACGAGCCTACTCTGGCCAGTGGTTGGTTCGTCAGCTATAGTATTTCAAGATTCGTTGAATTATTGAAGGGCATACCCGTGCTCGGTTTCGATGACACCTTCAAGGCCCTCGCGGACCCGACCCGCCGCCGCATTCTTGCCGCGCTCCGCGAGGGGCCGCTACACGCCGGCGCCCTGGCTGATCGCCTCGACGTCGCCCCCAATGCACTCTCCTTTCACCTTCGTACGCTCAAGAACGCCGATCTGATCGACGCCCGCCGCCAGGGCCAGTTCATCCACTACCGGCTGAATACGAGCGTCGTCGAAGACCTCACCCGCTTTCTGATGGACACGTTTCACGCCGCTGGCGATGCGAACGCGGCCAAGCCGCCCGCCGACGATGCGCCAGCGGCTGGGGAGGAATCGCCATGATCGCCCGCAACCACCTCATCATCCTGCTCCTGCTGGAACTGGTTGCCGTTGCCCTCAGCGTCGCGTTCGCCTTCGTGCTGCCCGCGACGGTCCCGGTGCACTGGGGCCTCAGCGGCACGCCCGACGCCTTCGGCCCGCGCTGGCATCTGCTCGTGCTCATGCCCGCGGTGGGACTCGGGCTGATCGTCCTCATGGCGGTGCTGCCGCGTTTCGGGCCGTTCCGCGAGAACTTCCTGCGTTTCCGCAAAACCTACAGCCGCTTGCTGATCGTGATCCTCGGGGGGCTGGTTGGTCTGCACCTGGTGATCCTGCTGGCGGCGCGCGGCGGCATCGCGATCGGTCCGGCGCTGGCGATCGTGATCGGCGTGATGGTGGCGTTGATGGGCAACTGGCTGGGGAAGGTGCGCCGCAACTTCTACCTGGGTATTCGCACGCCGTGGACGCTCGCGAGCGAGGAGGTTTGGGAGCGGACGCATCGCGCCGGTGCGCGGGTCTTCGTGGTCTGGGGCGTCGTGCTCTTCGTGTGCGGGCTGACCGGCAGCAACGCCATAGCCATGGTCGCCGCGGTGGGCGGAGCGGTGGCTGTCGTTGTCTGGTCGATTGCTTATTCCCTGACGGCCTACCGCCGGTTGAACCAGCCCGACGATCTTGGGCCCGAGCCGCGGGCGGAGCGATCCAGGTAAGACCTGTGGGGGTGCGCCGGACGCGCGGTTTTCCGTGGATTTTTGAGGGGCTGCAAAGCCGTTTGGCAGTAGTGCTTTACGCATGTTGACCCTCGATTCTGAGTCGTGGCGCGGGGTGAACCGCGTTGGCGGTAGCGCCGCGGTTGCAGTGGGACTGGCAAACGGGTTTGGGGCGGGAGTTTTTTTTCGCGCGGTTCGGGCGAACACAGCGTCTTCTCGAATGGACCTTACCGCGGAGGCGCGGAGGACGCGGAGAACGGCGTCGGATTGAATTGCGATTCGCCCGATCGCCTTTTCCCTGATCACCTGTTCTGTTCGTGGCGTCTGCATTGGTCGTTCCTTCGCATTGGCGTGGGCTGTGCGTTGGCCCGGGCGCCAAGGTCTCGACTACCTCCTACCACTTGACGGGCGCTTCACGTTTGGCGGGTTTGTGCGCAAGTTTTTTTGGAAAAACTTGCGGGCTGTCGGCTATCGGCTTTCAGCCGGGGAAATGGGAAAACAACGGTCGCAGGTCGGGGGGAAGAACCGCGAATAAACGCGAACGACGCGAAGAACTGCGGTGTTTCGAGAACTTCGCTCGGCGCGGCTGCGTTTCAGCGTGAGCTGCCTCCGGACTCCGGCCTGTCCACCTCCGGATTGCACTTGCGAACCCCGCACGCGAGTGGGGGGCTGAGTCGCGCAGCGGCTGAACGTCGTAGGCTGAAAGCTGACATCTGACAGCTGATAGCTTCCCGAGGGGTACTACTTTGCCACAAATCCGGCGTTTTGCGCCGTAAGTCGTTGCCGGCGACGAGCTTGCG
>Ga0116151_10006035_pt1 | contig 10353 bp, 10 predicted proteins | sample AD_UKC117_MetaG_FD_89893 | JGI IMG/M metagenome (GOLD analysis project Ga0116151, IMG submission 89893) | Active sludge microbial communities of municipal wastewater-treating anaerobic digesters from Hong Kong - AD_UKC117_MetaG | ecosystem: Engineered > Bioreactor > Anaerobic > Digestate... | reverse complement strand
AATATATGTGGTTCAATAAGTGATTATGACAATATAAGTGATTCACAGAGTTGGTCTGCGTTAAGTGTCGCTAAAGAAAAAGGATTTAGTAGAATAGTAAAGATGTTAACAGACGCAGGTGCAAAAAAATAAATGGTAAAGCCTTAAAGAAAGAGATAATAATCAAGATAATATATTGCTACTGCCTATAACAGCGAGTACCCGGCTACGCTTCGCTCCGCCCAAATTGGCTCCCGTTGGTCGCCAACTTCGGGTACTCGCGGACGTTGGCGGTAATGCTAAAAAAGACACAGTACACATAAAATGAGTAATTTAAATGGACATTAAGAAAGTTACACTAAATAACGGAGAATATCTTTGCGATATTGATATTTCATCAGATGAATGGAAAACCATACTTCAAGACGAAAATTTACTAAATGACAACTATAAGGATGCGTTAATAAAATTTTATTCTGAACCTAATCATAAATCAACATGCAAAGCTCTTGGAGACAAATACAATGTTTCGCCACAATCATTTAACGGGACAATAACAAACTTTGCAAAAGCTGTTCAGAAAAAACTAAACCGCTTTGAAATAATTGGTACGGATGGAAAACCTACATATTGGATAATTCCAATGCTGGGGAAACATGTAGGAGAATTTTTTGAATGGACGTTACGACCTGAATTAGTGCAAGCAATGGAAGAATTGAATTTAAAAGGTAAACACTTGTTACAAAAAATATATGATGAAGCAATTGAAAATAAACATTGGGTCTTTTTTGATTGGTTTCCAGCATACAAAAAGTCAGTACAAGAGTATAAGGAGCAAGCAATTAATAATAATTGGACAGATACAGTATTTCAAAAATTAGTAAAGGATACAACTAAAAATGGTATTTCAGATTTACAGCAAGGAAATTTTACTTGGGAAGAATTTGAAAAAATTAAAAACAATTGGTCTGAAATACAACCCGTAATAAAGAGTATTGCAAAAGAAAACCAAATAAGTAAAGCTCAATATCAGGAAATTGTAGGTTTTTTTGGTAAACAAACTTCTGGGAATAGACCTTCTGGAACTAACAGAGTTGTTGCGGCATTTCTTCCAAACATATTAACAACAGTAGTAAATTACAGATATTTAAGAGATGTAATTGCTAAATTAAAGAATAAGTTTCCTGATTATCCAAAAATCCAAGAAGAATGGTTAACCGACAACTTTAATTTTATTAACTATTGCAATTCGAATGTTGAGTTCAAAGATTCTTGGCATAGTTCTGTATTTGCCTGGTATTTAAAAGAGTATTTTGAACAAGAGAGACAATTAATTCAAAAAAACGAAGCTTTTATGCAAAAATATATCGACTTGCTTTTAAACAATAAGAATTTAATTCTTACAGGAGCACCAGGAACAGGTAAAACATATTTAGCAAAAGAAATTGCTAAGTCATTAAATGCAGAAACCGAATTTGTTCAGTTCCACCCTTCATACGATTATACTGATTTTGTTGAAGGTTTAAGACCAACCCCACCAGACGATAACGGTAATATTGGATTTGGAAGAAAAGATGGTGTTTTCAAAGAGTTTTGTCGTAGAGCATTAAAAGCAAACACGACCAATAAAGTTGATAATTTTGATGAAGCGTGGGATAAATTGCTTGTTTTAGTAAAAGAAAATTTAGCAAGTGGTAAGTTGACAAAAATTGGTTCTTGGGATTTTAGCCTTTCAACTAAGGATTCACTCAAATATTCGTCAACAAATACTCCATCTCAATATAATTTCACAATTACCAAGCAAAATGTTTATGACGCATACCAAAATAAAAAAGCAAGACCTTCTGGGGCTTTTCAAAAAGATATGGAGGATGTGGTTGAATACATGAAAGAAAATTTTCAATTAAAAGATTATCAAGAAGGAACAATATTACAAGAAGCTGAAAATAACATCTTTGTTTTCATTATTGATGAGATTAATCGAGCAGAAATTTCAAAGGTTTTTGGTGAACTGTTTTTCTCAATAGATGCAGGGTATAGAGGTGAAAAAGGGCGAGTAAAAACACAGTATACAAACCTTCAAAATGATGGAGATGATTTTAAAGAGGGGTTCTATATTCCAGAAAATGTTTACATTATAGGTACAATGAATGATATTGACCGTAGTGTTGAATCTTTTGATTTTGCAATGCGTAGGCGCTTTGCATGGACAGAAATAAAAGCTATTGATAGAATTTCTATGTGGGATGGTGTAATTGATGATTGGAAAGATGAAGCTTTAAAAAGAATGTCATCTCTAAATACAAAAATTGAATCAATTCAGGGTTTAAATTCTGCTTTTCATATTGGACCTGCATATTTTCTAAAACTTAAAAACTACGAAGGAAATTTTGACCAGCTATGGGATAATCACTTAGAAGGCTTATTGTTTGAATATTTACGGGGCTTTCCTGATAGTGATTCACGATTAAATGAATTGAAAACGGCTTACGAAGGTGTCATTGAATCCTAAAGTAATGTTGATAACGACTGATAATAACTGCGGAAAGGAAATTGAAAAGGATTTTTTGCCTGACCTTAATTTGATTGCCAATAAAAAGATTAGCGATTTGATTTTGGAGGACAATCCTAATTTGCTCATATTCCCAAACGATTTAAACCAAACATGCGATAAAATTAGTGAAGAGCATATTTTTTCACTCTATGGTTCTATTCTGACAACTGGTAATATTATGGGTTTTGTTGGGATAAATAATACTGAGATTACTATTCATTCAAGATTTGCAAAAAACAACAATGACTATTTTTTGCATTATATGCTCCAAAAAGTATTTTCAATTAACCTATTTGATTTGAAACATGGCATTAATAATGAATCAATATTTGATTTTCTGTTATATATGTTTCCATTCTATTTGAAAAAAGCCTTAAGACAAGGTTTATATAAAGAGTATCACAAACAAAATTATAATGATTCAAATGTTAGAGGAACAATTGATATAAATCGGCATTTAAGAAAGAATATTCCTTTTATTGGAAATATTGCTTATCGTGTTCGAGAACATAGTTTTGATAATAAAATCACGCAATTAATAAGGCATACAATTGAATTTATTCAACAACATGAGAACGCAAAAGGCGTTCTAAATCTTGATTCAGAAACGCAAAGTAGTGTAAATCAGATACTACAAGTTACGCCAAGTTATGAATACGGACAGAGAATCTCTATTGTAAATAAGAACCTAAAACCTTTTTCTCATCCCTATTATTCTGAGTACAAAGCATTAAAAAAGATTTGCATGCAAATCTTGAGGTATGAAGGTTTAAAATATGGAAAGGAAAAGGATAAAGTTTATGGATTACTCTTTGATGGTGCATGGTTATGGGAAGAGTATCTCAACACTGTCCTAATTAAGTGTGGGTTCAATCATCCGCAAAATAAAAGTTCAAAAGGAGCAATATATTTGTTTAAAAATTCAATTGGTAAAAGATTTCCTGACTTTTGGAAAGAAAATTTTATACTTGATGCTAAATATAAAAGGTTAGCAGGGAAAAAAGCTGAAAATATTGACAGAAATGATATGAACCAAATAATTTCATACATGTATGTTAAAACAGCTCAAATAGGCGGTTTTATATGTCCTTCTGACAATGATGAATTTAGAGCAGAGAAAACAAATATTGGCCAATTAAATGGTTTCGGTGGTGAAGTAAGTATTTGGACTCTTTCAATACCACAGCAAAATGATAACTTTTCTGACTTTTGTATAAGGATGAAAGAAAATGAAAAACTAATGATTGATATTATTGAACGACAAGATGAAAAAGCACATACCGCCAACAAAGTGTATATGCCATAAGGGTTTCAGTGGGTATTCAAGCATTTTAGCCCGCTCAAACTTTCTACTCGGTGGACAGGAAACTGCCCTGCAATCCCTTACGGCACATACACTCGACCGTTATGCGCAATTAGCCCGCAGAGAGCATTGGCTTTAGGAGCTGCGCATCGTGCGCAGCAAGAGGAACCAAAAACTGAATGTAGGAGAAAAAAATATGAGATTCGAAGAATGGGTCAAAAACAATCATATTCCTTTCAAGTTGAATCACCATGATGATAATTACGATGATTTCAAGCCATTAAGCGAATTAATTGGAGATACCCGAGTTGTAGCATTAGGTGAAAATTCTCATTTTATAAAAGAGTTTTTCTTATTAAGACATAACCTGTTGCGCTTTTTCATCGAAGAACTTGGGTTTAAGACGTTTGCCTTTGAATTTGGTTTTGCTGAGGGTCATATCATCAATAACTGGTTACATGGAAAAGGGACTGATGATGATATAGGAAAATACTTGACACACTTTTATTACCCAGAGGAGCTAAAAACCACATTTCTATGGCTAAAGGAGTACAACAAAGTAGCACAGGAAAAAATCACATTTCTTGGAATTGACATACCCAGAAACGGAGGTTCATACTTTCCAAATATAGAGATATTGCATGACTTTTTCAAAACAGCAGATAAAGACGCACTGCACATTATTGATGATGCTTTAAATATTGCTAAAAAGATAGATTACTTCTCCACATCACAAGCAGCCCTAAAATTACATGAGCTAACAGATTCTGAGAGGACCCATTTAACTTGCCAAATAGCTCGAACAAAGGTACGACTTGAAGCTATGGCTCCGATTCACATTGAGAAATATGGAATCGAAAAATATGAGACAATTCTGCATTATATCAACGGTTTGATATACCTGGACTATAATGTTCAAGCAATGGCGGGCTTTATTTCAGGAGCTGGAATGCAGGGCGATATGGGTGCAAAGGACAAATACATGGCAGATTCTGTGCTGTGGCATTTAAATAACCCACAAAGTGAGCAGAAAGTGATAGTAGTTGCACATAATGCACATATTCAGAAAACACCCATTCTGTATGATGGATTTCTAAGTTGTATCCCAATGGGACAAAGGCTCAAAGAGGCCATTGGTGATGATTACATGTCCTTAGGAATTACTTCACATATCGGGCATACAGCAGCACTTTACCCTGAAGCTGACACAAAATACGGTTTTCGGGTCGACAATTATCAACTTCAGGAACCCAATGAGGGTTCTGTTGAAAAATCTATTCACGATTGTGGAATAACTAACTCTTTTGTCTCTTTTAAAAACATGCCTGAAGATGTTCTGTCAATACCGAACATGATTCGATTTGATTCTATGTACATGGAAACAAAACTTGAGAAAGCTTTTGATGGAATATTTCAAATTGAAAAATCATCTGTATCTGAAGTCGTTTACGAATAATGAAATTAGCCAGTATAATTTAACTACAGATCGCCATCCATGGCGAGAGAAGCCAATGCGAGAGCGGGCTAACAGACGCACAACAGCCACATGCCGGCTCCGCTTCGCTCCGACCCAAATTGCGGAGTACCGCAACTTCGGCATGTGGCAAAACGTTAAGGGCAATTTAAACAAAACACAGGACACGGTATTGATAAGAAAAGAATTATGAAGAGACGAATATTGATTTATGGAGCAGGAGTAATAGGTTCAACATTTGGTGGATTAATGGCAACATCAGGCCAAGATGTAACATTATTAGCTCGAAATAATAGATTAAAAGAGTTAAATAATACTGGATTATTGCTTCAAAAAAATGGACAGAAGAAAGCTCATAAAATTTCAGTTGAAATCATATCTGAATTAAAAGAAGACGATATTTATGATTTTGTATTTGTAACACTTAGAAAAGAACAAGTTCGAGATTCACTTCCTATTTTAAAAAAGAATAAATCACAGAATTTTGTTTTTATGGTAAATAATCCATTAGGCTACGATGAATGGGGCTACTCTCTCGGACTGGAAAGAATAATACCTGCTTTTCCAGGTTCAGGTGGAAAAATTGAAAATGGAATAGTTTTCTATGAGATTGTATCAGGACTAATTCAACCGACTACCTTAGGTGAAATAAATGGTAGTAGCAGTGCACGAATAAAGGAGTTAAGTAGAATATTAAAAAATGCAGGGTTTAAAGTATCTATTTCAAAAAACATGGATGCTTGGCAGAAAACTCATGTTGCATTGGTTGGCCCATTAGGAGATGTAATATATTATGATGGTGGAAATAATTACACTGTAGCAAAAAATCCATTAGCCATTATGCAGATGAATTTATCAGTGAAAGAGAATTTTAATTTTTTGAAAAATTCAGGAATTGGCATTGTACCGTGGAAACTAAATATTATTCGATTAATGCCTTTATGGATTCTAAATATAGTTATGAAGTATGCATTTAATACTAAGTGGGCTGAAACAGTAATTAGTAATCATGCCTTAAATGCACGAAATGAAATGAAAGTAATTAGTAATGAATTTATTGAGTTAGCAAAATCGAAAGGATATAACTTGAAAGAGTTTGAAAAGTTAATTGAGAGCATATAAACTGCCCTTAACATCATGTATAAAACATTGGGGTTTAAGTGGTTACTTGAAGTGTTCTGCCCCGCATCAGCTTTTGCAACGGCAGACAGGGACGAAGCCCGCAATCCCCAACGTTTTATACATGTATCCGTTATAAGAAATTGAGGGGAGCCTTTTTTGTTTAACCAAAAAAAAACGAGATTAAACATTATGGATAAAAATGAGATTGAAGACTATATGGAAGAATGGGAACCTGATGCTGAATTGTATTATAACGAGCAATGGGAAGAACTCTTAAATCTTAGACAAAAAAGGGCTATAAATAATCCTCATGATTTACATGCACAATATTATCTTGGAGAAGCATATATTCTAAATAAAAAATATGAAGAAGCAATTTTATTTATGCATGAATGGCACAAAAAGTATCCAGACAATTATGATTTTAACAGTGTAATATTAGATTCCTTGATTGCTCTTGGGAAAAATGAAGATGACTTTGAATGGGTTGTTAAACCAAATGTAATAAAAATTTCAGATGAACTAATTAATGAATGCTATAAGTATATTTCAAAAAACCGTAAAGTTAATGATATTCATGATTTATACGATTTCATATACAATAAGTACAATGAATACAATGAATATTTAATATTCAGCAAAGAAGCATTATTGAAAGTATTACAAAAAGATAAACGTTTTTTTGTATCAACTGAAATAATTCCTGAAATTAAAATCAATAGGAATAATAAATAAAAGCTACTACATTATACAACACAAATGAAAACCAATGAAAAATATTACAGTTGATAATTATAAAAAAGATCATTATTATACAAAAATTGTTAATGCCTTTACTGAGATTAATAAAAATAATAGTTTCATTAGCCCCTTGTTGATATTTGAGTCACTTGAACTCTTAAATCAAAGTGATATTGATAAATGGAAACAAGGGAATATTCCATACTTAGAAAAAGTAATACACTGCAATTTAAGCAAAGCAAGCATAATTTTAAGAATTATTTCTTTTCATGCCCATGATTTAAACATGAAACGATCAATAACTGTTTACAGAAGAAAAATTAAAGGAAAAGTGTTACTTCTGAAATTTACAAAAACAGGCGATACCAATATTGAGAAGGCATATTCTACACATTTTTTTAATACAAAAAAAGATAGGAAGGAAACTTTATTGTGATATGCCCCCCTCAACTACTTATAACACGGGGCATAAGCGGCGCTCCCTTCGGTCGCTTGGGCTACGCCAAATTTTCAACTTCGCTACGCTACGGTGAAAACTTCTTATGCCCCGGGAACGTTAGACGAAAATCCGCGCCAGACTTTTGGTGAAAAATATGATAGATTTGGATAAACAATTTCTTAACCCCGCCCCCAAGACGCCCGCCGTCCATGGCGGGCGAAGAGTAGAAAGAATAATCGAAAGAGGATAAGATGGAATACAGTTTAATCGAAGAATATATTAAAAAGCAAAAGAACAAAGTTGTTCAGGATTTAATTGTTGCAGAATCTAAGGTCAAATATTCTGCAGAAATAAAACAAAATAGAGAAATTCGCAAGTTATCAGGTGATGAAGAAATAGTAAGAGCTTTTTTATTGGCTAAACTTGTGAATGAACTTGGTTATAATCCTGCTAAGATTGAAATCGAGAAAGAATATGACATTGGTAGACCAAAAGTTAATAAGCCCAGAATTGATATTATCGTAAGAGATGATAAAGGTAATGCTTTTCTTTATATCGAACTGAAAAGTCCCCAATATTACGAGAAAGACAAAGATGAAATTATTGAAAAACAACTTTTCAATCTTGCCTCACAGGAAAAAGGACATGGAAAGAATGTAAAGTATCTTGTTCTTTATACATTTGAACTTGCCGAAAGTGAAGTTAAAGACAAGTGTATTTTGATTGATTATGAAAAGTTTACTTCTTTTGATTCTTGGAAAGAAGTCAGAGATTTTGCCGATGAATTGCCAGAAAGATACGGAAAAGCACAAAAAGAGCCATATATTAAAAATGGCAAAAAAGATTTAGAAACAAGCTTTACTCACGAGCAATTAGACGGACTTAGAAAAAATGGCTCTTCAGGCTATCGTGTGGTAAAGTGCCTCATGTCAAGACCACCGAGGTGAAACATAATTGCATTTTTGAATCTTTTTCTATTTCTAAAACCACAAGCCATTCTCTTTATTTTCTGAATCCTACTGTTCTTTGCTTCTAGCATGGAATTATTTGCTTTCAATCGTATTGCATTAAGAATACCCCAAAAATATCTGCGAATCATTTTCCCTACTTTCTTTACTGGTTCAAGTTGGCAACGACTAATCCAACCAAGCAATTTTTTCCATTCACGGATTGCAACACCCATATATGTATAATCCCATAGAAGGGAAGCAGCTTCTTTAATTCGCCATGCACGTGCTGTTTTTAAATTCAGCTGTGTCAGCTTCATAAATTCTCTTCTCTTTGTCGCGCGATTGTCAGTTTTGTTAGAATTTCTAAGCCAATTATATTTGGTTCGTTTCAATGGATTAAAATCACCATGTTTTTGATATGCTCCATTTTCTCGAGCTCTTACTTTGTCTACAGCCTTGTTGAAATGTTGAGCCACATGAAATTTATCAAATGCAATTAGATTATCCGCATTATCAAAATTATTGTTAACTGCCTTTATAAATGGATCCCACATGTCCATAGAGATGCTCTGTACACCTGTAAAACGCGCAGTCTTCTGTGTTTTAAACCACTCGTCGAGTGTTTCTGCCTTTCGGTCGTCTAAAATATCCAGCACAACATCTTTGTCTTTATCCAGAATAACAGTCACATATTCGTGTCGTTTCTGATACGCCGTTTCATCTATTCCAATATGGGCAGGTTCTGATATTTCTCTGCGAGCAAGTCCACGTTTTACTGCACGCGACATGATCCCATCGACTACATCCCAGCTTATCCCAAAATTCTGTGCTACTGTCGAAATCGGATCTTCTTTCAGCCATAATAAAACAGCAGATTCAAATTCAACGGTAAATCGGCTGTTCTTTTCAGCCCATGGCACCGGTAGTTGTTTAACCCCATGTATAGGACAATCAACTCTGGGAACAGAGGCCTCAATCATTGTAATGTGATTACATGAATCCAAGTGCCTCCACTTTCTGGTGCGATGATCATAAAGTTTCCCGACCGTGCTACAGTCGGGACAAAGTAATTGATCTTCACTACTATGAATCACATATGCCGTTACTGTCTTTGTCTCCGAATCTCTTGATATCGAAGCAACTTCCCAAGGGCTTTCTACCCCAAGTAATGCGTTATAAAACTGCTCTAATGTCTCTTTCATAGGTCTATATTTTGATATCCTAACTTATTTTTCCACCATAATTCCTGAAGAGCCGAAAAAATTTACACAATGTTCTTTGGGGTGGTGGAGGAACTGATGATAATGATGTTTTTTCTTCTTTGGTAAATATTATTTTAGCAAAAATTCAAGATGAATCAGAAAAGAAAAAAGGAGAAAAATACGATTTTCAAATTTTTTCATTCAAAGACGGAGAAAGTTTTGAATCCAACGAACAACTTTTTGAAAGAATAAACGAGCTTTACAGAAGAGCTTTAAAACAAAGATTAAATATTGTTGATGAGGCAAAACTTAGAAAGTCCTTTGTTATAGACGAAAACAAGTTTTCACTTAACAAACTAAAATATACAGTAGCTGAACTTGAAAGATTTAGTTTTGTGGACGGGAAAAATAGTTTTAACGGAAAAGATATTTTAGGAGACTTTTTTGAAGGAATAATCAGAGAAGGATTTAAGCAAACTAAAGGACAATTTTTTACTCATATAAATGTCGTTAAATTTCTGCTTTGGGGCTTACAACTTGATAAATTAGCTATTGATAGAGTAAACAACGATTTGGAAATTCCATATTT
>Ga0116151_10006032_pt1 | contig 10355 bp, 5 predicted proteins | sample AD_UKC117_MetaG_FD_89893 | JGI IMG/M metagenome (GOLD analysis project Ga0116151, IMG submission 89893) | Active sludge microbial communities of municipal wastewater-treating anaerobic digesters from Hong Kong - AD_UKC117_MetaG | ecosystem: Engineered > Bioreactor > Anaerobic > Digestate... | reverse complement strand
GGTCTGACACTGGGGGGCGGCACCGGCTACCTGACGCGCAAATATGGTCTGACGATCGATAATCTGCTGGCCGCCGACATGGTATTGGCCGACGGCAGCATCGTGACCGCGGATGAGGAAACCCATGCCGACCTCTTCTGGGCGATCCGCGGCGGCGGTGGCAACTTTGGGATAGTCACCTCATTCCTTTTCCGGCTGCATCCGGTCGACACGGTTATCGGCGGCCCCATGCTATGGGATCTCGACCAGGCGCCGCAGGTATTGCGCTTCTACGACGAATTGATGGCGACGGCGCCCGAGGATCTCAACGCTGCGTTTGCGATCATGATTGTGCCGCCGGGGCCGCCCTTCCCCGAAGCGCTCCACTTCAAAAAAGTCTGTGCCATCGTCTGGTGTTACACTGGCCCGGCGGAGCAGGCGGAAGCAGTCTTCGCCCCGATTCGTACCTTTGGATCGCCGCTGTTGGTTGGCATACAATCAATGCCTTTCCCCGCCCTGCAAAGCGCCTTCGATGGACTTTATCCATCCGGCGAACAGTGGTATTGGCGGGCTGATTTTGTCAACGAAATCAGCGAGGCCGCGATTGCCGAACACATGAAACACGGTCCACTGATGCCAACCCTGAAATCGACCATGCACCTCTACCCGATCAACGGTGCTGTACACAAGGTGGGGAAAAATGATACGGCCTTTAGCTATCGCGATGCCAAATATTCCATGGTGATGATCGGCATTGACAGCGACCCCGCCAACGCGGAGACCCTTCGCACGTGGGCGGTCAACTATTGGGAAGCGTTACATCCTCATTCGGCGGGCGGCGCATACGTCAACGCTATGATGGAGGAAGGGGTCGATCGCATTCGGGCGACCTATCGCGACAATTACGCACGCCTGGCGCAGATCAAGGCCAAGTATGATCCCGACAACTTCTTCCGCATCAACCAGAATATTCCGCCGGCGTCAGCGGCAGTGTCGTAAGATTGTAGCGTTTCCAATGGGGGCGTGTCCCAAAGAGACCCATTCATGTTTATGTGTTGACCTGCGGAACGGCTCGCCCCAAGGGCATCGACAGTCACCGCTGCAAATGTCACCTGGTGCTGGCAACTCGATCTGTTGCCAGCTTTCCCCTATGCTCATCTTATGATAGGCTCATATGAGCTGATTTGACTTGTCATCGCGCCCAGGCAATGAGCAGCGCTTTCGCAGTCTACAGAGAACGTTTTTATGGTTAACAGCGAGTACGGTATCCATGTCATCACCCACACAACACCACAACATCCACATCGACCGCAACGTCCCCGTTCCCATGCGCGACGGCGTCAACTTGCGCGCTGACATCTACCGTCCCAAAGGTGAAGGCAGATGGCCGGTGATCCTGATGCGTCTCGTTGCCGATCCCGCTGCCGAAACGCAACGCACGTTGGGCGCCTTCTTCAGCCGGCGCGGCTACGTCTTTGTCTACAACAACATGCGTGGCACCTATCAATCGGAGGGTGAATTTTTCCCTCTCATCAACGATGCGTGGGGGGAAACGCAGGATGGCTATGACACGGTCGAATGGGCCGCGCACCAGCCATGGTCCAATGGTGACGTGGGTCTCTTTGGCCCTTCCATCGACGCCTTTGCCCAATATACCACCGCGCCAACCCGGCCGCCCAGCCTCAAAGCGTGTATGCCCTTCTTTGGCAGCAACATCCACGAGACAGTCTTTCCCAATGGTCTTTATCGCCTGGAAGAACATCGCTCATGGGCGCTCTGGATGGCGCTCAACTGTTTGACAAGCGAGGTCGCACCGGCAGAACGCGAGGCGGTGCGCACGCGTTTGCTGGCGGCACAGGAAGATCATGATTCTTGGCTCTGGCACCTGCCGGTGACCGAAGCACCTGTGCTGACCGGCGTCGCGCCCTGGCATTTCGAGCAGCTCCGGCATCAGCGTGATCGCCAATTGTGGACACAGACTGATGCCAGAACGCAGTTCCAGGAAATCGACGCACCCATGCTGCACGTGGCCGGTTGGTATGACCTCTACCTGAATGGCACACTTGAGCATTACACCGGGCTGGTCAACCACGGTCGCACTGTGCGCTGCCGCGCATCACAGCGACTGGTGATCGGCCCATGGCAACATGGCCACTGCAACGTCCCGACCCTACCCCCGCCGTTGGACTTCGGTGACGCAGCGCAGCTCGATTTCAAGGAACTGGCACTACGCTGGTTTGATCATTGGTTGAAAGAAGATGAGAACGGGTTGATGGATGAGCCAGCGGTACGCCTCTTCCTTATGGGTGAAAATCGCTGGTTGGAGTTTGACCGGTGGCCACCGGATAATGTCATCTATCACCCGTTCTACCTGCGCCAGGGCACCGGTAAAACAGCCGAATCGCTCAACAACGGCCATCTCACCATGGAAGCCCCCTCCACGCCGGAACAAGCAGATACATACAGCTATGATCCCAATGATCCCGTCATTGGCCACCAACGCTCCGCGCTCACACCGGAACCGGATCAACGCGAACGTGAAGGACGGTTGCTCACCTACACCTCCGAAGTGCTGCAAGAGCCGGTTGTTGTCATTGGCCCAGTGAAGGCTGTGCTATACGCATCCTCTTCCGCTGTCGACACCGATTGGGTCGTGCGCCTCTGTGATGTCTGGCCCGATGGTCGATCTATTCGCATTTGTGATGGTGTAGTGCGAGCGCGCTATCGCAACTCACTTGACCAAGAGGAGTTATTGGAGCCAGGAAGAATCTATCGCTACGAGATCGACATGACGGCAACCGCACAGACCTTCCTGCCTGGCCACCGCATTCGCGTCCACGTCACAAGCAGCGATTTTCCCCGCTATGACCGCAATCTCAATACCGGCGGGCCGTTCGGCGTGGAGACAGCGGGCCAAGTTGCGGATAACACAATCTTTCATGATCCCGAACGCCCCTCGCATGTAATTTTGCCCATTGTACTCGCAAGTGAGACAGTGAGACAGTGAACATGTAACTGATTTACTGTCCCACTGTCCCACTGTCCACTGTCCCACTGTCCTACCCTCGCCCCTCCCACAACTGCTGCATCTCCCGACAACGCCCAAGCAGCTCGTCGAGCGTTCCCTCGTCCTCGACGGCCCCTTCCTTCAAAACGATGATGTGATCGGCCCGGCGTAGTGCAGCGCGGCGGTGCGAGACAACCAAACAGGTCGGCGTATCACCATTGACCCGATTGTGGTCAAAGAGCCGCGCCCACAGGGTTTTCTCCGTCTCGACATCGAGCGCACTGGAGAGGTCATCAAAGACATACAATTCCGGTCGGCGCACGATCATGCGCGCGGCTGCGGAACGCTGAATTTGGCCACCGGAGAGACGCACCCCGCGTGGCCCGACCATCGTCTCAAAGCCAGCTTCCAGGTCGACCAGATCCTTCTCCATCACCGCACCATAAATCGCCCCATCCAGATCCGCCTCGTCCTCCGGCATGCCCATGAGGATGTTGTTGCGCAATGTATCGCTGAAAAGCCGCGGCACCTGACCCGTGTAGGCGGCACGCGGCGGCACGAAGAAGTTGTCCCGCTCTTCAATCAACTGGCCATTCCAGCGCACTTCACCTGTATCCAACGGCAACAGGCCCAGCAACACGCGCAGCAACGTACTCTTGCCGGCCCCAATCCGCCCAGTAATGACGGTGAAGGAGCCACGCTGCAGATACAGATCGACACCGGCGATCCCACGCCCTGTCGTCGGGTGGCGATAGCCGAGATTGTGCACCGTCAGGTTTTGCAACCGGTCGCTCTGCACTTTGGGCCAATAGGGGATCGGTGGAAAATCGCCGTCGAGATAGACGGGGGTCGGGGCGACCAACTTCTCATAAGCAGCCCATCCGGCACGCTCAATCGTAATGCCGTTGACCTTAACGGTCTGGGGGGCACCTGCCACGTGCGGCTTTGCCCCCTGCGCCTCTGCTCCTGTAAAATCCGACTCACTGCCGCGCCGCACATTCTCAATCTGGCGCGCCATGCGATGGACGGAAACGTCAATCTGCTTCTGCACGGCGAACATGTTGCCCAGGAATGTTAAGCCTTCGGTCACTTCCCAGAGATAGGCGACAAAGAGCGCAAAGTCGCCGACGGTAAAGGTGCCCTGGCTCATCGCCTGCCCGGCCATGATCAGGATAATGCCGGTGCTGATTTCAACGGTGCTGGCAAACGAGGTGTTGATTAGTTCACCAAAGAGCGTATCGCGCAACGAGGCCTGGCGTCGCTCTTCGTTGAGTTCCGCCAACCGTTCGTTGATGTGCGTTTCCGCATTGGCCACCTTCACCGCCTGCACCGAGCCAAACATCTCCGCAATAAAGCCAATCACCCGGCTGGCCGCGCGCCGCCGTTCATCGCGATAGCGCTCCATCCGTTGCCGCATGAGATTGATTACCACGATCACAATCGCCAGGGGAATGATGATGACCCACGTGATGCGGGGGTTGATCGAAAACATGACACTCAACCCAATTGCCGGCAGCGCCAGAAAGCCCCACAGATCGACCAGCCGATCCACGGCAAAGCGCGTCATTTCGCGCACATCGCCGGTAAAGCGGCTGACCGCTTCGCCAGGCGAATTGGGTAGCGCGGCTGCGCCTGGTTGGCGCAGGATTTCACGCAGCATGTTGATGCGCAAGGTCCCAGTCAATTTGCTGCGAAAGCGGATGTAAAAGAGAAAGTTACCGAGCAACATCCCAAAACGGGCGAGCCCAATCCCGACGAGCAGCGCCAATAGGGTTGAAATACTCCAACTCACCTCGGCATCACCGGTGAGCTTGTTGAGGATCGTCCGGGTAAAGAGCGCCGGCAACAGCGGTAACGCATGAAAGATGCCCCACAGCACCGCATTGAGCCAATAGCCCCACGCCTGATTGCGCAACAGCCGATAACACGCTTGCCAAGTATTCATAGGGTTTGCCTTTCGTATGACCCATCCCTCATTGCCATTCAGTTATCAGTCCCGCCAGGGCGCACGGCACCCTTCCAACGGGGAGTGACAATGCTTGTCACTTGATAGTCATCAGTCATCAGTTATCAGTTGCGCAGCACACACTGAAGACTGATAACTGATAACTGATGACTCGGTGGGGTAAATGTTACGCCAACACCTCTGCCATACCCGTCTTCAGCAGCTGCGAGAAGCGGGAGTCAGGCTGTGCCATCAACGCCACGCGGTCGCCGTGTTCGACGATTTGGCCGTCGCTCAGGATCATGATCTGGTCGGCCCGTTGCACGGTAGCCAACCGGTGCGCCACGATGATCGCGGTGCGGTTGTGGAGCAGGCGGTCAATTGCCCGCTCGATGAGCGCCTCGGTCACCGGGTCGAGGCGCGAGGAGGCTTCATCCATGATGACGAGGCCGGGATCTTTGAGAAAGACGCGGGTAAAGGCGAGCAGTTGCGCTTCCCCGGCGGAGAGACCGCGCCCGTTCGCCTCAAGCCGCGTATCCAAGCCATCTGCCAGGCCGGCCAGCCAGTCGCCCAGCCCCAACGCATCTAACGCCGCTTCCACCTGCTCATCCGCAATGGAGCGGTCAAAGAAGGTGAGATTGTCACGGACGGTGGCGCGGAAGAGTTGCACCTCCTGCGTCACCATGCCGACACGGCCGCGCAGATCATCGAGCGCCACATCACGCAGATCCGCTTCCCCCAGCCGTACCCCACCGGCGCTGACATCGTAGAGGCGGAAGATCAGCCGCGTCATCGTCGTTTTACCGCTGCCGGTGCGCCCCAGCAGGCCCAACACCTTGCCCGGCTGCAACTGAAAGTCGACATCACGCAGGATCAGATCCTCGTCGTTGTAGCCGAAATTGACGTGATCAAAGTGCACCGCCAATGGCCCATCCGGCAACCGTTCGGGATCGGCCGGGGATTGCACTTTGGGTTGCAGCGCGAAGAGTTCGCCGACGCGCCCGATGCTCGCCGTGGCGGCCTGCAGATCCTGAAACTGGCGGGCGAGTTGGATCACGGGGCGTTGCAGCGAGTTGCTGTAGCTCAGGATCAGGTAGACCGTGCCAATGGTAATCAACCCCTGTTGCAAGAAGTAGGCCCCAACGCCCAGCGCCAGTGCCAGGTTGAGCGTGAAGATAAAGCCGGCCAGCCCCCAAGTCATGTTGCCGGCCAGAAAGGCCTTGCGCGCCGCTCGATAGAGCTGGTAGGTGAAACGCTGCATGCGGTCCATGACGTATTCGACGCCACCGACCGCACGAATATCCTCAGTGCCGGCCAGCCATTCCTCCAGACCGCCGACCAGTTGGGAGTTGGCCTCGCGCTCTTCCGCCCAAAAGCGCGAACCAAAGTTGACCATGGCGATCATCAGGCCAAAGACCAACACCGAAAAGAGCGTAAAGCTGAGCCCAATCCGCCACTCTTCACGGTAAAGTAGCACCAACACCCCAACCATGAGAATAAAGTTGGCCATCACGCGCAAGACGAGCTGCGAGAAAAAGTTTGAAAGCTCGGTGATATCGCCGTCGATACGCTCGATCATGGTGCCGGGGGTGTAGTCGTTGTGAAAGCTCATGTCGAGGCGCATACAGTGGTTCGACAGGTCATTGCGCAGCCAGTTGGTGGCCCGCCACTTCACATCCTCCGTGAGATAGGCCGCGCCCAACCGCATGGCCTGCCCCACCAAGGTGACAGCCAGATAAAGGACTGCGTTGCGGGTTAGGGCAGCCAAGGCCCCGCCCTGTTGGGCAATGTCGATAAAGGCGCGGACAATTTGGGGCGCAACCAGTTGCAACCCAATGCCGCCAAAGATCAGGAGTGCCAACAGCACCACCCGCCGCGCTTGCGGCCGCAGGTAGCGCTCCAACAGATGATAATACGCTTGCAGGGGGAGGTTCATGGGCATCTTCTCCGGTTTTTGGGCGGTTTACCGCCTAGTGCTATGTAAACAGAGCTCTTTGGCAAGCCTTCCAGGAAGGGGTCACACGTTTCTCAGCGATGCGCAGATCACCTAATCCCTTCCTGGAAGGTCCGACGCAACTCTTCTCTGTTCATTCTGCTCTAGGGGCGCGGCAAACCCCATGCACAATTGACGATTTCGATGGATATATCAATAGATATCGATGAGCAGATCGGATGAAAACTCAAGGAAGCGAACCGCATGCAACTCACGGTCAGTGTCCCAACGGTTGACCTGTCCACTTCCTCTTGACAGGTCAGAGATCGACAGGCCCTGGTAGTTCAAGACGAACAGGCGGAGCTTGTGTCAATCACTCCGTTCCGTTCTCGATCCTTAAACTATCAGCGACGCAACACCAAAGAGCCACGGAGACGCCGGTGGTCCCGTGGTCATTGGACTAGATGGGAAGTTGAGAAGTAAGACCGCGGGAACAGTGTGCACCCGTGGTAGACGAGAAGGTCAGCAGTGACGATGGAAGAGCTTGGCGCTCTGCACTCTATCGTCATTCTGCGCAATGGGACCGGTCAACCAGGAGGCGCGGCTAGAGTTGTGTGCGCAATGGATAAGAAGAAGATGTCGGTTAGCCATGTGAAAAACCTCCTGTACCAGTTCAAAAAAGGGAGACGAACGGTGACGGAAGCAACAAACATACAATAGTGGTAGCGTTTTGTCAAATTTTCTGTACAAGTATCTGGTTTCTTGGTGAATACTTATGGCAAAAACTTCGTTGACAAACATTATTGCTCTGTGATAAGGTTCCCCATGCGCTTCTGCCCTGATAGCTATCCCTGGTATCGCACAAACACAACATTATTCCAACGAGCAGTCGATTTTTTTTACGACAATTTTCACGAATAATCCGTCCCATGCTCCTATCGCGCCGTCGCACGATTATCCTGTTCACACTGCTGATCCTTGGCGTTGTCATGCTCTATGGCGTGCGGCGCCCGTTGTTGCGCCAAATCGGCGCCTTTCCCATGGTTCGCGATGAATTGCAACCAGCCGATCTGATTGTCGTCATTTCCGGGACACTGCCGGAAATTCATTACGGGCTCGCTCTCTACCATGAGGGGTATGGCAACAAGCTTCTCTTTCTCGGCCACTTCCCCGTCGAACTGGCCGTCATCAGCAAAGAGCCGTTTGAGGTGGTGGAAAAATCGTGGGATGAAATTGCGGCTCACCTGGCAACACGTGCCGGCGTCCCCGCAGATGCCCTCATCTTTTCCAATGCCTTTGACAACAGCACCTACGATCGGGTTGCCAGCCTGATTCGAGCGGCACAAGAAAACAAGCAACAGTCGATGATCATTGTCACCAGCCCAAGCCATTCACGACGGGTGGCAATGAGCGCCCGCCATCTGCTGCAAGATGGTGGGCCTACCTTTCGCATGGCGCCCACACCGCAGAGCTACTATCCCGAAGCCTATCGTTTTGATCTCGATAGCTGGTGGCTAGACGAAAATCATCCAAAGATGATCTTTGATGAATATACAAAGCTCGCCTATTACTGGCTAAAATATCGATAGCCCGATCTAAATCTATGTTTACGCAAGGGCGCAACGCTCGCTAAGAACTGCAATCAATCCCAATCGACCAATCCCAATGGAGTCTCTGCCATGTCCGAACGCCGTCGTCCCAATCTGCTCTACATTCACACCGACCAACACAATCCCTATGTCACCGGCTGCTATGGCGATCCACTGGTGCAAACACCCAACCTGGATCGGTTGGCTGCCAGTGGGGTAGTCTTTGAACATACCTATTGCAACTCACCGATCTGTGTACCTTCGCGCATGGCGATGTTAACGGGGCAACATCCCTACCAAAATGAGGTGTGGACCAACAGCCACTGTCTCGATTCGAGTATCCCCACATTGGCCCATGCCATGGGGGCCGCCGGCTATCAGCCGGTCTTGGTTGGCCGTATGCACTCGGTGGGACCGGATCAACTGCACGGCTACGCGCAACGTTACGTGGGAGATCACAGCGGGAACTACATCGGTGGTCGAGGCCCGAATCGAGGGGTACTCGACGGCACCGCTGGGCCGGATCGCATTAGCCTCGTGAAATCGGGGCCTGGGCAGTCGGCCTACCAGGTGCACGATGAGTATGTCACCGCGGCGACGGTCGATACTCTCAATCGGCTGGGGGTCAAACAACGTGCGGACGGAGCCATTGATCCCTTCAGCATCTCCGTCGGCTTGATGTTGCCCCACCCGCCCTATGTGGCACGACAGGAAGATTACACCCGCTATGCCGATCAGATGACCCTTCCCCAGCGACCGCAGCGCCACGATGAAGTGACGCACCCCTTTTTACGCGCCTGGCGGGAACATACCAACATTATTGAGGTCAGTGACGACGAGGTTTTGCGCTCCCGTGCGGCCTACTGGGGACTGGTCCACCGCGTGGACATCATGGTGGGCCAAATCTTAGCGGCGTTGGAGGTCAACGGCTTTGCCGATAACACGATGATTGTCTACACCTCGGATCATGGTGACATGCAGGGCGAACATGGCCTGTGGTGGAAGCATGTTTTTTATGAGGAATCAGTTAAAGTGCCCCTGATTGTTGCGTGGCCGGGGGTGATTGCCGGCGGACAGCGCAGCGACCGGGTGGTCAGTGCGCTCGATGTCAACGCGACCATGTTGGATGCCCTTGGGGCGCCGGCGCTGCCTCACTCTCCCGGACGCAGCTTTCTCGGGTTGGTCTCCAATGTGCGCGCCACACCCCAGTGGGAAGATATAGCCTTTTCGGAATACTGTGCCGATGAATATGTTCCCCAAAGCATAGACAACGGCAAAACCTATCAGCGCATGGTCCGGCGCGACGAATGGAAACTCATCTATTATCACGGCATGGAACCACAGCTCTTCAACCTCGCCGAGGATCCGGGTGAGACGGTTGACCGAGCGCAGGATCCGGCCTGCCAGGCGCTTCGCAACGAGCTAACCAGTCTCATCCTTGCCGAGTGGAATCCGGAAGTGATCGCCGCCACCATGGCGGCCAAACGGCGCGACAACGCTGTCCTGCGCGCCTGGGCCAAGGCGACCAACCCACCGGATCACTATCGCTGGGATCTGCGTCCCGAAATGAATTATTTAAACCAAGCGGACTAGGTTCCGTTGACAGTTCGGGCCGTTCTCTATTATTTCAGCGGGGATCTGGCGATCCCCGCTGAGCATGCGCTGGGTCAGAATGCGGTTGACCGCGCACTACCATGCGTACGCCTCGGGCGCTTCACCACCGGGGCCGGGCCAGATTTCGTCGAGCGTTTGCAGTGTCTCCGCGGAGAGGGTAATTTCGACGGCGCGGAGTGCGTCGTTGAGTTGCGCCATCGTGCGTGGCCCAATGATGGGGGCCGTGACGACCGGGTTGTGCAGCAGCCAGGCCAGTGCCACATTCGCCGGCGACTCGCCGAGATCGGC
>Ga0116151_10006031_pt1 | contig 10355 bp, 7 predicted proteins | sample AD_UKC117_MetaG_FD_89893 | JGI IMG/M metagenome (GOLD analysis project Ga0116151, IMG submission 89893) | Active sludge microbial communities of municipal wastewater-treating anaerobic digesters from Hong Kong - AD_UKC117_MetaG | ecosystem: Engineered > Bioreactor > Anaerobic > Digestate... | reverse complement strand
TTCAACTACTTTTTTCTCAACGACAGGAACAGGCTTTTTGTTTTGTTCAGCAACAATTACCGGTTTGGGTTCATCAGCAACTTCTTCTTCTGCAACAGCAAAATCAAAAGTTATTTGTGAAAGTGGTTTTCCCATTGGGTGTAAAGATACGATGCATAGCAGCAGCTGATAGGGTGTTATACAGTAGTGTGGAAAAATCGCTTAATCAAGACTTTGATTGCTGGCAGCCGCTTTTTTCAGGATAAGATCAAATTGCTCGGGAGTAAGATCATTATAGAAAAAGTAGATAGGATCTATCTTTTGTCCGTTCTTATGTACTTCATAATGGCAATGTGGCCCGGTTGATTTGCCGGTGCTGCCTACCCAACCGATCACTTCGCCCCGTTTAACAGCCTGCCCATTCCTTACTTTCACTCTCACCATATGGCCGTATAATGTTTCGTACCCATAGCCATGATTGATGATAACATGATTACCATAACCGTTACCGGTATTACCTGCGGTTTTTATTGTTCCCTCTGCTGTGGCATAAATGGGTGTTCCCTGTGGCGCTGAAAAATCAAGCCCGGCATGAAATTTTACAGTTTTATAAACCGGGTCTATTCGGTAGCCGAATCCGGATGCGATTCGGTTGAGGTCTTTGTTGCTTACAGGTTGAATGGCTGGTGTATGCGCCAGCAATTTTTCTTTGTCCTTTACAAGTTCACCTACTTCCACATATGATTTTTGCTGGGCAACAGCCCGGCTTTTAAGATTATTCAGCGTTTTTGTAACAGAGGCGGCCAATTGATTATCCCTTATACTTTCAACAATGGCGATCTCTTTCTGTGCTTCCAGTTCTTTGGCCCTGGCGCTATCGGGGATGGGATTGGCTTCAAAAATGGCCCGGTATACATCATTATCCCTTTTTTCCAGCTCTTTCATTTGCTGATCCAGCGACTGCAGTTCATCCCGCAGGTCATAGTAATTATCCCGAAGCTCCCGGTTCTGTCTTTGTAATATTCTTTCTTTTGGAGAACCGATGAATTGAAAGGCGATAAAAGAAATAATGGCTGCAGTTACCAGGGCAGCGGCAATAAAACCAAATATTCTGAGTATGCGAACCCGAAGAGGAGTTTCCAGTTTTTCATACCGGAGGGTATTGGTATTATAGTAATATTTGATTTTTTTCATGCAGGCGAACCTTAACCTGTTCTCATCAAGAAAATGAGGCCTGAATAATTTACCTTTGCCCCTGTTTTGCGGGGTCTGACAAATATAATCTCTTACACCGCAAATGTCAACCCTTTACACCCCCGGTTTTATGATGACAAGTGCAGCTATACGACAGGCTTTTTTGGATTACTTTAAAGAAAAAGGGCATACAATTGTTCCTTCGGCTCCCATTGTGGTGAAAAATGACCCCACCCTTATGTTCACCAATGCGGGAATGAACCAGTTCAAGGATTATTTTCTCGGGAACAAAAAACCACCGTACAGCCGGGTAGCCGATACGCAAAAATGCCTTCGGGTTAGCGGAAAACATAATGACCTGGAAGAAGTGGGAGTGGACACCTATCACCATACCATGTTTGAAATGCTGGGCAACTGGAGCTTTGGTGATCCTGTCCAGCCAGAGGCAGGATATTTTAAAAAAGATGCAATCGCCTGGAGCTGGGAATTGCTGACAGAAGTATATAAGCTGGACAAGAGCCGCATCTATGTAACCATTTTTGAAGGAGATGAAAAAGAAGGCCTGCCAAAGGATGACGAAGCCTATAATGAATGGGAAAAATGGGTGACTGAAGACCGCATTTTAATGGGCAACAGGAAAGATAATTTTTGGGAAATGGGTGATACCGGTCCCTGCGGCCCCTGTACCGAGATCCATTATGATACAAGGCCGGAGGCCAATAATGATGGGCATGCGCTGGTGAACAATGATGATACCGGTATGGTGATGGAGATATGGAACAACGTATTTATCCAGTTCAACCGAAAAAAAGATGGAAGCCTTGAATCCTTACCCGCCAAACATGTAGATACCGGCATGGGACTGGAAAGACTCGTAAGGGTGATGCAGGGAAAGACATCGAATTATGATACGGATATATTTACCGGTACTATTAGCGGGATAGAAAAAATAACCGGGAAAAAATATGATGCTGGTGATAGTAAACAAGCTATTGCTTTTCGGGTGATAGCAGATCATATTAGAGCGATAAGTTTCACTATTGCTGACGGGCAACTGCCTTCAAATACAGGAGCCGGTTATGTGATACGTCGCATTTTAAGACGGGCAGTTCGTTATTATTATTCATACCTGGATTATCAGCAACCTTTACTTTCTCAATTGGTGCCTGTAATTGCAAATCAGTTTGAAACGGTGTTTCCGGAATTACAAAAGCAGGTCGATTTTGTGAGTAAAGTGGTTAAGGAGGAAGAGGAAGCGTTTCTTAAAACTGTGGAAAGGGGATTAGCTATGCTTGATGAAGCTTCTGTTGATATCACAGGTGAACAGGCTTTTAAGTTGTATGATACGTTTGGCTTCCCTTTAGATCTTACAAAACTGGTTGTAGCAGAGAAAGGATTGAAAGTTGATGAACAAGGCTTCGAAATAGAAATGCAAAAACAAAAAGATCGCAGCCGTGCCGCTACTTCTGTTGATACAGAGGATTGGGTAGAATTAAAAAAGGGGACTAACCAATTTGTAGGTTATGACTTATTGGAAACAGAAACTGAGGTTCTTAAATACAGAAAAGTAAAAGCAAAAGGTAAAGAACTCTATCAGCTGGTATTAGAAACAACACCTTTTTATGCAGAAAGTGGCGGGCAGGTAGGAGATAAGGGAAAACTGATAATAGGTAGTGAAGAAATTGCAGTATTCGATACAAAGAAAGATAATGACCTCATTGTTCATTTTACTGATAAAATTCCAAACGATCTTTCAGGCGAAGTGATAGCCCTTGTAGATGCAGAAAAAAGGGCGAATACAACTTTACATCATTCTGCCACACATTTGCTGCATGCAGCATTACGTACTGTTTTAGGCACACATGTGGCACAAAAAGGTTCATTGGTGAATGCTGAGCATCTACGGTTTGATTTTTCTCATTTCACAAAAGTCACAGACCAGGAGTTAAGTGAAATTGAGTCTTTGGTTAACGAAAAAATAAGGGCAAATATCCCGGTGATCATAAGAGAAATGCCAAAAGAAGAAGCACTGAAGATCGGCGCCATGGCTTTATTTGGTGAAAAGTATGGTGATACGGTAAGAGTAGTGATCATTGATCCGTCATATTCTGTAGAATTATGCGGCGGAACACATGTGGGATCTACAGGAGAATTGGGATTGTTTAAATTGACTGCTGAAACTGCAGTAGCTGCCGGTGTTCGGAGAGTGGAAGCCGTTTGTGGCAAAGCAGCAGAGGAATACGTTAATGAACAAATAGGTTCTTTAAAAAATCTGAAAGACTTATTAAAGAATCCCAAGGATTTGTCTAAGACCATTGAAAATCTTCAGTCAGAGAATACAGATCTGAAAAAGCATGTTGAATCTTTGGAAGCCCGTCAACTCGTAGGTATCCGGAATGAATTGTTGCAGAAAGATGAAATTATAAACGGTGTCAATTTCATTGGTGATATTGTTGAAGTAAGTAACCCGGATGCATTAAAAAAACTTTGTTACGATCTCAAAAATCATTTGCGGGATCACCTGGTGGTGCTTTGCGTAAATATAAATGGCAAGCCGTATGTGGCCGTCAGCATGTCTGATACAGTTTCCAAAGCAAAAGACCTTGATGCCGGTAAGATCATCAAAGAAAAAGTAGCACCGCTCATAAAAGGGGGTGGTGGAGGACAAAAAACATTTGCAACTGCCGGCGGGCAGGATGTGTCTGATCTTAATAAAGTGATCACAGAAGTGAAAGGCTTATTATAGATTTTGTTTCGTTTATTATATATACTTGTTTTTCTTATCCTGCCTCATGTAGTACGGTCGCAGGATTCTTCACTTTTTGCAACCTGTTTCCATCGGGATTCTATTAGAAATATTGTAGAGGTGCTGGCATCTGATAGCCTGCAAGGGAGATTTACCGGAAAAACAGGCAATACAAAAGCTGCATTATTTATTGCTGAAGAATTTCGGAAAGCTGGCCTTCTTCCTGTGTCAGGATTCAATGGCTATTTTATGGATGCGGGTGGCTACGGCAGTAATATCTTAGGTGCCATCAAGGGAACTAAAACCAGTGGACAGGTCATAATTTTTTCAGCTCATTTTGATCATGTAGGTACGGATGCCACAAATCCTTTCCCCGGACTGAATAACTCTGCTCCTGGCGAAAAAGGTGATCATATTTTTAATGGTGCTAACGACAATGCATCTGGTGTTGCAGCTATAATATCATTGGCAAAGTATTTTGCAAAAGCTCCGCGGCCTGAAAAAACGATCTTGTTTATGGCATTTAATGGAGAAGAACTTGGATTAAAAGGCTCTGCTCATGCAGCAACATTGTTTGATCCGGATTCTATAATTGCAAATATTAATATTGAAATGATTGGAAGACCTCATTTTTCAAAAGGTCGCCCATATATGACGGGAGCAGATTATTCCAGGTTGATATCTATAATGAATGAACGTCTTTATGAGTATGATCCTGCCAGGTATAAAAAATCATTTATCAGGCCAGACCCATTCACTCAACAAGATCTTTACATGCGAAGTGATAATTATTCTTTTGCCAAAAAAGGAGTGATTGCCCATTCAATCATGGTCACATCACCGGAAGATAAATATTATCATAGTAAAAATGATGAACCCGATACGTTGGATTATGATCTGATGAGTGAAATAATTAAAGCCATTGCAATAGGTTCTACCGGGTTGGTAAACGGTGAAGATATCTTGAGCCGAAAAAAGAAAAAGAAATAAGATGGAGATCATTTTGGAAACAGAACGGTTATTGATGCGCAAATTCACAATCGATGATGCGCAACTTATTTATGATCTTAATCTTGACCCGGAAGTGATCCGCTATACCCTTGATCCGATTAAAGATATTGAGCATGCCAGGCAGGTTTTGGAAAGCACCATTCTTCCTCAGTATGCATTATATAATCATGGCCGATGGGCTGTTTTGGTAAAACCTGATCTTCAATTCATTGGTTGGTGTGGGTTAAAAGCCCGGCCGGAGCGGGATGAGATAGACCTGGGTTACCGGTTTATCAAGGATGCCTGGGGAAAGGGTTATGCGACGGAAGCCGCATTCGCCTGCCTTAAATATGGATTCGAACAGCTTGGCTTAAAACGTATTGTGGGTAGGGCTATGCCCCAAAATGTCGCCTCCTTGCGGGTATTGGAAAAATGCGGAATGCAATATATCGGTGAAGATATTGTAGATGGCCACCCGGCTAAAACTTACGAAGCAGTTAACCCCTTTTAACATTTCCGAAACATTTCGTATTTCAGAAAAACTCTTTATATTTGAACTACGAAATTAAACGTAGATAAAACTTATAAACTTAAAAAGTATGAAACAGAACAGGAAAGCTGCATTTCTTTTAGCCATGGGATTTGCATTTTTATTACCTGCTACTATGATTGCTCAAAAAGAGGAGAAAGCAGATAAAGAGAAAGAGAAGAATAAAGTGGAGCAAGTGATCATTACAAAAAAAGGTGATAGTAAGGATAAAGTAGTGGTTGAAATTATTGGCGACAAAGTGACAATTAATGGAAAAGAAGTAGAAGAATACAAGGATAAGGATGGGAATGTAACTATTATCAGGACCAGGCCAGGCAGGGGTGTTCAAATGTGGAATGATATGGGTTTCACACCTGGCCTTCGCTCCAGGGGTGGTAATAGTGCAGATGCATTTGAACTCTTCAATGAAAATTCCAATAAGGCTATGTTGGGAGTAACTACAGAGAAAACAGAAGAGGGAGTTGAAGTAAAAAGTGTTACTGAAGAAAGTGCTGCAGAAAAAATGGGTCTTAAAGAAGGGGATATCATTACTAAAGTTGATGGAAAGGATATTAGTAGTCCTGATCAGCTTTCAGAGATAATCCAGGCTCATAAACCCGGCGATAAGGTTAAGGTTACATATAAAAGAGGTAAGAAAACACAAACAGAAATAGCTGAACTGACGAAGTGGAAAGGCATTAACTCATGGTCAGGGAATTTCAACTTTGGTAACAACTTTAACATGGATGATCTGCACCTGGATAAAATAATGCCTAAGATCCAGACCATACCCAGAATGTCAGAACCCTTTGGCCAGTATTTCGGCATTGCAGGTAATCGCCCCAAGTTGGGACTTACTGTTCAGGATACAGATGATGGAAAAGGAGTAAAAGTGCTTGAAGTGGACGAAGAAAGTAATGCTGCGAAAGCTGGTGTTAAGGAAGGTGATATTATTACAGAGGCCGATGGTAAGGCTATTAACGGAACAGATGATATGGTAAAAATGGTGAGAGAGAATAAAGACAAAGTTTCTGTGATGCTAAAACTAAACAGGGATGGCAAAACACAGAATATTGAAGTGAAAATGCCCCGTTTACTTAAGAAAGCTGATCTGTAAAGCAAAGCTTAATGAATTAAAAGCCCCGGTAGCCCGGGGTTTTTTTATGTTACTAAAGGCACAATAGCCTTCACTTAAATGGGTTATTTTTGCGACTCATTTTCAATGAATAGTCAGGAAAAATATGAGGTGGTGGTTGGGCTGGAAGTGCATGCGCAATTACAAACAAGATCAAAGTTGTTTTGTGGCGATAGCATTGCCTATGGCGCTGAACCAAACACACAAGTAAGCCCTATTACGCTGGGGCATCCGGGTACCCTTCCAAAGATGAACAAAAAAGCAGTGGAGTTTGCCATTAAAATGGGTCTTGCCTGCCATTGCAATATTCAAAAGGAAAACTATTTTGCCCGTAAGAACTATTTCTACCCGGATCTTCCAAAAGGTTACCAGATATCTCAGCATACGATCCCTATTTGTAAAAATGGTCATGTGTTGATTCAAACTGATGATGGAGAAAAAAAGATAAGGTTGAACCGTATCCACATGGAAGAAGATGCAGGTAAAAGCATCCATGATATTGAAGAAACGGAGACCTGTATTGACCTTAACCGGGCCGGAACACCACTCATAGAGATCGTTACTGAACCAGACATTCGCAGTGGAGATGAAGCATTTGCTTATTTAACAGAGATCAGGAAACTGGTCCGTTATCTTGAAATATGCGATGGAAATATGGAAGAAGGGAGTTTACGTTGCGATGCTAATATTTCCGTTAGAATAAAAGGTGAAGAGAAGTTGGGCACTAAGGTGGAGGTCAAAAACCTCAATTCTATCCGCAATGTGAAAAAGGCGATCGAAGTGGAATCAGAAAGGCTTATTGAACTCATAGAAAAAGGAGAGCCGGTTATACAGCAAACGAGAAGTTTTGACGCCGGTAACGGTACCACTTTTGCCATCCGGGAAAAAGAGGATGCTGATGATTATCGTTATTTTGCCGACCCCGATCTGGCGCCCTTTAATTTGAAGGACGAGTTTATTGAATCCATCAAATCCTCGATCCCGGTACTTCAAAAAGAACGCATCAGGCGATACAAAGAAGAGCTCAGTTTACCAGAGTATGATGCTAACCTTTTAACAGAAGATAAAACCTTTTCAGACTATTTTGAGTATATCATTAAGGATACGGTTCATTATAAAGCGGCAGCCAATTGGATGCTGGGTCCTGTAAAAACCTGGTTGAATGATAATAATAAGGACATTAGTTCTTTCCCGGTTTTGCCAGAAAGGTTAGCTGAGTTGATCAACATGGTAGATGCAGGAGAACTGAGTTTTTCTGTGGCTTCAGGCGTTGTGCTACAGCAAATGTTATCCGATAACAATAAAGGCCCAAGAGAAATAGCGGTTGAAAAAAACCTGTTTCAGCAATCCGATGCTAATGCAATTGAACCGATCATTGATGCGGTTCTGGCAAAGATGGCTGATAAGGTCAGTGCCTATAAAAAGGGTAAGAAAGGCCTGTTGTCTTTATTTGTTGGGGAAGTAATGAAACAATCAAAGGGTAAGGCCGACCCCAAACTGGTCAATAAATTATTACTGGAAAAATTACAATCATCATAAGTTATTCAAATGAAGAAATTAATTGTTTTTGTTGTTGCGGTAACCTCTTTAGTAGCTTGTCAAGACAAGGAAGGAGGGAAAGATTTTATTGTTAAAGGAACAATTCGAAATAATCCGGCTAAGAAAATTTACCTGGAAGAGATACCTATGGCCTCTAATCAGCGAATCGTGGCTGACTCAACCGAATTGGGAAAGGATGGGTCTTTTGAACTGTCAACTAAATCAGGGGAGTCAAGTGTATATACCATACGACTTGATCAGAACCAATTCCCGGTAACAGCGGTGATCAATGATGAATCTCCAATAACTGTAACGGTAGATTTTGCAGACGAGAACAAACAATTCCCTTCCGGGTTCGAGGTAAAAGGATCAACAGCCAGCATTGCCTTAAAGGATTATATCATGGCATTTAATAATAAGATGCAGGATATCTTCCTGGGTTCAATGAAAGCTGATAGCCTGCAAAACAATAATGCCCCCGAAGCAGAGATCATTGCATTACATTCAGGTATTGCAGAACTGGCTGTTGAAGCAAAAGGAATCACCGATAGTCTATTTGCCAAAAACATAAATCCGGCTTTATCGATGTTCGTTCTGGGATATTATCAATCCACTGCAATGAATCCGGCAACAGGTTTAATACCTTATGACAGGGAGGGTGAAAGAAGTGTTGTAGATGCGCTGGCTGCAAAGTTTCCGGGCCACTCAAGGCTGGCAACGCTTAAAGCATCTATGGAAGGGTTGGTAGGCAAACAGGCTCCCGAAATTGCTTTGCCAGATCCAAACGGGAAAGAAGTAAAGCTCAGTTCTTTCCAGGGGAAATATGTGCTGGTTGATTTTTGGGCCAGCTGGTGCAAGCCTTGTCGGGAAGAAAACCCCAATGTGGTAAAAGCATTTAATAAATACAAGGACAGGAACTTCACGGTACTTGGTGTTTCTCTTGACAGGCCCGACGGTAAAGACAATTGGATGCAGGCTGTTATGAAGGATAACCTTACCTGGACACATGTAAGTGATCTTAAATTCTGGGATAGCCAGGTGGTACCACTCTATAAAATTGAAGGCATACCTTATAATGTACTGGTAGATCCCCAGGGCAAGATCATTGCCGAAAACCTGCGGGGGCCTGCACTGGAAAGAAAACTGGAACAGGTGCTGAATTGATATTTATCCAACCCTTTTTTGAGCCGGTTTCCTGTTTATAATTTATAGAGAAACTCTATTTAAAATCTGACATTGATAGTCAGCATATTGTATTTGGTTTTATCCAAAACCAATTGCTGATTGATATAGCTTTTACTGGTCTAAAAAATGACAGCCCTTCCTCCTCAAAAATATATTTTAAAACTGTGCAGCGTTTTTAATTACCCGATTGACTAAGCTTGTTTCTTTAACAATTTTTTAATTTAAACTAGCTCAAATGAGGAAGTACTTTCTGTTAGTGGCGGCTCTTGTCCTGGTGGTTACCAGTGTATGGGCGCAAAGGACGATTACAGGCAGGGTTACCGATGATAAGGGGAACCCAATGTCCGATGTTTCTGTCCTTATTAAAGGAACGGCAATTGGGACAACAACAAAAGCCGATGGTTCATTTTCGATACAAGTTACCGCTGATGGTGCGGTCTTGGTTATATCATCTGTGGATATGGCAACGCAGGAAATTGCTGTAGGGGATGATAATAATTTTTCAATAACCCTCCAGCCTGCTTCAAAGATCATGAATGAGGTAGTAGTGGTGGCTTATGGTACTCAAAAAAGAGAATCCATAACCGGGTCTGTTTCTAAAATAGGCGCAGCTGATTTAGAAGGCAGGTTGACTACCAATATTACCCAGGCGTTGGCAGGCGCCGCTCCCGGTATAGCTGCAACCTCTGGTAATGGCCAGCCGGGTAGTTCTGCTGCTATTCGTATCAGGGGTATTGGTTCAATAAATGCCAACTCAAGCCCATTATATGTTGTGGATGGTTTTCCTTTTGAGGGAGATATTTCAGATATTAATACAAATGATATCGAAAGTATTTCTTTGTTGAAAGATGCATCTTCGACAGCATTATATGGTGCAAGAGCGGCAAATGGTGTAATAATGGTGACTACAAAAAAGGGAAAAACAGCTGCTCCTAAAGTGAACATGTTCATTAATACAGGATTTTCTGAAAGAGGAATTGCTGAATATGATAAAGTAGGAGCCTATCAGTATTATCCATTGATCTGGCAGGCAATGAAGCATGGTCAGATGTACCCGG
>Ga0116151_10006030_pt1 | contig 10355 bp, 5 predicted proteins | sample AD_UKC117_MetaG_FD_89893 | JGI IMG/M metagenome (GOLD analysis project Ga0116151, IMG submission 89893) | Active sludge microbial communities of municipal wastewater-treating anaerobic digesters from Hong Kong - AD_UKC117_MetaG | ecosystem: Engineered > Bioreactor > Anaerobic > Digestate... | reverse complement strand
TGGCCATCGCGAATGAGGGCCTGGACGCGCGAGCGGCTCAAGTCCGGCAATCGCCGGGCCAAGACCGCATCAAGGCGCTGGCGCTCATCACCGTCCTCGGCGACAAGGCTGATGATCCGTTCGCCGTCATCCGACATGGAGCGCGGCTCCCGCAATTGAGGACCAGGTAGCGATGGCGCTCAACGACGACGAGCAGGACATTCCCTTCCGCTGGAGCCTTTTTCTCCCGGCAGCGGGTGATGCACCCTCGATGCGCATGCTGAAGTATGCGGTGATCGGCATGGGCGTTGTCCTGGTCCTCGGCTTTTTCGTTATTGCTGCCCGCATCGTGTATCTGACATCGCGCATGGAGGCGAGCCTTCCCGCCGGTCAAGATTTCGGCGTGGCGGTGCCTGCTGGCGCGGCGGTGACAACGATGTCGCTATCGGGCACTCATCTGGCCCTGAATCTGGCCGGACCTGCAGCGAACGAGCGCTCCATCATGGTCATCGATCTGATGAGCGGACGGGTCCTCGCACGCGTCAGACTAGAGCCGGCAACAGGCCCGAATGTGACACCCGGTAGCGCCCAACCGTCCGCGCCGACACGCTGAGGCGCTTCACATATTCGAGGGCGGCATAGGCTTGAAACCAAGCGTCCGGCGGCAAGAGAACTGCCACATCGAAGATCGCGGCGAAAGGGCTTGATCGCCTGCCCCGGCTGACATATACGTTGCCGCCTCTGAGCGCTGTCCCGTTCGTCTAGTGGCCTAGGACACCAGCCTCTCACGTTGGGAACAGGGGTTCGAGTCCCCTACGGGGCGCCATCTCACCAAAAAGCCATTGACGTTGTAAATGCCGCTGGTTTCCAGGGGCTTTGTCAACTCGTCCACTGCCGCCTATGCATGCTGCGGTAAACGACCACCGGCTCAAAGCCGGATCGGTCCGCTACTCGGCGGACGGACTCCGGCACAAGCGGCGCGCCGCTTGAGAAACAGAATTGTTTCCGATATATCGACCGACCCTCTCTGGAGCATTTTCCGACGAAGTGGATACCGGTTCGTCGAAGAAAATGCGACCAAACAAGAAGCTAGAGTGCCGATAGTGCTTCACGTTTTGCCGTTGGGGAGCCTTGACAGTGCAAGCCCCGGCTCCTTATAGACACGGGTCCGTGGCGGAGTAGCTCAGCTGGTTAGAGCAGCGGAATCATAATCCGCGTGTCGGGGGTTCAAGTCCCTCCTCCGCTACCAAATTTTATCGCCAATGCCTTGGCGATCGGCGATCCCTCACCGAAAATCGAGCACGTTGCTGGTGCGGCCACTGTGGCGTGCACGGCAGCCGCCCCTCGCCCTAACCCTCTCCACGTAAGGACGGGGAAAGGGAAATGCGCTTTTCAACGAACCGGTGTTCCTTTCAACGGAAAATGTTCTAGGGCCTTGCCTCTAACTCTGGCGGCACATTCAGGCGCTAATCAGGACGAATCACTTCTGCTAACAACCAAGCAAGCCGCAAACCTCGTTTCAAATGGCGGTCGGTCATTCTTTCGACAAGCCCCATTTTCCGGCGGTTTTTAGAGCATGACGGCAGTTTCCACGGCACTTAACCGAACGTTTACTGGCCCCTGCCAGCTTGACCCATAGTGGTTCTAGCTCGTGTCGCGTCCGAACCGGCGTTTGATCCTGACACGGCAAGAAAACCGGACGAAGTGGTAACGTCCGACCGCCCCAGCGGAGCCGCCTGCTCAGGTCGTCTGAAGCGAGTGGAAACGGGGAAAATAATGTCGAGGCAATTCGGGGGCGGCACAGGCGAGGAAGGAACCGAGCGCGAGAGGGCGTATCGTGACAATGAACCGGCGTGCCAAGCGGGTGACCTGCGCCGGCTCATCGAACGAATTGCCAATCAGTTGAACGACTCCGACCAACGCCATTCAGCAACTCTTGCGCAGATGCAGTCGCGACTGGACATCTTGGGTGCACAGGCACGCCACCACAAGGCCAATTTACCACAGGAATTCGCGCCAGCTTTCGAGCGCATCGAGAAAGGCATTTCCGCGCTTGGCGAGCGGATCACCAGCTCACACGACCCGCTGAACGAGCGGGATGCCGATGGGCTTACAAACTTCGATGACGGCCACCTGTACGAAACTGCACAAAGCATGGCTTCGATTGCACCTCCCGCTACCACACAGCCCGCCATCGACTCACTCGCTGGCCTGTCCACGCAGACAACACCCACACATGCAACCAGCGAGACAATTCAGCCGGTCGAGCCCGCCTATGCCATCGAACCCGTGATGGCGAACGACGAGACTGCCTGGCAACAGCAGGATGCCGAAGCACTCACCACCCACTACGAGCAGGAATTCGGTACCATCACAACCGACGCCGATGGTGCCGATCGCACCGACCCCAATAAGGTCCACACCGACGACCGCCGACCGTTCGATGGCCGCCTTGAAGCAATCGCCGACGTCGAAATGCCACGGCCCCACAGCACCAACTCAGCCCCGCAAGATGTACGCGCCCACCTGCACGACGGTGAGCGTGACTGGCTGGAAGGTCAATTTGTCGACATTGCCCGTAAAATCGAGGACACGCTGGCCCAGCGCTCGTCGGATACAGGTTTTGCCGATCTTGGCGAACGCTTCGAAAATCTTGAACAGCGTTTCGGGTCAGCCATGCATGAGGTCGCCACCAGGTCCGACCTCGAGGCACTCCAGGCTCTGGAGGCCCACATATCTGAACTTGCTGAACAGTTCGATGTATCGCGCAATCAGCTCAGCCGCCTCGACAACATCGAGCATTCGCTTGCCGCCGTCATCGATCGGCTGACCGATCCGCGTTTCGATAACGCCCTCGATAGGTCTGGCGCTGAAGAGCAAAATCTTGAGCACCTCATCTCCTCGGCCGTTGACCAGATTGCCCAACGCTTGCCTGCCACGCAGCCTGAGATGCCGGACCTGAAAAGCTTTGCGGAAGGCATTGCTGCAGCGACTGCCGAGCGCGTTGCGTCGCACTTTGCCGAAATCGCTCCCGCGCACGTCCAAGGCACGCAAAGCGATGTCGATGCGATCCGCCAGCTGCTCGATCAGTTCGTCAATGAGCAGCGCGAAGGCGAGGAACAGACTGCCATCGTCCTCGACACGATGCAGCGGGCTCTCATTCGCGTGCTCGACAGGGTCGATGCCCTCGAAACATCGCATTCGAAAGCCACTGCCGACTATGGCCGTTACGATGCTGAACCCACCGGCACGCGCCCGTTCGAGAGCACGCCAACGTCCGCCGACGGTGCAAAGAGCGGCGCTCCCATACAGGACGGCACATATCAACCGCCAGAGCGGGAGGCTGGCCCACGCCCCTCGGTTAACGCTACACCACCAAGCAGCACAGCTCATCAACCCCCACCTCAGCCGAGCACCCCAGCTTCGATCGAACGGCTGCGCCAGGGCTTCGTTGCCGACGCCCGCCGCGCCAAGGAAAAAGCGGCAACCGCAGCACCCCAGACCACTGCGGATTTCGATCCGGATGGGCCGGTTGTGCAGCTTGGCCAGGCGGCCACCGGCAATGTCCGGCTGAGCATGCCGCGCGCCGAGCCGCCGAAGACAGATGTCGAGAAAAACACCGGCATTATCAATAAATTGCGCAATCCTTCCCGCAAACTTCTGGTTGCCGCAATCGTCCTGATGATTGCCATTCCAGGCGCGTTGATGCTGCTAAAGAAGGATCAGGCAGCGGCGCCCGCGCCAGCCGCCATCGAGCGCTCTGAGGGCCCCAACGAGCGCGCGATCACCCCGGTGAGCCCGACCCGCCAGATCAACGAAGGTAGTGGCCTCAAGTTGGATGGCGCCGTGCAGGTTCCAAAAGCCGCAACGCCCGATACAGAGCAGAAAACGGCACCTGGCCGATCATCGAGCATAACGCCCGATCTTCTCAACACGGGCAAGTCCGCCACCGGCATTGAGACCAGCCCGACCAGCAGGGACGATCTCACCCGCACACCCCCTCAAACCCAATCCAGGGGGGCGGGTCAGGGTATCGAGGCGCCGGCCCAGGTCAATGAACTGCACAATTTGCGCCTTCCGGCAGCCGCGTCAACCAACGGCGGCCCCCCGGCTGGGATCACAGTTGCCACTTCACGCAGGGCCCCCTCGCTGGCACAGCTTGAGCGCTTGAGCGAGCGCAACACCGCCGCGCAGCTGTCGAATCAGCTTGGCCAGGCCCAGGTCAATGCCGTTCCGGCAGCCTTGATACCTGAGTTCATGGGTGGCAAAACCACGAGCAACGCAGCCCCCGCCACGCCAGGGCTCCAGGCATCGGTCAGCCAAGCCCACCGTCAACCCCTGAATCTCCCGCCAGCCCAGGTCGGGCCGCTTTCGCTGCGCATGGCCGCAGCCAACGGCAACCCATCGGCAGAATTTGCGGTTGCGGCCCGGTTTGCCGACGGAACCGGTGTCAAACAAGACCTTGAAGAGGCGATGCGCTGGTATCAGCGCTCAGCATCTCACGGCTTCGCCCAGTCTCAGTATCGTTTGGCAACGTTTTACGAACGCGGTCTCGGCGTGACGCAGGACATTGCCCGCGCCAAGATCTGGTACCAGCGCGCGGCAGAAAACGGCAACGTCAAGGCGATGCACAACCTGGCGGTACTGAGTGCCGGTCGCACAGCAAAGGTGCCCGATTACAAGGCCGCGGCACAATGGTTCAAGAGCGCAGCCGAGCACGGCCTGGCAGACAGCCAGTTCAATCTGGCGGTGCTGTACGAAAGCGGTCTTGGCGAAGCGCAGGATAACCAGGCAGCCTACTTCTGGTTCGCGCTCGCTGCCCGCAACGGCGATACGGAAGCCTTGCGACGCCACAAAGAGCTGGAGCAGGCCATGAAGCCTGCAGAGCTTGCCGAAGCAAACCGCAAGCTCAACAATTGGCGCCCAAAACAAGCTGATCGGGTCGCCAACGATCCCTTGGCTGCGAGCGAGGCTTGGAAGGCACAAGCCGCTGCTGAGGGAGCGATTTGACCGGTTTTAACACGGGAAGCAGCCTCTGGCGGGGAGGCGAAGCATAACCGGTCCGATCACGGCCGCCGATCCGCGTGCGACCTTCGGCGTAACAATCTTCTCAGCCGCCGTCCACAAGCCTGTTTGAAGACGCACATCGTCGCATTGACCGAAACAATTTGACGAGCGAAAGGTAGCCAAGGGAGAAACGCGTTCCACAAGCGCGCGAGGGCCGGCTGCGCGACATCTCGCTTACCACTTGCGGACGGCAGCCAACAAATCGACATTTTAACCACGCCCGCTTCGGCGTGAACGGAATTATTCATGGACTTCTACCTGCCCATCGCCGAGATGTCCGCTAACATCTTCATCTTCCTTGGCATGGGTGCGGCGGTCGGCTTTTTATCGGGAATGTTCGGTGTCGGCGGTGGGTTCCTCATGACGCCGTTGCTGATTTTTTCGGGCATTCCCGCCGCAGTCGCAGTTGGCACCGAGGCCGCGCAGATCGTCGCCTCGTCGGTCTCGGGCGCAATCGCGCAATACCGGCGCCGGAACGTTGACTTCAAGATGGGCTTCGTCCTGCTGATTGGCGGCATCGCCGGCTCGATGATCGGCGTGCAGGTCGTGCGGATTCTGCGTCAGATCGGTCAATTCGAACTGTTCGTCTCACTGAGCTACGTGACGTTCCTTGGCATCATCGGCACGTTGATGATGATCGAAGCGCTCAACACGATGCGCAAGACCCGCGGCGGCAAACAGGTCTCCGCACGCCGGCCCGGCCAACACAGCTGGATCCACGGTCTACCATTCAAGATGCGCTTCCACCGCTCCAAGCTCTATATCAGCGCCATTCCGCCTTTGTTGATTGGCGCATTCGTCGGGTTTCTGAGCGCCATCATGGGCGTGGGTGGAGGCTTCGTCATGGTGCCGGCCATGATCTACCTGCTGCGCGTGCCAACAAACGTCGTCGTCGGTACATCGCTCTTCCAGATCGTGTTTGTCACGGCCGCCACGACGATCATGCACGCCAAACAAAACCAGACTGTCGACATCGTTCTGGCCATGCTTTTGATGATCGGTGGCGTGATTGGTGCGCAATTCGGCGCAGTAGCCGGCGAAAAGCTGAAGGGTGAACAGCTGCGGGCGCTCTTAGCTGGCTTGGTTCTGCTGGTCTGCATCCGAATTGCCTATGGTCTCGTGGTAACTCCGAATGAGCTCTTTTCCCTTGGCAGCGTCTTCGGGGGGCACTGATAATGATCGCTGACACCACCTTTCCACGCCCCACGGTGATGGCTGCCACGCTGGCGTTCGCCGTCCTCCTCATCATGGCCGTTCCACTCATTTCGAGCCGCGCACAGGTCGGCCCGACACCGGCGGGGCAGGTCACGGCGCCAACCGCCAACAAACCGCCGGCGCCTGCCTCCGATGGCCGCCCTGCCGAAAGTGTCGAGGCTGACGTCTCAACGCGTGCTGTGGCCGTGACATCCAGCTTCACGGGCACCGAGATCATCGTTTTCGGAACCGTCGAGCACTCTCGCCAGCCGACACCAGAAAGCGGCTATTATGATGTTGCCGTCATCGTCGACGGAACCCCGACCCCGATTATTGCGCGACGCAAGTCCAACGTGGCCGGCATCTGGATCAACGCCGAATCACTGCGCTTTGAGAAAGTGCCAAGCTACTATGCAATTGCTTCGACGCGACCGATTGAGGAGGTTGCCGAGCCCCAGATTCTTGATCAGAACAGGATCGGGTTTGACAGCATCCACATGAAGGTAGCCGAGCAGCAATCGCAAATGGCGCCGGCCAACCTTGCCGAGTTCCGGCGCGCGGTCATCCGGTTGAAGCAGAAAGAACAGCTTTACCAGAAGAGCGACTATGGCGTGGCCTTCATCGGCCGCAGTTTGTTCCGCAGCACCATTTCACTGCCCGCCAATGTTCCCGTCGGACCTCTCATCACACACACCTACCTGTTCAGGGACGGTAAGCTGCTCAGCAAGCACACCAACAACGTTGTCCTGCGACGCGAGGGCCTGGAGCGCTACCTGCACAGCTTCGCCTTCGACTATCCGCTGCTCTACGGTATCTTCGCGGTTCTGACTGCGGTCGCTGCAGGCCTCATCGCATCGACGTTGTTCAAGCGCGGCAGCCACTGAACCTTTTATAGGCGTGAGGGCAGCTGATTGGTTCCGACCGCACGCAAAGTTGCGTGGGGCGGTCAGTCTGCGCACAGCAATCTGGTGGCTACCGGATAAAGCCCTTCCTGGCCGAGCAGCCAGACGGCCATCCGCTCGCCGGCGAACATGGTGCCGAACGCCGCATCAAGAACATTGAGGCCGCCGGCGTAGCTGCCAAACGCTGGTAAAATGAGACGCAACCCGTTGCTCACAAAACAGGGCCGGCGCAACGTCAGGCCGTTGAGCGTCACCTTCGCGGCGGGGTGCATATGCCCGGCGATCTCATGGGTCACCCGGGCCGGGCCTGGTTCATGACGCAGGCGGATACCCTCGACGACAATCTCGCGCAAGACATGACCGCCCAGATGGCGCGCTTCGATCGGATCGTGGTTCCCGGTAATCCAGATCCATTCGCAGTGATCCTGCATCACGCGCAGGCGCGCCAGATCATCGGCATGCATGCGGCTCGGGCCCTCGCAGTCGTGAAAGCTGTCGCCCAGGGCAACAACCGTCTCGGCCTGATAGCGGTCGATGACACGGGCAAGGCGCTCCAAAGTATCGCGCGTATCGTAGGGCGGCAGCATCTGCCCGCGCCCGGCAAAGGCAGATCCCTTTTCCAGATGCATGTCTGCAACGATCAAGGCGCGCTCGGCCGGCCAATAAAGTGCGCCCGACATGTCCGCGAGAAACCGCTTGCCACAGACAACCACCGGCTGCTCGATGAAGTCGTCGATCCCCAACCGATCAGGCTTGAGTTGCAGCATCCACCTGTTCCTCTCGAGGCGCAGCCAACCACACACCAAGCTGGCGCGCGCCATTTGCTCAGGCCTGGGCTTCGCGAATCAATGCCTCAGCCTCAACTCTCAATATATCCTCACGGGCACTGCGCGCGACCACCTCGCGGCCGATCTCGAGAAGAATCGGTACCGAAAGTGGAGAAACCTGTGGCAATGCCACATGGCGCACATGCCCATCGATGCGCGCGAGAAACTTATTGAGACGCGCGATATCGAGCAATCCGGTCGCCGCATCGGCCCAGGCAGCCTCCAGCAGGAGGTGGCCAGGATCGTGCCGACGCAGCACATCATAGATGAGATCGGTGGACATGGTCACCTGGCGACCGGACTTCTCGCGCCCCGGATGGCGCCGCTCGATGAGGCCGGCAATCACGGCGACAAAACGAAACGTCCGCCTCATCATGTTCGTATCGGCAAGCCACGCATCGAGATCCTCGCCCAGCATATCGACACTGAGCAGCGCTGCCAGATCAAGCTGGCCATCAGCGATCATCTGCGTCAGATCGTGGCCGCACCAGATAGACAAGCCGTAGTCGTTGGCGACAAAGCCATGCGGATGCGCCCCGGCACGCTCCAGCCGCCGCGTCAGCAGCATGCCAAGCGTTTGGTGCGCAAGCCTGCCTTCAAACGGATAGGCAACGAGATAATGTTTGCGGTCTCGCGGAAACGTCTCCACCAGGACCTCATCAACCCTTGGCAGCACCGAGCGTTCCGCCTGCAACGCCAGCCACGTGGCAACCGGTTGCGGCAATCCATTCCATGTCTTGCGATCGGCAAGCATGCGGCGAACACGCAACGCCAGATGCGTCGAGAGTGGGAACTTGCCGCCCCCATAGCTCGGAATCATCGGATCACTCGCCGAAGTGCGCGAGACGAACGCCTCGGTCTCGCGCAACCCTTCGAAGCGCACCACCTCACCGGCAAAGACGAAGGTATCGCCTGGTGTCAGCTGTTCGATGAAATACTCATCGACCTCGCCGAGCACGCGCCCACCCGCGAACGCGCCGCTGCCTGAGCGGGCCTGCGCGCGTGCGCGGCGCGTGCCGATGAGGCGAACGCGGATCACTGAACTATCGAGAATGGTGCCGACATTGAGCCGGTACTGTTGCGCAATACGCGGATGTGCAATGCGCACGGTTCCGCCCTCTCCCGGGCGGAGCTTGGCAAATCGGTCGTAACTTTTAAGCGCATAGCCGCCGGTCGAAACGAAGTCGACGACGCGCTCGAACGTCTCACGCTTCAAGGCGGCATAAGGTACTGCCGCGCGCACTTCCTTGAACAGTTCATCCAGCTTGATCGGCGCCGAACACGCCATGCCGAGCACATGTTGCGCCAGTACATCGAGAGCTCCGGTGCGCGAAAGCACGGCATCCTGGGCACCCTCATCGGCTGCCTCCAATGCCGCCCGGCATTCCAGAACCTCGAAGCGATTTGATGGCACGAGGATCGCACGCGATGGCTCATCGAGGCGATGATTGGCCCGGCCGATACGCTGCAGGAAACGACTAGCTCCTTTGGGTGCACCGATGTGAATCACCAGATCGACATCACCCCAATCAATTCCTAGATCAAGCGTCGAGGTGGCGACAACGGCCCGGAGGCCTCCAGACGCCATGGCCGCCTCAACCTTTGCGCGCCGTGCGCCATCAAGTGAGCCGTGATGCAGGCCGATGGGCAACGCATCCTCATTGATGCGCCATAGCTCCTGAAAAACCAGTTCAGCCTGCATGCGCGTATTGACGAACACAATGGCAAGCCGGTGGCGCTTGATTGCCGCATAGACGTTCGTCATGGCATAGCGCGCCGAATGACCCGACCAAGGCAACGGCTCATCGGCTTCCAGTATGCTGACCTGCGGCTTGGCACCAGCACCCGCATCGATCATGTCGGCAAGGCCGATCATACGTTCAGGATCTTCCTGCGGCACCAGGAAAGCGCGCAGTTCACTGGGGCGCGCAACGGTTGCCGAAAGCCCGATGGTCATCAGTCCGCCATCTGCAATGCGGGAGAGCCTGGCCAGATCAAGGGCAAGCAGATCGCCGCGCTTGGATGCCGCCAGGGCATGCAGTTCATCAAGGATGATCGTTTCCAGATCGGCAAACAGATACGGCGCATCAGAATGGCTCAAGAGCAGCGCAACCTGCTCTGGCGTCGTCAGCAAAATATCGGGTGGCCGTGAGCGCTGGCGCTGTTTGCGTGCCACCGACGTGTCACCCGTTCGCGTCTCGGTGCGAACCTTCAACTCCATCTCGGCGATCGGAGCCATGAGATTACGCGCCACGTCAGCCGCAAGTGCCTTCAATGGCGACACATAGAGAACCTTGAGGCCGGCGCCCTTCTTCGGCGGGCGTTTGCCTGAAAGACGAATCAGGCTTGGCAGAAAACCCGCCAGCGTCTTGCCCGCCCCGGTCGG
>Ga0116151_10006028_pt1 | contig 10357 bp, 8 predicted proteins | sample AD_UKC117_MetaG_FD_89893 | JGI IMG/M metagenome (GOLD analysis project Ga0116151, IMG submission 89893) | Active sludge microbial communities of municipal wastewater-treating anaerobic digesters from Hong Kong - AD_UKC117_MetaG | ecosystem: Engineered > Bioreactor > Anaerobic > Digestate... | reverse complement strand
CTGTAATTCAGTATAATGCTCATCATCAGCTTGGAGAAAGATTAGCGGAACCCTATATACCGCCCCTTTTCGGAATAACCTGTCTTGGACCAAGTCATGGATTTGATCCGGAACAGAATACTTCTGGATTTATATTGTGGTTAAACCATGAGGGGATTATGGTTGACCCTCCCGTTGAGTCAACGGAGTGGCTTATAAACTCAAATGTTAATCCTAAGCTTATAGATAGCATAATTTTAACCCATTGTCATGCTGATCATGATGCGGGTACTTTTCAGAAAATTCTAGAAGAGGGTAAAATTAATGTCTATACCACAGAGACAATATTATTAAGCTTTTTACGGAAATACTCAGCTTTAAGTGGTATCTCAATAGACGCCTTGTGCCGACTCTTTGTTTTTCATCCTGTAAAAATTGGTGAACCTGTTTTTATTCATGGTGCCCGTTTTGTAATGACATATTCATTACACTCGATACCAACTATCGCTTTTAAAATGGATTTTCAAGATAACAGTTTTGTCTATACTTCGGACCATAACAATGATCCGGTCAAGCATGCCGAGATGTATGAGCAAAAAGTTATTACTATAGACCGCTTCAAAGAATTGAAAACATTTCCATGGGATTCGGATATAATTTATCATGAATCTGGAATACCTCCGCTTCATACTCCCGTATCTTTTTTATCATCACTGCCCCAAAAAATTCAAAATAAGATTCACGTATACCACATCGCCGAAAAGGATTTTCCTAAAGATACCAGTCTCAATCTGGCAAGATTTGGTATCGAAAATACTTTTTATCGCAAAATAAGCGCCTCTGATCATATTGAGGCCTATAAGATATTGAGCCTTCTTAAGCATATAGATTTTTTTGAAGAGATACCTGTTCAAAAAGCACAGGAGTTTATAACCATTGTAAAAGAGGAGCGTTACCAGAAAGGTGAGAAGATCATCTCTAAGGGAACACAGGGGGACAAGTTTTACATAATTTATATGGGTAATGTTTCTGTAATGGGTGATGATCTTAAAAGCCGTAAGATTTATGGGTCTTACGAGTACTTTGGCGAGGTAGCGTTGGTTACTAGGCAAAACCGTGCTGCGGATGTATATGCCGAAACCAATGTTATACTTTATACTATAACACGTGATGAGTTTTTAAGCTTTATATCAGGAACAGATTTTGAGAGAATACTAAAAAGACTAGCCAAGATAAGAACAAGTGAGACATGGAATCTTTTATCAAACAGCCCGCATTTAAAATACTGTTCGGCATCTCAAAAGACATGGCTTGAATCGATGTTTGAACCAATTTTGTTAAAAAATAGCGGGGTTATACAAGAAGAAGGGAAAAAGTCCGACTTTATGTATATTATACGAAAAGGCTCGGTGAAATTGTGTAAGGGTAACGAAACAATTGCTACTCTTTCGACAGGCGATATTATCGGTTCGATGCATGATATTCACAGGGGACATACATCACGTTATACATATAAACATGATTCAGATGTCTCTCTATTTGCGATGAAAAGCAGTGAAATTTCAATTTTTGCTGAAAAGAATCCAGGCATTGTTATGAAAATTGAGTACAACTACATGTGATTATTATTGTTCTGATCATTTTCCTATTTATTATTAGGAACCTCTATAGATTAATTTTTGTACAATGAACTTGCGGCAAATTCCAACTACAAAACAAAAAATATTACTAGCCCCATAAGTAATATTTTTGGACTTTTTTCGATTGGCAACAATAAAAAAATTCTTTAAATTAAATAATAGTGAAAGCCATTGGAAAAAGAAATTTCCGAAGTTCCCTAATCAAATTAATTAATAAACATTCTTTGTTGCTAAATTACAATATTTATGGTAAAATAGACTATACTAATCGGTCAATTGAATCATCGCGAATCATAAAAAGTTGTTTTTTGTTTTTTATACTATGGAATTTTTAGGGGGATTTATGGACAGTAACGAGTTAATGAAGTTTGCGGATGACTCTGAAAACATAATGGATTCGAATCTTCCACAAAAATTCTGGAAAATACTGATAGTCGATGACGAACCGGATATACATACCGTAACAAAACTTGTTCTTGCCGATTCGGTTTTTCTGGGACGCAAACTTGAATTTTATGACTGTTTTTCGGCAAAAGAGGCAAGAGAATTTTTAAGCAATAATGATGATATTGCTGTTATGTTGCTCGATGTAGTAATGGAACAGGATGATTCTGGGTTAAAACTTGTTGATTACGTACGTAATGTTCTTAATAACCGAACAATACGTATAGTTTTACGTACCGGGCAACCGGGCCAGGCTCCAGAAGAGAAGGTTATCGTTGAGTACGACATTAACGATTATAAGGCAAAAACAGAACTCACTACAGAGAGATTATATACTACTTTATACTCTTCCCTTCGATCATACCGAGATATAATCACAATAGATAAAAGCCGTAGAGGTCTTGAAAAAATAATTTCTGCCTCTTCAAGTATCTTCGAGATGCAATCTTTAAAACAGTTTGTTCACGGAATACTTATGCAGGTTATGTCGATACTGCATATTGACAATGACGCTGTATATTTAAAAACTTCGGGTTTAACTGCATCAAATATGGATGGTGACATTATTATTCTGGCCACAGCGGGAAAGTACGCAGAGCAACAGATAGAGAAACAGAATATTGATGCGATAGATGACAAGAATGTCAGGCTTATGATTCTTGAAGCTTTGCAAAAAAAACAGACAATAAACAGAGGTAACTGTTATACTGGATACTTCCGAAGTAATAATGGATCTGAAAACATAATATATCTTGAGCATTCAGAAGATATAAATCCATGGGAGCTTGACCTGCTTGAAATATTTTGTGCTAATATTGCTGTGGCATTTGATAATATTTATCTGACAAAGGAGATTGAGGATTCACAAAAAGAGATGATGTTTATCCTTGGTGAAATAGCTGAAAGCCGCTCTAAAGAGACCCATTATCATGTAAAACGGGTGGGCGAATATTGTAAACTGATAGCCATTCTAAGTGGAATGGATGAGGAAGAAGCCGAAACATTACGGGTTGCATCTTCCATGCACGATATTGGGAAACTTGCCATACCTGATAATATTCTATTTAAACCTGCACGTTTTGATGATGAAGAGTTCGAGATCATGAAAAAACATTCAGGACTTGGTTCTGACATACTAAAGTTCAGTAAGCGATCTTTGTTGCAAAAAGCGTCGTTAATCGCGCAACAACATCATGAGCGCTATGACGGTAAAGGTTATCCTGACAAATTAAAAGGCGATCAGATACATCCATACGCCCGCATAACGGCGATAGCCGATGTGTTTGACGCTCTATCTACCGACAGGGTTTATCGTAAAGCCTGGCCTATGGAAAAGGTAATACATAAAATGGAAGAGGAGAAGGGGCGACACTTTGATCCAGTTTATGTAGATATATTGCTTGAAAATCTGGATAAATTTCTTGATATTCGCAAAAAACTGGATAAATAGAATTTTTTACTAAAGCTTCACCCTGTTTTTTCGATTATATGAGTAAGAGGTTTTTAAACCTTTACCGTATGATAAAACAGGGAGGTTTTATTATGATGACTCAACGGATTGGGGAACAGAATTTTCAAAACAGCGCGCTTTTTATCAATAATGCCAATGAAAAACATAATGAGCGCTCGGAAGTCAATATTCTAAAAAGCAAAGAGATCAATCAATTGGCTGCGAAATTCGAAAATAGCGGTATTTTCACTGCCGAGGCTTCTAAAATTCTTGCTCAGAATATCTTGAACGGCTCTGTTGACGTTTACGTCTAAAACCATTGCTTTAGAGCCGATCTTCTTCAATAATATCTTATTGACAAAGCTCATGCCTTAAAACCCTTATTCTTTTCATGAACAAACAAAAAATCACCTCTATACTTGAAGATTATGGATTGCGTCCCTCTAAAAAATTTGGGCAAAATTTCTTAATAAATGATGAGATAAGCCAAAAAATATTATCTTCATCTCTATTGACTGAGGGGTCACGAATACTCGAGATAGGTCCTGGCCTTGGCTGCATGACACAGTTTCTAGTCGAAACCGGATTACCAGTTATAGCAGTGGAAATAGATAAAGGCTATGTTAATGTATTGAAGGACACGTTTTACACAGCAAACAACTTCACCCTTATACATGATGATTTTTTAAGATTTCAACCTGATTTTACTTTTACCCATCTTATAGCGAACTTGCCATACTATTGCGCTTCTGAACTTATTTTCAAAGTCGCGGAATTCAATCCTGAAGTTATTACGGTAATGCTTCAAAAAGAGATGGCCGAGAGAATCAAGGCAAAACCTGGCAGCAAAAGTTATGGCCTTTTGACAGTTAATCTTACAATTAAATATGAGTTTCACGAAATGTTCACAGTCGGAAAATCGAACTTTTATCCAAGGCCGGATATCGATTCTGCTGTTATAGTATTAAAAAGACGCGAAAACAATTTAATAGAAGAAAATCTTATACCTCTATTTAAGCAGATCACTCGTTCACTTTTTTGGGGACGCCGTAAAACCATAGCTAAATGTTTGACCAGCTCTCCACATATTGCCGCAAAAAGAGAAGATGTTTTAAAAGTGATTGAGGCATCAGCTCTTGATTCTAATCTTAGGGCAGAAGATTTATCACTTACAGATTTTGTTAAACTTACAAAAGAATTTATGAGGCTAAACCTGGCATGAGATATACCTTTGAACAGATAGTACCCATACTAAACAGAGTAGAAAAACCGGGAAGATATACCGGTGGAGAAAAAAACAGCGTACAGCCTGAAGACGGTGATTTCAGATTTGCACTTGGGTATCCCGATCTGTACGAGATCGGGATGGCAAACCAAGGCATACAAATCTTGTATAGTAGGCTAAACGAAACAAAAGGGCTTTCTTGTGAAAGATTTTATGCGCCAGGAAAAGACCTGTTTGAATGTTTAAAACAGTCAGGGCTAAATCTTTTCACTCTTGAGACATTTACGCCCTTGAACGAGATGGAAGCAGTTGGTTTTAATTTGTCACACGAACTTTTGTATACAAATATGCTATACATACTTGAAAGCGCTGGTATCGCAATTTTTTCAAGAGAAAGGCTAGAAAGTGACCCTATAATAATCGCAGGTGGTGAGGCTGTATCGAATCCTGCTCCGGTATCACTTTTCGTTGACTGTTTTTTTGCAGGTGAAGGTGAAGAGGGAATAATCGAAATTGCCGAGTCGCTTAAAATTAACCGTAACTTGAACCGATTGGAGAAGCTAAAAGCCCTTTCGCTTATAGAGGGGGTAATGGTTCCATCACTGTACAAAACCGCTATTAACGGTGACGGCATGGTGATTTTCGAAGGACCGAGAGTTAATAAAAGAAATATATCGGGACAATCATTAAGAAATCCGCTAAAACCAGTTATACCTTCGGTGCGTACTTCACAGGAGCGTGCGGTAATCGAAATAACTCGTGGCTGTGATAATCTATGTAAATTCTGTCATGCCGGATATTATACATTGCCATTACGCCAATGTAGTGTAGAGAAAACGGCTCAGGAAACCTTTGAGGTACTAGAAAATACAGGCTATAACGGTGTTACATTTACCTCACTTTCGATAAGCGACTATGCCCAGCTTATACCGCTTCTAAACAGGGTGCTTCCTGATCTTAACCGAAAGGGTGTAAACGTAAACCTGCCTTCAATGAAAGTAGACAAAGGTACTTTGCCAATAATAACAACAATATCTGGAGTAAAGCAGGTTAACCTGACTTTTGCCGTTGAAGCAGCACATACCGAGATACGTAAGTTGATACATAAACGAGTGCAAGTAGATGAACTTCTTGAAATAGTACGCTATGTGTTTGAAAACGGCTGGAAAACTATTAAGCTGTACTTCATGTTAGGTCTTCCCGGCTATAAAGAGTACGACGAAGCGCAATCAATAATTGATCTTTTAAAACAGATCTTTGATATAGGACGAGGGAAAAAAAGCATTAACGCGACGGTATCTCCTTTTATTCCCAAGCCTCATACACCTCTTGATATGAATGATATGGCAACAGCAGAATATTTTAACAGCGTTGTAGATAAACTTAAAAAAGCTCTACCGCGCAAAATAGCTGTAAAAAATCATAATATTGATTCGTCCATTGTAGAAGGCTTTTTGGCACGAGGTGACATTGAGTGCGGACGGGCTTTGCATGAAGCATACACGGCTGGAGCAGTGTTTGATTCATGGAGTGAGCACTTTAACAGTAATGCATGGCTACCTGTTGTAGAGAAATACATGCACAGGGCCGACTATTTTTGTGAGCGTACTGACGAGAATCAGAGTTGGTCTGTTATTTTGACTGGAGCCGAAAAGCTGGTTTCTGCGAAGCGTGATACTGTGCTAAGCGAAGAAGATCTGGGGCGCAAAAGAATGCGGCACGAGGTACCGTTTGACTATGAATCTATTAATAGATCAATGGAAGATTTTGAGAAAAGCTATGAAAAACTTTTAAGCGTGCGTATAGTATTTAGTAAAAAGGGGCGGGCACGATATATATCACATCTGGATCTTGTAGAGATAATTAAACGCGCATTTAATATAGCAAAGTTGCCCATTTGTTACAGTCGAGGATTTAACAAACGCGCGCATATAGGTGGTGGTTTTCCCCTGCCGCTTGGTATCGATAGTGAATGTGAAGTGTTTGACTGTGACCTCTATTCAGAAATGCCGGTTGGAGTCGAAGATGTAATTGGTTCAAATTTACCCGAAGGGGTAGAGCTTGTAAAGATATATCCGCATAATGGTGATACGATCGCGTTACATAAAAACAGTGTGAGCTCTTATAGAATTTGTGGAAACAGCAATATCATTGAAAAGATAGAGAAGGCTATCGATTCGGACATAACCTTGACCAAGAAGACAAAAAAAGGTGTAACAGAAATTAAAGCAGCTGATTCAGTTCACAGTGTACAGAGGGGTGACAACAATATAACACTTTTTCTTTATACAGGCAGCACAAATGCTTTACGCATTGATGCGCTTATGCGGGCATTCGTAAATGATGATGAGTATAATAGCCTGGTAATTACAAAAATTGCTATTTATAACGATGAAAATGGATTGACCAACCTTTTATGACAACAAAACGGGCCTCTCTTTGATATTCTTATTAAGAATAATAAAGATAATAAATTTTAGATGTTTTATTGTTGACCTTTGTGTATATTTAAGTGAGAATATCAATGCGTACGGAGGTACAAAATGGAAATACAGAATATCTCAGGGTCGGATATAGTACAGACAACCATGAATAGAACAGAAGAACCGGCGCAAGAAACTGAATCCATTGTTCAGCAAAGGGAAAATGTGCAAGAAGAGAACAAAGGAAATACAATAGATAATTACGCGTAAGCCGGAGCTAAGATGGCAGCTACCAAAGAGCAAAAGCAGCAGTATGATGAGGCCATAAGAGAGCCTAGAGCCCGTATGAAAGAGCTTGAAAAAGAGCTTAAGGATTTACTGGCAAAAAAAAAGAAATATCCAGCTATTGGCGGTTATTATAATCTTGAGATGGTGCTACTTCATCTTGAGATTATAATGCTAAATATAAATATGAATGATTCATCAATTGAGTATCTTGATCTGCGTAACTCTGCTTTTCTTGAGCGCGGTCGTAAGGAATTTTATAAGGCTCTACAACTACTTGAAGAAATTGCCGGAAACGAGCTCGAGAAACCTCTTTCTGAAAACAAGGAGTACCTAAAATCCATTGACCGAGTTAATATCCGAAATATACTTCAGATAGTACGTAAGTTTTCATGGGTGTTTGAGACGCTTAAAGACCGTGTGGGCTCTACATCCAAATGGAAATGGGCATTTGTGGATATATATGTACGTGTTGCTGCCGTAATAAAAAACATGATTAATTTCTCTGAACTTGAACAGCATCGCAATTTTAGATCCGAATTTTTTAAAGACCGTGAAGAACTGCTTAAGTTTTGCAAGGCTAATCTGGAAGAGGCGGCAAAAGAGTCACGAAATAAGTACGAGATGTCTACCAAGGCACCCGAAGATATACTAAAAGCAATTGAACTTTTGTCCTCATTACATAATATTCATGTATTATACGGCGAAGTTAACGAGGCTCAGAAAACCAAGACCGTAATAGATGCCCTTCGTGCCCGTATTGATACAGAAGAGAAAAAGAATACCAAGGCCAAAGCTAAGGCCGCGAAGGTATAAATACCTGTTCGATTTATCCTTTTTTATGTACTTAGCAAATAATCAAAAAGCCTGACTGATTTCGGAAGAACTATGAAGATTAACAGAATTAACCCTGATTGTGCAACAGTGCAAAACGGACTTCCCTTATATTTGCAAGGCAAAAATGACAAAGCTGTTTTATTGATTCATGGATACAACGGTTATGTTCATGATGTAAGTTTTTTGGCACATAAATTGAATAAGGCAGGCTTTACGGTCTCTGTTCCACGTAATACTGGATGCGGAACCGACCATACCGATTTTTTATGTACAAAGTCACGTGACTGGATTCGGCACGCGGTCGATTGCTACCTTGACCTGAAAGCTGTGTATAAAGATGTCTATCTGGTTGGTCTTTCAATGGGGGCTCTAATCTCAATTATTTTGGCTTCACATTTTAGAGTCAAGAAGCTTGTGCTTGCTGCACCCGCGGTAATACTGATTAGCCCGGTTCTGCCGTTTACCTCTTTTTTAAGAATTTTTATCAAAAAGATTAAAAGAAATACCAAGTTCAAGCCTCTTAATCCTGTTAACAATCGAACTTTTGCTAAAGAGTGGAAGTTTTTAAACAGTGAATATTGGAGCTGGCACTACGTTCCTGCTCTTTATCAGCTGCAAAAGATACGTCGTCAGGCCATAAAGGCCATAAAAAAGGTAAAATCTGATACTCTTGTGCTTGCCTCAAAAAGCGATTTAACGGTTTCATTAAAAACAGTCATCTATTTGCGTGACAAATGCTCTGCCGAAAAGTTTGAATCAAGGATTTTTGAAAAGAGCTCACATGTGATAACCGACAGTGTCGAGCGTGAAGATGTCGCCAAAGCTGTAATCGACTGGTTAATTGATAAGCCGACCAGACGAGACAGACAAAAATAGAGTTATAAAATGATACGGGATTTGAGCTGATTATATATGGAGCATTCAAGTTATCAGATAACTGGTGATACAACGAATATAGAGGCTATAATGAAAAACGAGCTTCTGTCTGTATCGCGTACCTATGTTAAAACCAACGAAACAAAAATATGCTCCAGTGAGTCGGCACTGGTGGTTGATCTTGGAACATGCGTAAGCGTAGTTTTGAGCGGAATCACTTCCGAGGGCAGGCTCTATTTCGGAGCCAACCACCTGTTTAAAAGCAGAGACGAAAACAGTGACAAGTCTCTTGAGCAGATTAGCTCGCTTTATAATGAACTTCACGACAAGAAGGTAACACGGATACAGTGTATTGGTGTTTTTGGTGCCGGTTACCGTGAAAAGAGTCTGGCTTCGCAGGTAGCACAGAATAATATTATAACCGTATTAGAAACCTTGAGCCTTTATAAACTGGATATAGAAATATTCCAGACAGGTTTCAGCCAAGGGTTACTGCTTTATCATTCACAATCCCTGGATTCAATTGTTGTTAGGCTAAAAAATCTGGGCGATAGAACTTTTACCTACTACAAACTGCCTATAAAAAAAATATTTAATAAATGGTAATTTTTAAAGCTTCTTTGAGGTAAATATGAGTTTTATAAAAATATCTGTGCTTATGGTGGGAGTATCTCTTATTTTACTGGTTATAAATATGATTATTAAGGCAAACGAAGCTGAAAATAAATTTAAGTACAATCCAGAGCTGGAATTTATTATTGATTATCCGGGAAACCCTGTGGATAAAAACGGACGTTTTGTAAATGAGCCGCCAACTACCTTGAGCGGATTTACAGATATTATTAAGTGGAAATTTTCTGACAATCCGCAAGAAGAAGAGAAAAAAAACGAGAATTACAGTTTACCCGTAAAAAAGGGATGCGACTTTTTAGAAGAAGAGAAAGATGTGATTGTCTGGTTGGGCCACGCCTCATTTTTTATACGGCTTAACGGGGTATCGATGCTGATTGATCCTGTATTTGACAAGGCAACAGTTGTTCCCCGACTTGCCGGCAATGCATGTGATATATCAAACTATAAAAACATTGATTATCTGCTTATATCTCATAACCACCGAGATCATTTGGATATTCCGACTATTGCAGAACTGTATAAGAATAATCCCTATATACATGCCCTTATACCCCTTGAAATGGGG
>Ga0116151_10006027_pt1 | contig 10359 bp, 10 predicted proteins | sample AD_UKC117_MetaG_FD_89893 | JGI IMG/M metagenome (GOLD analysis project Ga0116151, IMG submission 89893) | Active sludge microbial communities of municipal wastewater-treating anaerobic digesters from Hong Kong - AD_UKC117_MetaG | ecosystem: Engineered > Bioreactor > Anaerobic > Digestate... | reverse complement strand
GATCCAGCCACAGTACCAGCCAAGGCAGGGTACCATCGACGACACACAGGCGCCGGAGCTGTAGCACAACGCCCGATAGGTTCGATGAATCGGCGCGACCTCACTGTTCGTCAATCGCAACACCAGCTGCGTCGCGAGCCCCCACAGGAGGATCACAACGAGGCTGATCAGTACCGCGATCACCACCGCGATGAGAGATCCGATCGTGATAGCGAAAACAGCCGGCGCGACACTGGTGGCGCCTGAAGCCGGCGTTGCGGACCGAATTGCAATCGTAAAGAAAATGGCCTGCACGACGACGAACGGGACGATAACGCCCAGGGATGTCAGGAAGAGCGACCAGGCCGCAAAGTTCCAGTACTCGCGCCCCTCATCCGCCGGAATCGCCCGCCGCATGACAGTCGTCGGCTGGACGAGCGCCATGCGGATCGTCCGGAAGAACGAGCGCCACCAGCCGTTCTCGCGTCGTTTCAACCAGGGAATCTCACCAACTTCCGTCTGAGTTTCGTCAATCCCCTCAGCCGGCCGCAACACCATCGATTCCATGTCGACCGCGTTGTTGCACTTCACGCATGTAAAAGCGCTGGGGATGAGATGTCCCTTCGCGTCCATGCCGTAATAAGGCTGATCGCAGTGCGGGCAGCAATAGGCGACGACGCCGGGTACAAATTCGAATTCTCGAATCTCAAAGGAATCACCGCACTCGGGACACTGCCTCGAGCGAAGATTCCAGAGTCGATACCCGCATCGTTTGCACTGCACGTTGATGGCCCTTTGCGAATGGACGCGACCACGCGTCGCCGTACGTTACAACGCGAGGATCATTCGAACTTCCTTCCGATGATCTTACTCGATCGCGACATCGAAAGCGAAAAGTGAATCATGAAACGAAATCAGCCGGGCCCGGCGAACTACTGTTCGCCAGACGCCGGCTGTCATATCGACGACGATCGGCGAATCGCCAATCGCGGCGCAATGCAATGTGAGGCTTGCCTTAGCGCTTCTTCGAAACCTTCTTCTTCGTGGTCTTCTTCTTTGTCGTCTTCTTCGCGCCGGCCGTGCCGAGGATGGCGTCCTTGCACGCCTTGGCCACGCGGAACTTCACGACCTTCTTCGCGGCGATCTTGATCGTTTCGCCCGTCGCCGGGTTGCGACCCATGCGGGCCTTGCGATGCTGCAACACGAGCTTGCCGAGACCCGGAAGCGTGAAACCGTTCTTCGCTTCCTTGTACGCCGTCGCGCACAGCGAATCCATGAAGTCGACAACCTGCGCACGCGTCATGTCGTTCTTCTCGGCCAGGTGCCGAATCAACGCGGTCTTACTCATTGCTTTTGCTGCCATGGCGCCTCCTAGATGCAAACATGTTCGATGACGGTACTCGTCTTGACCGTCTTTACCAGTACAATTCGAGCCAACAATAGCGTGCCGAAACGGCTTCCGCAACATTCATCCTTCGAGAAAACCGCCTGAAATCAGGCCGAAATGGACGCTGAATCATGAACGCACTGACGCGTCTCGACATCCCCGATCGACCTGTCCGGCGCGGAAAAGTCCGCGACATCATCGACCTCGGCGACAGGCTTCTGCTCGTCGCGACCGATCGCATCAGCGCCTTCGACTGCGTCATGCCGACCCCGATTCCGTCGAAGGGCCGGGTCCTCACACAGCTCTCGGCGTTCTGGTTTCACAAGCTCGCCGACGTCGTCCCTAACCACCTGCTCGAACTCGTGACGGATCGCGTCCCGGCCGGTCTGGAGGCCTACGCCGAGACACTGGCCGGCCGGTCGATGATCTGCCGAAAAGCCGACGTCGTGCCCATCGAATGCGTTGTCCGGGGCTATCTCGCGGGCAGCGGCTGGAAGGAATATTGCGATTCCGGCAGCGTCTGCGGCGTTCCGCTGCCCGCCGGTCTGCGCCAGTGTGACGCCCTGCCGTCGCCCATTTTCACACCCGCCACCAAGGCCGAATCCGGCCACGATGAGAATATTCCCTTCGAAAAAGCGTGTGAAATCGCGGGACATGACACGATGGCGACACTTCGTGACGCGGCGATCGCCCTCTATCTGCGAGCCGCGGAATTCGCCCGGAATCGGGGCGTGATCCTCGCCGACACGAAGTTCGAATTCGGACACACGCCCGACGGACTCATCCTGATCGACGAAGCCCTGACGCCGGATTCGAGCCGCTATTGGCCCGCCGACAGATACGAACCCGGCCGCGACCAGGAGAGTTTCGACAAGCAATTCGTCCGCAACTACCTCCAGGGCCTCTGCGACGCCGGACAGTGGGACAAGACCGATCCGGCCCCGGCGCTTCCGGAAGACGTCGTCCGGGCCACGAAGGATCGCTACGTCGAGGCCTATCGCCTGCTGACGGGGCGGGACCTGTAAACCCGATCTCCTGACGCGTCCGCGACGCCGCCCGGCGAAGTTCACCCGGGTCGGGCGAACCTCCGTCGCTGGCGGACCGTACTGGGCGACATATGAAACCTGACCACGGCGCGAGTTTCACGTTTCGACTGATCGGCGCATTCGCCATCATCTACGTCGTCTGGGGCTCGACTTACCTCGCGATTCGATACGCCCTTGAGACCCTGCCGCCCTTCCTCATGGCGGGCGCCCGCTACCTCACGGCCGGTCTCGTCCTGTTTGGCGTCATGCGCTGGCGCACAGATGAACGCCTCGAATGGCGACATATCCGCAGCGTGTTCATCATCGGCACGCTCATGCTCCTCGGCGGCAACGGTCTCGTCTGCTGGGCCGAGCAATGGGTGCCCTCGGGCGTCGCCGCCCTGCTCATCGCCACGGTCCCGCTCTGGATGGTCACGCTCGACTGGCTGCTCTGCAAAGGACCGCGGCCGGGCGGCATGACGATCCTCGGCCTGGCGCTCGGCCTCTGCGGCATCTATATCCTCGTCGGCGCGGAGCGCTTTCAGAGTGAACGCATTGATGGCTGGGGCGCCATTGCGCTGCTCAGCGCCTGCGTCTTCTGGACATTCGGATCGCTCTATTCCCGACGGGCCCCATTGCCGAAATCAACCATCCTGGCGACATCGCTCGAGATGATCTTTGGCGGTCTGTCGGCCACGATCGTCGGTTCGCTTCGCGCCGAATGGTCGATGATTCATCTGGACGCCGTCACGCTCAAGTCCGCGCTGTCGCTCGCCTACCTCGTCATCTTCGGCTCCATCATCGCCCTGCCGGCTTACAAGTGGCTCCTGACTGTCTGCCCGCCCGGCCGCGCCGCAACCTACGCCTACGTCAATCCGGTCATCGCCGTCGCGCTCGGCGCCCTCTTCGCCGGAGAAACGCTCTCGCACCGCGTACAGCTTGCCTGCGGCGTGATCGTGGTCTCCGTCGTCATCATCACGCGCGCGTCCATGCGCTCGAAGCCGACGCCAAACGACACCTCGGTTCCCCAGTCAACGACAGACGCGACAAGTGACGTCGCCCCCTCGAAGTCGTAGCCGATCGCGATCGGCGTCCATTTCCGTCGACGGACGCGCTGACAGCGACGCTGTGACGCCGATACACTCTGCCGCAAGGGAAACGGATCCGCGCAATGGAGCAGACGCCCAACAATACGAAAACGCTGAAGCGCCTGCTTGGCATGCCCTCCATGATCGCCGTCGGCGCGGGTGTCGCGATCGGATCGGGAATCCTTCGCGTTCCGGGCGTGATTGCCGAGAATCTCCATACGCCGACGTTGATCCTGCTGGCCTGGCTTGCGGCGGGCACGATCACAATGCTGCAGAGCCTCGCGAGCGCCGAGCTGGCGACGCGCTATCCCCAGGCGGGTGGGGAGTATCAGTATCTCAAGTACGCCTATGGTGATTTCGCGGCGTTCGTCTTCGGTTGGTGCTGCACGATTTTCATCAGTGGCGCCGGCATCGCGGCCATCGCGGCGGCGCTGGGCGACTTCGCGGCGTCGCTGTTCGGACTAGCGCATTGGAATCACACGCTGGGCGGACTGTCGATCGCCATCGTCGTCTGCGTCAACTGCCTCGGCCTGCGCCAGGGCGCGATCGCGCAGAACGCCCTGACAGGCGTCAAGGTCCTGGCGCTTGTCGGCATCGCGGCGGGCGCCGTCTGGATGTGCGGCCGCGCGACGCCGGCGCCGATTCCGGCCGGCGAGATCCCGGCGCCGAGCCTTGCGGCATTCGGCGCGGCGATGCTCCAGGCGTTCTGGTGCTTCACGGGGGCGACGGATTCCGTCCGGCTCGCCGAGGAAGTTCACGACGCCCGGCGCGATCTGCCACGCGCACTGATCGGGACGACGCTGCTCGTGACGCTGATCTATGTCGCCTTCAACTACGCCCTGCTGTGCGCCGCCACGCCGGCGCAGATGGCCGGCCGACAGGACGCCCACACGCTCGCATTCGCCGCCTCGACGCTCCCCGTTCGTGAGGTGATTCTCGTCGTGAGCATCGTCATCTGCATCGGCTGCATGTCGGCGGCGCTGCTCGCCAACTCACGTGTCCTCTTCGCGATGGCGCGCGATCGACTCGCGTTTGCGATGTTCGCCCGGATGTCCGGGCGGCAGGCGCCGGTCGCTTCGCTGACGCTCCTCGGCGGCATCTCCGTTTTGTTCACACTGAGTCGATCGTTCGAACAGATTCTGCAGGTGTATTTCCTCGGCGCGGCGATCCTGTTCGGACTCGTGTATCTGAGCGTCCTGATTTTCAGGTGGCGCGAACGCGCGACCGACGACGCGGCGCGTGATGACATCTATCGACTGCCGGCCGCCACAATCATCGTCGCCGTGCTGCTCGTGTTCGAGGCGGCGATTGGCTATCTCTGCATCCGCTCATCACCCGAAGACAGTCAGATGACGATCGGGGTCTTTGCCATCATCGCCATCGCCTATCTGTTCGTCCGACGATACCGCCGATCGACTGGCTAAAGCCGATGCGGCGGCATCACGCGTTCTTGTGGCTGCCGTCGCACCACGGCGAATTGCCCGTGCGATAGCACATACAGACCGCCTTCTTGCCGTCCGCCTCGACGTTGCACACGATGGGGCCGATCTCCTCGTCGCACTGCTTGTGTGATCCGTCGCAATACGGGAGATTGGCGCTCAGGCCGCACTGGCAGTACGCCTTCTTTCCCGCCGTCTCTTCCAGCACGTGCGGCGCCGTTCCGAATTTTCGCTCCATATGGAATCCCTCTTCTTCAGCTGTCGTGGTTCACGTAAATGCAAAATCCCGTCGCGACACGTACGACGCGTCGCAACGGGAATAATACTTGAGCCGGGCGTCGATTGAATCGACGCATCACGAATTTTCGCGTCAGGCTTTCTTGCAGCAGGGCTTCGTGCAGTTCGGCGGGCACTTCTTGTCCATGCAGCACGGCGCCTTGCCGTCCTTCGCGCAGGCGCCGGTGCACGCCTTCTTGTCCTTGCAGCACGCCTTCTTGCAGTCAGCCGGGCACGCCTTCTTATCCTTGCAGCAGGCCTTCTTGCAGTCGGCCGGGCACGCCGCCTTGTCCTTGCAGCACGGCTTCTTGCAGTCCGGCGAACAGGCCTTGCCCGTCGTCTTGCACGTACCGCAGCACTTGCCCGTCGTCTGGCTGCAGCCGAGACCGGCCGTCAGCCCCATCGCCAGAACCAACCCGAAACACACTCGCATCAACGCCTTCATCGAATACTCCTTGTGCATAACTGCCCCGATGCCGACCGCGCCAAATCGCTTCGCCATCGAGCCTGAGGTCGCGCCGCGCGAATGTCGCGACGCCTGTTACTCCCTGAAATACCTTCCCACCTGAGCCAAACCGCTACTGGGCGGGCGATTCTGTTGTATCGGCGGCCATTGCCGCATGATCGTCGAGATAATTGACAAACGGCGGCTCGCGCGTCACGGAATCGGATCGCTCAGCGTCATGATCGTAGTGATCGATGATACTGGGCGAAAGCCGGCCGTCGCTCTCCATGAGCGTTCCCGGCGGCGTGACGACGGCGCTGACCGGCCAGAGGGCGCCGTTCAGCAGCAGCCGCGCCGGTCCATACGCGATATGCATGTAGTCCACCCAGTTCATGGCGAACTCAGCGTCAGGCGCATCCTCGTCCTCGACGTCGTAGTCGCGATTGCCCTTGTCCTCGAAGGGATCCTCGAACCACAGCGGCCAGTGCGACACGGCGCCATTTTCGTACACGACGCTGTGCGCCGGCCAGTTCGTCCGCCAGCGGTTGGACCTGAACTCGCTCTTGCCGCAGTAGCCCTGGGCGCTGGCCGTCGTCATTTCTTCCTCGACGATCACGCTCGAATCGACCCACGGATTGTTCACGTGCGAACAGCCCACGCCGCCAAGCAGCGCGAGAACACAGATCGCACGACTAAGAGATTTCAACTGGATTTTCGACCGCATAATTCGGAGCTTCCTCGGTAATCACCAGGTTGTGCGGATGCGATTCCTGCATACCCGCGCCACTGATACGCACAAAGCGCGCGTCGCGCCGCAGAGTCTCGATATCATGAGCCCCGCAGTATCCCATGCCGGCCCGCAGACCGCCAACCAATTGGTATGTCAATTCTGGTAAGCGGCCCCGATAGGGCACGCGTCCTTCGACGCCTTCCGGCACCAGCTTACCCCGTTCCGTCTCGCCCTTCTGGCCGTAACGATCGGCGCTGCCTTCGTGCATCGCCCCGATCGAGCCCATGCCGCGGTATTCCTTGAAGCGGCGGCCCTTCCAGAAGACCAGTTGCCCGGGCGATTCATCGAGCCCGGCAAAGAGCGAGCCGATCATGACGGCGTTCGCCCCGGCGGCCATTGCCTTCGTGATATCGCCGGAATAGCGGATGCCGCCATCGGCGATCACGGGAATCCCCGCCTGTTCGGCGATCGGGACCACGTTGAAGATCGCCGTGATCTGCGGGATGCCGACGCCGGAGACGACGCGCGTCGTGCAGATCGAACCCGGACCGATGCCGACCTTCAGGGCGTCGGCGCCGGCGTCGATCAGGTCGCGGGCCGCGTCCGCCGTGGCGATATTGCCGGCGATCACTTCGATACCGAAGCGACTCTTGATCTCACGAACAGTGTTGATGACGTTTTCGCTGTGACCATGGGCCGAATCGACGCCGATCACGTCCACGCCGTTCCTGATCAGGGCCTCGACGCGTTCGAACTCGAAGACGCCGACGGCGGCGCCGACACGGAGCCGACCGCGATCGTCGCGACAGGAGTTCGGGAACTGCCGGTTCTTGTCGATGTCACGCATCGTGATGAGACCAGCCAGTCGGCCGTCGCCATCGACGAGCAGGAGCTTCTCGACCTTGCTGCGCTGGAGGATCCTGCCGGCCTCGTCCAGTGACGTCCCGGCGGGCGCCGTAACGAGGTTGGTCTTCGTCATGACCTGGGACACGGGCGTTCGGGCGGCGGGCGTCACGGCGCCGTCGCTCTGATCGAGGAACTTCAGGTCGCGACGCGTGAGGATACCGACGAGGCGATTCCCGCCTTCCACGATGGGGACGCCCGAGATGTTCTGGATCCGCATCAGGTCAGCGGCCCGCTCGACTGTGTCGTTCGGCTGCAGCGTCAGCGGATCAACGATCACGCCGTTGGCGCTGCGCTTGACCTTGTCCACCTCGCGGCACTGGGCCTCGATGGAGAGATTCTTGTGGATGATCCCGATGCCGCCCTCCTGAGCCAGGGCGATGGCGAGGCTCGACTCCGTGACCGTGTCCATCGGGGCCGAGATGACTGGAATATTGAGGGTGATTGAGGGCGTCAGCCGGGTACGGACATCCGCGTCCCGCGGGACAACATCGCTCCGGGCGGGCACGAGGAGAACGTCGTCGAAGGTGATCCCGTCGCCGATGATCTTGTGCTGCATGCGCAGGCCTCTCTGACGGGTGGCCCGCTGAGCCCGCGTTCCGCGGACAGTGGGGAACGGGCGCCGGGCGACGAATCCCGAAAGGACACGATATCGCGCAATTTGGGCCTCGGCAACTCGCCCCGCCCCCACCCGACGCGGGAAACGACGACAGCGACGCGATTTCTGCGCTTCGGACCCTTCGCCAGACGCCCCCCGAACTGCCGAGGCGCCCTTGCCAGACCGAGCCGCGCTCCGCATTCCGAACCGCGCGCCAGATTCGCGAATTCGGGGTAGAATCAGGCAGGACCGTGGTTCGGCGCCGGATCGCGGGCGGTAGCGCTCGTAGCTCAGTTGGATAGAGCAGCGGACTTCTAAAACTCGGGACGGCGGCATCATGCACGCACAACGCCGGCAACACGCCGGACAGGCGGCGGCACGAGGTACGCAACCGGCCGGACGAATGCCGGACAGGCAAAACCTGAGGCAAAACGCGCGCAACACGTGGCGCGACTGAACCAAGCCACCAAAGTCATCAAAGGCGGTGTCGGCACTCCCGGCGCCGCCTGTTTTATGGTCTAGGCATGGAACGAGGATTTGCCAATGCGAGCGAAAAAGGTATTGGAAACCAAAGCCCGGCGGAACCTCATCGCGGAGATTCGGAAAATCCTAGACATCCTCACTGATGCGGAGATTCAAAACCTGCACACGGATCTTTGCGGCCCGAAACGTAGCGTCGCCCGGCGCCAATCAATTCCGCGGAGAGCTGGCACCAATAGCGGCACGAGTAGGACAAGTCACCGAGAGGACGCGATTCAACATCTTGTGAAGGGCCGACAGCCTATTACTCTGAAGTCGATCCGCTCGCTCGAATCCATGAGTGACGAGTTTTGGGACATGCTGCATGAATTGGACAGGAAGCAGCGACGATTGGACCTCGCCCGAGGTGAAATCCCTGCGGAAGATCGCCCAGGGTTTCAAGACGATCTAGGGCGAGCAAGAGCGGAAGCGGCGAGGCTCGAAGCCAACGAAGCGACCTCAGTCGATTGTGGGGCATCCTAAGGCGTTCTGTGGCGAACAGACTAGCTTCCGCTCTTTCGCTTGGTCAACGGCGCAATCTCGACGAAGACGCCAACAGCATCTTCTAGGTCATCTAGGCTCAGCCCGAATGACTTTACGAGCCCGAAGCAGAGCATAATCGCCGCATGGCTACAGACTCGGGCGACATGCATTGATTGATCTGATGCACCTTCAACTGACATGGCCAAGAACTCACCGTGAGTCGACTTACAATACAGGCGATACACACCCATGTAGATGTACTCTGGATCAAGGTCGAGTCTCTCGTGTTTCGGGGCCTTCCCGATGTCCCTCAGAATTTCGTCCATGGCCGCAGGCGACGCCTTGAACTGCTGCGTGAGCTTCATACGTGTTGGATCACTCTTGACGCCACGGGCAGGAACCTCAAGGTCGGGGTGATTCTCGGCACGATTCGCCCATTTGAGATCTGCATGTGGACCGTCAGCCCAAAGGCGACCAAAGCCGTCGACTTGGTGTGCAGCCCATTGGATGCGAGCGCAAACTTCAAAAACAGACCGAGCCATCACTTTCGCGTGGAGCGTCGCCCCCTGCTCCAATAGAGATTCGATTATGGATAGCCCATCAACAACAAACGCCATCGCGTGACTTAGGACGATGGTTCGGTACTTTTCCTTCGAGTCGCTTGGATCGACGTGAACGGAGTACGCCTCGACAACCTCTCTGGCTGCTTTCACAAGTGCGCAGGCCGCACCTTTCGCATCGCATATCTCGTGACCTTCCATACGCCCTACCCTAATTTACCGCTTGTTTCTCATGGCCCATTTGGGAATATCTTAATGTTGACCCGAGATAGCGACCACCCCGTTCCAATCCCCCGCCGGTTTTCAACTTGACGCCCAGCCTGGCCGGCCCCATCATTGACTCCGCTTAAACAACAGGGAAACCATTCATTTGCAGTTTCCCAAGACAACCAGCGTCGTGGTCGGCAGTACCCGTGAGGGCTGCGCGGCTACCTGTTGGCCGTAGCACGGCCCCGGCGCTGGCTGTCTACTGGGAGAATCCCATCATGTCCGCACCGAAGAAAATCACGATCGCGAAGAACGGATCCCAACAGAAGAACGATGCAGACAAGCCGATTGACGTTGTGGAAACGTGTGCGTCGATCCTGCGGCAACTGACGCGGAGCCACCAGATCCTCGCCTTGAAGGACCTTCAGCAGGCGCTGGCGGTCATGCACGCCAAGCGGGAGGCGGCGGACCGAACGCCGATGGCGCCGGCGGGGGGTAAATTCGACATCCCCCTTGAGACGTTGCAGGATGGCGGCGAGGTTCATCTACCCGACGCCGGCGATTACCTCCACCCCGCCGCAGAAGACGATGTCGACGTTGATGACCTGATTGCGAGTATTCTGGCGCTGGAACCAGCATATCGCGCCGGCGTGGCAAGGGCAGTCGAGGCGCTACGATCGGCTGGGGTGGACCGGGTGACGCCATGACAGTCATCCCCGG
>Ga0116151_10006026_pt1 | contig 10359 bp, 4 predicted proteins | sample AD_UKC117_MetaG_FD_89893 | JGI IMG/M metagenome (GOLD analysis project Ga0116151, IMG submission 89893) | Active sludge microbial communities of municipal wastewater-treating anaerobic digesters from Hong Kong - AD_UKC117_MetaG | ecosystem: Engineered > Bioreactor > Anaerobic > Digestate... | reverse complement strand
GATCTGATAAATCTTCCTGTTGAATTTTATCGGTGGAAGGATTATTCTGATCTATTTTATTGAAAATCTGTTCGGGAGACGCGTTGACAGAAAGAGTGTCGTCATATTTCTGGAGAACTTCGTCGTCGAAAAATGAATAAACCAAAGCAATCCATAAAATACCCTGACAATTATTTTTCAACTTTACAAAATCTGCCAGCCGGTTTTGAATAGCTGAAGGGTTGATTACCGCCACATTAAAATTCTCCTTTGAAGCTGACAGTTTCAGTTCATCCAAATCGTTAAAACGGTACAAATAAAAGTCCTTTTTAAACTTCATCAGCACATTCGAAATACCTTCGAAAATAATATGCGATGGCTCAATTATGGCAATATTGACCCTGTTTTTATCCATTTGAAGGTTTAATTTCAATTTTGCCCACAAGCGGAAGTAAAATTTTGTCTTCGATTAACGAATGGACATTTAAATCAAATTCAAGTTCGAAAAGGCTGAACAGAAATTTTCTTCGCAGCGAAAAATCGTTTTTTAGTGAAATATGTTTAAGCAGAAGGTTTTTTAAATCGGTAAGTTTTGTCTCAATATCGGTGTGGTGATCGCGGTATTCATTGGCCGAAAAACTGTTTTTGAGGGCAGTTTTTCCGTCTTCAATTAAACGGCAAATGTAAGGGAACACAATACTTTCCTCGTAATCGAGGTGTTCAAGCACTTCTTCAAAATAATCGTTAAAGAATTTTTCGATAAGCAGAATATCTTCTGAATTGTGCCTTTCGTGCAGCTGAACAATAAACGATTTTAACTCCGGATATTTATCGTGTTTGTAGAAACGGTGACTGTTTTTTAAGAACCTGATGATTGCAGAAATATCTTCGAGGGCTGTAATTTCATTTATATCGGGAAAAAATCCGTTGTAAAGGTTTCCGAAAACCAAAAAAACGGCAAGGTCGGTTTTGTTATCTTCACAAACCTGTTTCACCGATTTGTCTTTCACAGCAAAGTCGATCTCGAAATGTTCAAGCAGCAATAAAAGCTTTGAGTTTTCATTAATCAATTCCGCCATTTTCATTTCTGGGGTAATGTATGTTTTATGAGTTTGATACATAACTGTTGTATTAAAAATTTTCAATATATGGAATTGGTTCAGAATTCCAATAAAAAAACCTGACTTTGAAAATCAGGTTCTGGTTGTATTATTTGTTTTTGTAAACTTTTTCGGGAAGTTTTAGCGCCCGAATTACTAAAAACAGACCACCCAAAACAAATGGAATGCTGAGCCACTGTCCCATATTTAGTAACATTCCTCTTTCAAATTCTTCCTGCACTTCCTTAATAAATTCGATAAAAAACCTCGCACCGAAAATAAACATGAAGAACAATCCGAAAATTAAACCCTCTTTGTTTTTCGCCCGGGTTTTCCAGTACATATAAGTTAAAATCACAAAAGCTATTAAATATGAAAGCGCTTCATACAACTGTGTCGGGTGTTTTGCAACAGTTTCTCCGTTGCGCTCGAAAATAAAACCCCATGGCAACGAAGTTTGAACGCCATAAATTTCAGAGTTCATCAGGTTGCCCATGCGGATAAAAGCTGCAACCAAAGCAGTTGGTACAACAATTCGGTCGAGTATCCACAGCATTGAACGTTTTGAAACATATTTCGAATAAAAAATTATGGCGATTAAAATACCCAAGGTTCCGCCGTGACTTGACAAACCACCGTGCCACACTTTAATTATTTCTGATGGGTTTTGAGAATAATATTCCCAGCCGTAAAAGAAAACATGACCCAAACGGGCCCCAACAATTGTTGCAATTATGATATAGAAGAAAACACTGTCGATCCATTTTTGCGGTACGCCTTCAGATTTTAACATTTTCTCGCCTATATAATAACCTATTAAAAAGCCCGATGCAAAAAGCAATCCGTACCAGCGAACAGAAAATGGTCCCAACTGAAAAATTTCAGGACTTACATTCCAGTGAATAAAGCTGAGAATATTTATCATGTATTATATTTTAGTTTCAAATTAAAATTTGTTGCAGGTTGCAGGTTGCAGGGTTAAACTCTGAACTTTGAACTCTGAACTCTGAACTCTGAACTTCTGAACTCTAAACTTCTAAACTCCCCCAACACCGTGGCAATGTTTATATTTCTTGCCGCTTCCGCAAGGGCAGGGATCGTTTCTGCCCACTTGTTTTTCAACAGTAACAGGCTGAGGTTTTGCCCTTTCCTGTGTTTGTGTGTTGGCCCCTTCCATTGGATTATCGGCGCCAGGCATTTCTGATTTCTGAGTTTTAAAACGGCTCAAATCCAGTTTCTTTCTGGCCTCTGCTTCACGAATATGATCGGGATTTTGTGTTGGAATATAGCCTTTCATCAACGTTGAAACAACCTCTTTATTTACAGTTGCAACCATTGCCTTAAACAGGTTGAATGATTCGAATTTGTATATCAGCAGCGGATCTTTCTGTTCGTAGGAAGCATTCTGAACCGATTGTTTCAGGTCGTCCATTTCGCGCAATTCTTCTTTCCATGCTTCATCAATGGTTCTTAAAACAATTTGTTTCTGGTATGATTTAACCAATTCCTTTCCTTTGTTTTTATATGCTTTTTCGAGGTTGCAAATAATCTGGTAAACCCTTTTTCCATCCGAAATTGGCACAACAATATTGTTATACATCTGGCCTTTTGTTTCGAAAACATCTCTGATTACAGGGTAAGCCTGTTTCGAAATCGCTTCAACTTTCCGGTTGTATGCTGCAATCATTTTTTCGAAAACAGCATCAGTAACTTCGGCTGCATTCATTCTTTTAAAATCGTCAGCATTCACAGGCGATTCAATCGAAAGCAATCTCAGCACTTCCATATTGAAATCCTCGAAATTATCCGATCCGTGATATTCGTTTACCAATTCTTCAACCGAATCGTACATCATATTCAGCAAATCAACCTCGAGGCGTTCGCCAAAAAGTGCGTGTCTTCGCTTTTTGTAAATTACTTCTCGCTGCGAATTCATAACGTCGTCATATTCAAGCAGACGTTTCCGAATACCAAAGTTGTTTTCCTCCACTTTTTGCTGTGCCCTCTCAATTGATTTCGAGATCATTGAATGCTGGATAACTTCGCCCTCTTTCAGACCCAGTTTATCCATAATTCCCGAAATTCTTCCTGATCCGAACAAACGCATCAAATCGTCTTCGAGCGAAACATAAAACTGAGAAGAACCCGGGTCTCCTTGACGTCCGGCACGACCACGCAACTGGCGGTCAACACGGCGTGAATCATGACGTTCGGTTCCGATAATTGCCAAACCACCGGCTTTTCTTACTGCCTCGGTAAGTTTTATATCAGTACCACGACCGGCCATATTTGTTGCAATGGTTACGGTTCCTGATTGTCCGGCTTCGGCAACAATTTCAGCCTCGCGCGCATGAAGTTTTGCATTCAGCACATTGTGTTTTATGCCCTTTATTTTTAGCATCCTGCTCAGTAATTCCGAAATTTCAACTGAAGTTGTACCAACCAGTACAGGTCGTCCGGCATTATTCAACTGTACGATTTCGTCGATGACGGCATTGTATTTTTCGCGTTTGGTTTTATAAACCAAATCTTCGTGATCTTTTCTTATGATTGGGCGATTGGTTGGGATTACAACAACTTCAAGTTTGTAAATGTCCCAGAATTCTCCGGCTTCGGTTTCGGCTGTACCAGTCATCCCTGCAAGTTTGTGGTACATTCTGAAATAGTTTTGAAGCGTAATTGTTGCAAAAGTTTGCGTTGCAGCTTCCACTTTCACATTTTCCTTTGCTTCAATTGCCTGGTGCAATCCGTCGGAATAGCGCCGGCCTTCCATGATACGGCCGGTTTGTTCGTCAACAATTTTAACTTTGTTATCGATAATTACATATTCCACGTCTTTTTCGAACATGGTGTATGCTTTGAATAACTGGTTTATTGTATGAACACGCTCTGATTTTACTGCATAATCCTGGAGTAATTTATCCTTGGCTTCAATTAATTCCTCAGGTGAAAGTCCTGAATGTTCAAGGTCTGCCATTTTTCCTCCCATATCAGGCAAAACAAAAAACTCCTTGTCGTCAAGGTTTTTCGAAATATATTCAATCCCAAAATCAGTTAATTCAACCGAATTTTGTTTTTCTTCGATAATAAAATAGAGCGGGTCGGTAACAAGGTGCATGTTCTTGTTATTTTCCTGCATATAAAAATTCTCTGTTTTTTGAAGAAGTGCTTTCATTCCTTCTTCACTCAGATATTTAATAATCGATTTGTTTTTGGGTAAACCTTTGTAAGCCCTTAAAAGCAATAAACCGCCTTCTTTTTTCTCTTCGGAAGTAGCATTTTCCTTGCTTAAAAGTTTTTTTGCATCGATAAAAATCTGGTTTACCAGTTCACGCTGTGCTTTGTAAAGTTTTTCAACAAAACCCTTGAGCTCTTCAAACTGCTGGTTTTCGCCTTTTGGAACAGGGCCTGAAATAATGAGCGGTGTACGTGCATCATCAACCAAAACAGAGTCAACCTCATCAACAATTGCATAATGGTGTTTGCGTTGTACCAAATCTTCGGGATTGATTGACATATTGTCGCGCAGGTAATCGAACCCAAATTCGTTGTTTGTTCCAAAAGTAATATCGGCATTGTAAGCTTTTCTTCTGGCTTCGGAATTTGGCTGGTGTTTATCGATACAATCCACAGTTAATCCGTGAAATTCGTAAATTGGCCCCATCCATTCCGCATCACGTTTTGAAAGATAATCGTTAACTGTAACAATGTGTACTCCGCGCCGTGCAAGCGCATTCAGGAAAACGGGTAAGGTTGCCACCAGTGTTTTTCCTTCTCCTGTAGCCATTTCGGCAATATTTCCACGATGCAAAACTATACCTCCAATTAACTGAACATCGTAATGAACCATGTTCCAAACAATTTCATTTCCGCCGGCCAGCCAGCGGTTTTTCCAAATTGCCTTATCTCCGTTGATGATAATACTGTTGCGGGTAGCCGCCAAATTACGGTCGTAATCGCGGGCGGTAACTTCTACGTTTTCGTTTTCAACAAACCGGCGGGCAGTTTCTTTAACAATTGCAAATGCTGCAGGAAGCACTTCTTCCAAAACTTCTTCAAGCTTTTCGATGATCTTTTCTTCCAGCTTGTCGATTTTTGCGTAAATTTTTTCACTTGCCTGAATATCGGCTTCTTCTCCCTCAATTTTAAGTTGCGCTATTTCATCTTCTTCAGGTTTAATTCTTTCGTCGATAATACTTTTTATTTTATCTGATTCTTCCCTTAAACCATCGTTTGAAAGTTGTACAATGCGATTGTATTCAACCTTTATTTTTTCAATAACCGGGGTAACTTCCTTAATATCCCTGTCCGACTTGTTGCCGAAAATCTTTCCCAATAAACTATTTATAAAAGCCATTTGATATTCTGTTTTCTTTTTAAATAAAACTGTGCAAAGGTAATGATTTGAACAGGCGAAAAAAACTGCCTGTAACTTTTTCTGTTTCCAACAATTCCAAATTTAAAATTATATCTAATTCATATTTATGTAAAGAACTTTCCTGACAATCAAAATTATATTTTCATCATCGGAATTCAGATATACAGTTATCGAATAATTGTGCCAAAAAAATTGTCGCACAAATCAGACAATTTATGCTGACATATTTCAACCATTCATGACAATTTAGCCGATATAATATTATAATTTTGAAAATGAAAAATAATTTCCCTTTGTATGAATGATTCTTTCAATTTTATGAAAATACTACGATTGGGTTCAGTTTTACTGTTGTTTTTATATTCATGCCAAAATCAAAAAAGTGAAAATGATTATCAATATCCTGCGGATTTTGATAAAGTTGGTTCCACTTGTTTTATATGGACAGTTGAATACAATGAGATAATTCCTGAAATAAGCAGGATTATTTCGATGAAGGATAAGGTTACTATTTTCTATGATGAGCGTGAAACAGATACAACAGATATTTATAATATTTTAAAGAATAATAAATTTAATAGTGGAAATATTAAATTGGTTAATATAGGAAACAAACCTAAAAGTAATTGGATCAGAGATTTTGGGCCTGTTTATTTAATAAATAGCAAAGGCCGAAAGAAAATTATAGATTTTGGGTATTTTGGAAAAAGGTTGGGTTTTAACAGCGAAATTGCGAAAAAAAATGAGCTCCCAATTATTGGCAGCACTTTTAACAGTTCAGGTGGTTCAAGGGAATCAAACGGAAAAGGTACCTTATTAATATGCGAAACCCATGAATTGGATGTAAACAAATCCAAAACTAAAAGTGAAATCGAGGAAGAATATAAAAACAAACTGTCCGTAACAAATATAATCTGGCTAAAACAGGGTGTACCCCAGGATGATAGCCGGTTGAACGGCCCTTTGTCAGATCAAATATATCCGAACGGAGTAAATGGGCATGTTGATCAGTTTTGCCGTTTCGCAGATGCAGGTACAATACTAATTAGCAGTGTTACTAACGATGAAGCAAATATGCATCCTATACTTGCAGAAGCAAAAAAAAGATTGGATGAGAACTATAATATACTTTTAAATTCAACCGACCAGGATGGAAAAAAATTTAAAATAATTAAAGTTCCGCTTGCTCCGTTGCTTTTCATGGAAAAATCAGTTGGTTCAAAAAATATTTATATAACACCGGTAACGAGTTATATGAACTTCATTGTAACAAACTCAATGATTATTTTACCATCATACACTTCAACAAAACCAGATGATATGGTACTTCAAAACAAGGAAAAAGAAGTGGAAGATATATTCAGAAAAACATTTCCTAACCGCGACATTATCAAAGTTCAGGCGGCAGAATTAAACTCCTTTAGCGGGGGTTTTCATTGTATCAGCATCAATGTACCTGAATAAATTTAAATAACTTCTGTCAGTTCGGCACCAATTTAAACCCATGAAAATTAATAGAAATAAACTATCTCTGAAGACCTGCAAAAAGTAACTGTTCTTAAAATGCTTATATCTGTTGAGTAATTTCAGTTTTTCAATTATTTAGTCGGTTTGTTGGTGCGCTGTTTACATTGAAACTTAAAACAGACAAAACAATAACAACTCCATTAATGACAAATTTCTAAGAAAAATTAAATAACAAAGGATTTCAATTAGTTACCGGCTTCTAAAAACCAACTGCTTTAATAAAGATTTTAGTCATTATCCAATCTTTTTAAACCTTTCTCTGAGCCATTAAAAAAGAATATTCAGCTTAATAAAATTTTTCTAACCCCGTATTATAATAATTCGCGGAATAAAAGACGATAATCAATTGAAAACAAAATTTAGAATTTTCTAAATCATCAAATTCAATGGAAAGGAAGATTTGAACTGATACTATTTTTAAAAAACAAAAGACAAATGATTTTTAGCAAAAACATTGGCGTTACAAAAATAAAATAGCATATTTGTTTACAGTAAAACAACAAATTTTTAATATTAATTTAAACATTAGAGACTATGAGATTAAAACTTTTACTTTTTACATTATTGCTATCCGGTGGCATTTTGAATGCCCAGGATACGATCAGATCCTTGGTAATCACCGAGGCTAGGATCAATGCTCAGAGTGACAATTACGTGGAAATAACCAACATGGGTAACGATCCTGTAAATATGAAGGATTTTGAGTTTGGTTGTATTCATCCCTGGTCTGATCCATGGAATTCTTATTCACCTAACTTCTTCCGTTTACCCGATCAGTTTTTACAACCGGGAGAAAGTTTTATGATTACACTTGCTTTAGACTTTGGTGCTGAACAATATGCAAAGAAAACACCTGGATTTGAAGGTGATCAGCAGACAAAACAAAAAATGCAGATGTATGACCTGGCCGATATGCTAATTCATATGAAAGAACAAAAAGGTGACGAAACTGACAGTGTAACTATCGACCCTGTTTACGGTGAAATTGCCTGGACATTTGAATGCTGGGGTGGCCGTGAAGCGTATTACATTGAGCAGCATTTATCTGAAACAGACTCAGTTGTAGTTGATCAGGTGAGTGGTGTTTTTGATGAAAATGGAAGAAACAGAAGCAGCGGCCGATATGATGTAGCTGGGGTTGTTGGTGCAACAGGTACGGCCATCCTTGTTCGTAAATACAAAGTTAAACAGGGTAATATCGATTTTGCCAATGCACGTGGCGTTGGTGCCGATGATTCAGAATGGATTCCTTGGCAGTGGCCTGCAGGATGGGGCAAAAACCGCGATGCACTCTGGACAGTTGGAAATCACGGAGATTATAAGCTTGATGAAAACACACTTGAATCAGAAACAGCAGATGTTGACTTTGCCGGTAAAACTATTACGGTACCCTGGGGAACCCGCAGAGGAGACGGTATAATGCATCTCATGAAAAAGAAACCCGGGCTTGCATGGATTTATGAACTCAATCCGAATTATGAAGATTCTTTATCATTTGCAGCTCATACCGGTGACAAATTAAACCTTACTGTTTTCGGAGAAGAAGGTTACAATGCAACATTTGATATTGTTGTTGCCGAACCAACTGCCGATGTTAAGGTAGTGGTACCTGTTTCTCCATTAAATTATCCTGCTTCAGGTACTCAGTGGTGGAGAGATGACAACCAGGAAGGTTTACTTGACTGGCCAAGAATTACGGAACATACTTCAGGACCGGATACAATAACCGGAACATGGTATGGAATACCATATGCCACAGCGATTGACTCTTTGTTTAAACGTCTTGAAAAACCATCTAATGCAAAATGGGAAATTGTTCCGTCTAACGGAATACCAAGCCCTGACGTGAAATATGGAGACAAATTAAAAGTTACTGCGCAGGACGGCTCAGTTAAAGAGTATTTTATTGAGGTGCAGTCCATTCAGCCAAACCATGTCGCATACCTTTCGGCAATCACCTGGCCTGATATTCCTGCTGAATACAGGGATTTACCACCTTGGGTTGGTGACACAATTCCCGGATTTAACAGAACAACTACAAATTATCGTATTACTGTTCCAATTGATGTTGATGGGATTCCGGCACTCGTTGCAAAAACTGAAAACCTGAATGCAACAGTTGTGGTTAAACGCGCCACATCACTTTATGGAACAACTGCTGAAAGAACTATTTCTTTTGAAGTAACGGCAGAAGACGACAGTGTAAAACTGACCTATAATGTTGAGCTTATAAAAGAAAAAAATCCGGCTAACATACAACCTTACTATGCAGATCCATTCCTTTCCGAATATTATTTCAGGGATAATTGGCAGAACAGTTTTATTGAAATCTGCAACCCGGGCAATCAGGCTCTCGATATGAGCAACTACATGGTTGCATGGGTGGAGAACGTAAACCCATCCTCCGTAATCGAAAGCACGATGGGACAAGATGAATGGCTGAACCGCTATAATAAATACGTCCCAGGTTACAAATGGGTCAACGAAGCACAATGGGCTATCACTCCCGGTATTCTTGAGCCTGACTTAAGCGTAAATGCAATTGTTTACCCGGGCGATGTATTTTGTTACGGAGTTATATACAGAGATGACAATACATATCAGTCCTGGATGGGCGACTACAAATGGCCGGTACCAGGCAATTTGGATGTTATTTTAAATAATTTCACAAATAACTCTAATAAAAAATGGTTCCCTAATGGATATACAAATCCATGGAAAGAAGATGTCGCTGGCACAGGATCTCCATGGAACAACAGCAGCTGGTACATGTTTAAAATCCTGAACGATTCAATTACTCGCGGGTTAAAACCTGCAAATGATCCCGATGATTTCGAATTGATCGAAACCTGGTCGATGTCGTCAAGTACACAGTGGATAGTGGGAGGAGTTCCAGCTGAGCAGATTACTAACTACATGAGAAAACCGGAAATTTATGAAGGAAATACCGGATTTGATACAGCTGGTTCATTTGGAACAAATTTGGATGACACAGAGTGGACATGGACAAATACTGCATACTGGCAGGCAAAAAATGTTGGTTGGCCTTATTATTACATAAATGAAGGGAATGATATTGGTCAGCACTTTATGTACACTCCAACTCAGTATATTTCAACTGTATCATCAACAGCATACAAGGTAAGTGAAGGTTATTCAATGAATGAAAGCATTATTGGTGCAAAAACAGGAACTACAGTTGCTGAATTTTTAGGTAATGTAACAAAAGCCAACGAAATGCAAACACTTTCTGTGATGAGAGGAGATGCAGAATTAACAACCGGCGATGTATTACTACCAAATGATATGTTGGTTGTTTTATCAGCAGATAGTTTAAATACAACACAATATATGTTGTCTGTAACTGACGAAGGT
>Ga0116151_10006023_pt1 | contig 10362 bp, 14 predicted proteins | sample AD_UKC117_MetaG_FD_89893 | JGI IMG/M metagenome (GOLD analysis project Ga0116151, IMG submission 89893) | Active sludge microbial communities of municipal wastewater-treating anaerobic digesters from Hong Kong - AD_UKC117_MetaG | ecosystem: Engineered > Bioreactor > Anaerobic > Digestate... | reverse complement strand
GGCCGCGCCCTGAGCCGGGGCCGCGCCCTGAGCCGGGGCCGCGCCCTGAGCCGGGGCCGCGCCCTGAGCCGGGGCCGCGCCCTGAGCCGGGGCCGCGCCCTGAACCGGGGCCGCGCCCTGAACCGGGGCCGCGCCCTGAGCCGGGGCCGCGCCCTGAACCGGGGCCGCGCCCTGAACCGGGGCCGCGCCCTGAGCCGGGGCCGCGCCCTGAGCCGGGGCCGCGCCCTGAACCGGAACCATCTCAGCCGCAAACCCGCTTGCGAAGTTACCCACATCCTAAGCCTAGAAAAGATTACGATACTGAGGAAGAACTGGAATCTGAAGCCGAAGAAATAGGTGATATTGGTGAGAAAATTGTAGAGAAATATGAAAAAGAAAGACAAGAGGGACGGGAGGCAAAACAGATGCCTAAAAATAATAAAGGCTACGATATAGAGTCGATATTCCTTGGTGATACTAGATACATAGAAGTAAAAGCTACCAAAGGCTATTGGAGTCTTAGCGGGGTTCCAGTTAGCTATGCCCAGTACAAAGCCGCACTAGACTATGGAGAAGCATGGTGGCTTTATATTGTTGAGCACGCAAAAAATCCGCATCATCAACCAGTCATTCACTGCATTCCTAATCCGTTTATCGAGCAATCGCCTAATCGAATCACAGAATTCAGATTCGATGATGGTTGGCGTGGAATAGTAGTATCTGAAGAGCCCGTCGATCCAACCGCTGGCTTCGTTCCTGGCGCGAAAGTGGATTGTGGGCCTTTCGGTAGAGGTACAATTGTCGAATTCAAGGTAGTAGGTGAATCCAAAATAGTGACTATTGAATTTATTAGAGGAGGGAAACCTGATCACAAATCGCTTCCATTCAACCTCAAAGCAATGAAACTCATCGATCAAGACCATGGCGACGCTGATTCCTGATCTTTCCGAGTCACAGCTTGACGCCTTGGAGTCAACCACCGAAGCCAAGGTCTACCGCGCCCTGCGCGACCAGCTTCCCGCTGACTACACCGTCTTCTTCCGGGGCGGCTGGATTCTGCGGCGTGAAGACGAACACGCCAAGGGTATCGCAGTCGTGGACGCCGACGACCTTTCCGGTCAGATCGGTGGCGAGTAACGGCTTCGTCAGTAGCAATAGAGCAAAAAGGACAAGCAGGCGCAAAGTCGGATTGGTGCACATTTTCAAAACCACACTCGGCAGATCGACACCCGATCAATTGTCCACAATCTCGGTGGATAACTCAGCGGGCGGTCTCGATAGATTGCAGGTCCATGACGAGTTTAGCGCGTCATTCGGGATCGAACAAAAAACAGCCAGCGGGGAGGGAGCGACCGCGCAGCGCAGCAAACGCTCTCAATCGGTTCGCTAGGTCATGGTTCCATCGCCACCAAACAAACGGCCCGCCTACTGGTGATGCTGGTAGTGCAAGACCGAACTCAAAACCGACGCGACGGGCACTGTGTCGGCGGGCGCTGGACATTCGGCCAGCTCCGGGTCATCGGCGGCCACCATCCAGGCTTTGAACGTGGCGCAACGCAAATAGTCGTGCGCCAGCACCGGATGCGCGCCGAAAGCGGCCACCCAGCGCGGGGGCAGGCCGAAACCCAGCGGTTCGGCGTCTCGGGCGACCGCGCGTACCCGCCGTGCCCAGCGCGGTCCGGGAAAGCGAGGCGGCGCGTCCAGCCGCTCGTACCAGTACCGCGCCGTCTCGGGATCGACGAGGCCCGCGTCGTCGCCCAGCACCCGCCGCAGCCGCAGCCAGCCGATAACATGCCCACAGTCGATGCCGTCATGATGGTCGGTGGCCGTCGCGAACAGCCACGCCTCCAGCGGCGTCGGGGAACAAGCCGGTGGCGCTTCGTGAATCGCTGTCCGTACCAAACGGTCGGCCAACACAGACGGCAACCTATCGGCCCGCCGCAATTGGCAAATCCAGTACGCAAAATAGCCTAGCGAGGGCCGTTCCGGTTTTGCGGTGGTTTTAGGCATGATTCAATCTTGCTCACTCAGTTTTCGTCGCTTCGCACGGGTGCGCTTCTCGTGTTCTAGAACCAGCCATTCCAAGAATGACGTAATCGAGCGATTTTCCGTGTGCGCCAAGGCGGCCAGCCGGGCTTTGAAATCCGGTGTGACCTTTAAGTTTAGTGTATCACTTTTTAATTGTTTTTTCATCAAGTTAATGATTTAAAAGAAACGCAATATGCGTTATACTAACATCTAGTTTATCGTTGTTACCGCGCCGGCGAAACCCGGTTAATCTCGAAAGGAGAATCCTGATGAAACTCGAAGTTACGATCCATCCTGAATACGTCAAACTTGTTTCGGGCAACATCCAGGCCGACATTCCGTTGACCGCCAGTTGGGGCGATTTCGTCGAAGGGATCGCAGAGCGTGCGGCCGACGAGGAAGAGCGATACGACGATGCCCTTTTTCTCGTGTCGAGCCTGTTCGAAGACCTCGAAGCGTGTTTTCCCGGTCAATCCTTTGCCGGTTTCGCCGATACGCCGGACGACAACAGCGTGTCCGTGATGCAACCCCGCGACGCGAAAGCCATCGCGACCGCGCGCCGGGAATCCGCCGCGTTTCGCGCGCTGCGAGAGGCGGGCGTGGACGAGCCGGTCATGCACGCCTTGGCGGCGGCGGTGTTGGCGCGCTGTAACGACGGCGATCTGGATGTCGCGTTCGGCGTTCCAACCGAGCGCGTCGAAAAAAAAGTGATGGCAGCCCCGGAAAATCTCTGGGATGCCGATGAAATCAGGCGAAACGCCGCCGCGTGGACGGGGGCCAGATTTTGAAAGCAATTATCACGATTACCGAGCATCCGTCGATGCCTGGCCGCTTTCAGTATTCGCTCCAGCGGGGCAGGATTACCCTCAAAGGCCACGATGCCGGCCATGACCCGGCCGCCGCCGCCGCGAAAGCGATGGAGCTGTCGATCAGCTACGGCGCGGGCGGTTACGCGATCTTCGGCCCGCAGAAAGTGCTCGATCAGATACCGATCGAGCTGCGAGCGAAAAATGCCTGACGCGCCCCGCCCCAAACAACACCTGATCGCCGCCGCCCGGCGGTATCCGGGCGCGTGGCGGCAAGCCGACGCCTTCCGCGCCGACCGGGGGAAGGATTTGCCCGACTGGCCGGACTGGTGCTTTCTGCCGCTGGGCGGCTGGTACGCCATCGTCTCGGCGGACGCCGAGGTGGGCCGACTCGGCTTGGAGCACGGAGCGGAAGTTGGCGACATCGGGCGGCTGGCGGCGCTGGGGGCGTGGCGGATGACCCAGGGCATCTACCGCTTCGACCCCGACCTGTTCGCCGCCGTGGCGGGCACTCCGGTCGAGGGCGATTTGCCCGGCGACCTGTTCTATCGGCTACCCGAGTGGTGCGTCTACGTCGAGACGCCGGGGCAACGCGGGCTCGATGCGCCGCTGCACGGATTTTTCGCCCATTTGGAATGGGATGCCAACACCGGGCGGCCGGAGTTGCGGCTGGTGCTGGACACCGAAACCGGGTTGCAACCGCTCCCGGTCCACATCGGGCAGTGGCCGCTGGAGGAGGCGATGCAGCGGACGGTGGCGGAAGCCAAGCGCCAGGCCGTTTTTCACGGCGCGACGGCGGTGACGGCGGCGCTGTCTGAGCGGATCGATTTTCGGCTCGATCCGCTGGTTTCGCTGCTGCTCTACCTGTGCAGCGAGAGCGCCGAAGTTGGGGACGGAACGCAGCGCCCGCGCAACCCGGAACCGAAGCGCACCAAAAAGGGCTGGCGGCTGTTTGCGCCCGACAAAACCGCCGTGTGGGAAGTGGGCGCACGGATCGGCGCGGCCTTGCGCCGGGAGTCATTTACCGCGCGAGGACCGGGGGACGGCACCCACGCCAGCCCGCGCCCGCATGTCCGGCGGGCGCACTGGCATACCTATCTAGTAGGACCGGGCCGGAGCGAGCGGCAATTGAAATGGCTGCCGCCGATCCTGGTTAACGTCGAGGACCCCGACGCGCTGCCGGCCACGATCAAACCGGTCCAACCGCCCGGCTGACCGTCAGCCGGCACGGAACGTTTCCGGTCCGGCGAGTCTGGCGGGTTTCCGGCTGGCCCGTCGCCGCTGGCGTCGGCGCGGCCGTCGTTTGGCTGTCCGCCAAACGATCGTTTGCCGGTCATGCCGGGCGCCTGTCCGACCGGCTTGATCGACGGGATGGCGGACGCTATGTTGGGCGGACGGAATAGCGGACAAAAGGGGCGACGATGGCGCCGGTCGGCTACGCCCGGGTCTCGACGGTGGAACAGGACCTCGCCTTGCAGACGGACGCGCTGCGGAAGGCGGGATGCGAGCGGGTTTTCGAGGACGCGGCGTCCGGCGCCAAGGCCGACCGGCCCGGCTTGGCCGTCGCGTTGGCCTATCTGCGCGAGGGGGCACCGGCGACACCGAGCTGTACATCTTCGCCGGCATGGTCGCGGCGGTGATCATCAGCTTGCGGGTGTTTCTGTTCGAGGGCGCGGGGCGGGCGAACTAGCGTCGAATCCCCGATCCGCCATACTGTTTCTTACCCGCCAACCTTCTCGAACGGAGCCGCACACATGCCCGACGCTGCGATAGCCACCTTGGAAATCCCGCAAGACGTGCTGGATGCCGCGCAGATGAACGCCCAGGACGTGCGGCGCGAACTGGCCTTGGCGCTCTACGCGCAGAACCGGCTATCGCTGGGCAAGGCACGCGAGCTGGCCGGCCTGAGCCTGTGGGAGTTTCGGCAATGGCTCGGCACGCGCGGCATTGCCGCCCATTACGACGAAACCGACTTGCAAGACGATATCGCCACCTTGCGCGAGCTGGGCCGCCTACCGTGACCGTTCCGGTCAGCAATACCTCGCCGCTCACCAACCTCGCGGCCATCGGTCAGTTCGATCTGCTGCGGGAACTGTACGGTGGCTTGCTCGTCGCCGAAGCGGTCTGGGAGGAGTTGAACGCCGGAGGCCGGGCGTGGCCGGGCCGCGCCGAAGTGGCGGCGGCGGATTGGATCGAACGGCGGGCGGCGCAAAACCGCCCGCTGGTGACGGCGCTGCGGGAACGGCTCGATGCGGGCGAAGCGGAAACCATCGCCCTGGCCGTGGAATGTTCGCCGCCCTTCGTGCTGATGGACGAGAAGGAAGGCCGGCGCGCCGCGCAGCGCTTCGGCCTGAAGACGGTGGGCGTGGTGGGCGTCTTGATCGAAGCGAAAGCGCGCGGCCTGATCGCCGAGGCCGGGCCGCTGCTGGCGCGGCTGCGCCAGGAGGCGGGCTTTTACCTGAGCGACCGGGTGATTCAAGATGCCCGCGCGTTCTGCGGCGAGGTGTAGCCGGAGGGAAACCGCGTGACCCTCCCCACCCACCTCGCCTTCGCGTCCGTGCTGTAACCTGGGCGGCGCGACCCTGTTTGGCTACAAACCCGACTGGGCCGGTCGGCTGCTGGCGTCGTCGCTGCTGCCGGACGCGGATTTGCCCACCTCGAAAACCGGCCGGCTGTTCTTCTGGCTGTCCGTGCCCCTGGAGCGGCGCTCCGGTCATCGCACGATCACCCATTCCGCCGTGGGCCCGCCGGACGTACTTCCTCAACGGGAAAATCCAGACCGGGAGGGTCTCGCCGGTGGCGAGCATCGAGCTGTACCGGCCGGTGACCTGCTCCAGCCCGATCATGACCCTTCGTCACGCCCGCGCGCAGGAGCTAGGGCGATGGTTGGATTGGGTGGCGGCCAAGGGCGAGGTGTTCGTGCAGTTTTGGCTGAGGCCGGTGGAGCAGGCGGCGGCGTTCGAGGTGGGGAACGATCCGCCCGCCGATCCGATTCCGCAGAAGTCGAGGCGGCTTTTTTTGTGGGCGGGGAGGCGGCAGCGTGGGGCATGGAATGGAAAAAATGATTAAAAATAATATGATGCCACTACATACATCGTTTTGAATCACACCCGTTGATGGACGTGGACTTGCACTTGATTTCGCTGCACGAGTAGAACTCCAAGCGCCCGCCCGGCCCGGCCGGTGACCTGCTTGATGTCGGCCGTCCGCAAAATGGAGGAAACCACGGGCAGCTTGATCAAGTGCTTGCTGCCCCAACACATTCATGCCGTCACCACCGCCGGCTTCGAATCGAAGGTGGCGCTCTGCATCCTCGCTTGTGGCTGCAATTTCGCCTTCCGAATCAGGCAAGATGGCAACATAGGCTAGAATATAATGTCCCCGCTCGATTTGTGTGAATCGCATGACCAGATTGCCATCGCGCCAGCTTGCGATCAGCTCCATAAGGGGTTTAGGAGCGCTATATCTGTTTGGAAAATAATGGAGTTCTTGCTGGAGAAGATTGCCATGAGTCACGCTGACCGGATTACAAAAATACGGCTGACATTGCTGTTCGGAATCGGAATGCTCGCCTTGGCGGACGCGCTGGCGCTGGCGCTGGCGCTGGCGCCGCTCCGCGGCATCGTGCAGATCGCTGTCGGAGGATCGACTTCTTGCGCGCTGACGAGAGAGGGAGGGGTCAAGTGTTGGGGGTTTACAGGACCGGCCACCGGACCCATGGGATTTGAACCCGAAGAGCATGCAACACCGGTTGGTATACCGGGATTGGACCAGGGTATCGCCGCAATCGAAGCGGCTGGAGGGAGCTGCGCACTGACTCGTGCGGGCGGCGTGAAATGCTGGGGAATCAATAACGCTGGGCAGCTCGGCGATGGCACCTCTATAGACCGTCGCGAGCCGGTCGATGTGATCGGATTAAACGCGGGGGTCAAAGCGATCAGCCTGGGCGCAAACCATGCTTGCGCCCTGACCGTTGATGGAGGAGTGAAGTGCTGGGGCTCTAACTACTCCGGTTTGGGTGATGGCTCCCAAGAAAGCACGCGCCTCACGCCCGTGGACGTCAGCGGTTTGAGCGGCGGCGTCGCAGCCATCGCGTCCGGTGGATCGCAAACTTGCGCTCTGACCGTGGACGGAAGAGTCGAGTGCTGGGGAGATAACCAGTTCGGCCAACTGGGCGACGGCACCCAGGAAACGCGCTTGACCCCCGTCGGAGTCGGCGGTTTGGGCGACGGCGTCGCGATGATCACGGTCGGAAGATGGCACGCCTGCGCGCTGACCGCAGCCGGAGGGGTCATGTGCTGGGGAGCCAACGCCAGCGGCCAACTGGGTGACGGCACCACCGGTGATGATTCCAACAAAATGCGCCTGCTTCCGGTGAGCGTGGCCGGCTTGAGCGCGGGCGTCATCGCCATCTCGGCCGGAGGGGGAACCACCTGCGCGCTGACTGCGGAAAGACATGTTCGGTGTTGGGGAGACAACAGCTCCGGCCAGTTGGGCGATGGCACCCAAAAGCAGCGTCTCACTCCCGTCGATGTGATTGGCCTGGGCGGTAGCGTAGCCGAGATCGCCACGAGCGGCTCTCATACTTGCGCTCTGATGGATGGGGGCGGCGTGAAATGCTGGGGGCAAGATGGGTCCGGCCAACTGGGTAGCGGTAACGAACACCGACGCCTGACGCCTGTCGGTGTTGTCGGCTTGGATGCCAACATTGCCAACATTGCAGCGGGGCCTTTCCACACTTGCGCGGCGACTCGCGAAGGGGAAGGCCGATGCTGGGGCGCCAACGGCGACGGTCAATTGGGTGACGGCACTCACGAGCTGCGTCTGGACCCGGTAGAGGCCGGTGGATTGAACCGGCGTATCGACATGCTCGCTCCAGGCAGACGCCATACCTGTGCGCTGACCCGCAATAAGGAGGTTTGGTGCTGGGGAGCCAATACCAGAGGCCAACTGGGCGACGGCACCAACAAGAAACACCTGAAACCCGTCAAGGTGGAAGGCTTGAACGGCGGGGCCATCGCGATCACGGCCGGCGACGAGTACAACTGCGCCTTGACCGAGGAAGGAGCCGTCCAGTGCTGGGGTTATAACCGCCATGGCCAGTTGGGCGACGGCACGACCGAAAAGCGGCGCCTCGCTCCGGTCAACACCAGCGGACTGAGCGGCGGCATCGCTGCGGTCGCGGCCGGCTATAGCCATACCTGCGCGCTGACGCGGCCGGGCGGCGTCAAGTGCTGGGGAACCAATCGCTATGGCGAACTCGGCGACGGCACGACGGAAAGGCGCCTTACGCCCGTGGATGTGATCGGTTTGACCGAAGGAGTCGAGGCGATTGCGGTGGGCTACCAACATGCTTGCGCGCTGATGGGCAACGGAACGGTCAAGTGTTGGGGAGCTAACGAGACGGGCCAGCTTGGCAATGGCGGCGGCGAGCTTGGTCGAGTGACCGAAAATCCCATACCGGTCGATGTCATCGATTTGCCGGCGGGGATCATCGCCATCACCGCTGGAGGAGGCCACACTTGTGCCTTGGCGCGTGGCGGGGCGATCAAGTGCTGGGGAAGCAATTATTCCGGTCAACTCGGCGATGGCACGAGGGCGTCCAGAGTCAGCCCGGTAGACGTAGCCGATTCGGATACCGCTATCCGCATCTCGGCTGGAGCAACTCACACTTGCGCGCTGACGCGGCCGGGCGGAGCCAAATGCTGGGGAGATAATCTTTCGGGCCAAGTCGGAGACGGCACATCGGGGATTCGACTCACTCCCGGCGACGTGATGGTGGATGGCGACTGACCGAACTCGAAAGCGTTTTCCTGCATGCCTCCGATACGAGTGCCCGCCACCTCGATGGAGAGCACAAAAATTTGGAGGAGAGAAGTGGCTTGGGGAAGTTGACGAGGGCAAGCCGAATCCGGCGGTGTGCCATGGGCCGGCGAAAAACGGGTGTTTTCCGCCGGCAAAGATCGACGCTCGGACTGGCGCGGGAAGTTCCGAATTATGTTGCGCCAAATTCCCGAAATCGCGCGGCGGGCCGGGGAACGCCGGCCCGAGCGGGAGCGCGCCGGCGCCACCTTCGGTGGCGAGAAAGCCGTGGCGGGCCGGGCGCCCAATAGCCCGGAAAAAAAGGTACGCCAAATCACTCAGAAATTCACGCGGAACCGCCGGTCCTGCGTAATTACATAACACGTAACACGCAATATATCGCGAGAGCGGGCCCCAAAAGAGTTCCGCTAAGGCCCTTTAGCGGAACTATTTTGCCGCCGTTCAAAATTGACCGTCCGGGCGGATCAGTCTAGCATCCAGGGCAATCGCGCTATGCGGTAGCTGGACTGGGCTGGCCGAGGAGCAAGCGCAAGCGGTAATCATCGTTGAGGGCGGCCCGGAGTTTGCGACGGCGGATGCTGTCGCGCGGCGGGCCGTTGTGGCGCAGCACGTTCAGGGCCATGCGGCGGATTAGGGCCAGGTTTTCGGCGGAATGGTCCTGCCGGGCGCGGCAGGCGTCCTCGCCGAATTGCACGTCCAAGACCCAGTGCTGTTGGTTTTCGATGCCCCAGTGGCCACGCACGATGGCGGCGAACCGGTCCCGTTCCGGGAACGAGCACAGGAAGTAGCGGCATTCGGTGCTGGTTTTCTCCCCGATGATTCGGGTGGACTCCACCCGCCCGACGGCTTGCAGCCCCGCCCAGTCCGGTTTCGCGTCGAGCCAGTCAATCGAACTGCTCAGCGCATAGCGCCGAATCTCAATCCGGCCATGGTCTTTCTCGACGGTTTCCTGGACGGGCAGGCGCTCGCGCGCCACTTCGGTATCCAGCCCGAGCCGGACCGCCTCGCAGAGGGTCGGATGGTTAGCCTTCAAGGCCAGGACGTAATCAGCGCCGGCGTCGATAATCGTTTGCGCAATGGCCCGTTGACAGCCCATGGCATCGGCGGACACCACCGCGCCGTGCAGGTCGAGCAGGGCCAACAGGTCGGGAATCGCCGTGATCTCATTGGATTTCTCGGCCACCGCTTGTTGCGCCAACACCCAACGCGCCTGTCCGGCAAACGCACTGACCAGATGCACCGCCGGGTTCGCACCGTCCCGACTGCCGCGCACCGCCTTGCCATCGACACAGACCTGCTCGGCGGCCAAGCCCGGCAAGGCCGCCGTCGCCCAGGCGGTAAAGGCCGCCTGGAAGGCTCCTGGATCGATCCGTCCCATGACATCGCTCAAGGTGTCGTGCGAGGGAATGCCGTTGGGCAAGTCCAAAAAACCCCGCAACCAGGCTTCCTTCTCCTCGGCAAACGCTTCCATCCCCACCCAATCCTCGACGCCGCCGAGTACCGCGCACAGCACAATCATCAAAATGTCATGCAGTTTATGGAGCTTGTTTTGGGTCTCGCGGCGTGGATCGGGCAGGTCGGCTAAATACGGACGCGGGTCCAGCAATTGGGGCAGCATCGGTTTTCTCCATACAAGCGTTGCCTTCCCATATCCGGGCAACGTACCGCTTGTCAATCCCCTACATAGCGCGATTGCCCTGGTCATGGCCCATCTTTGCTTGACATC
>Ga0116151_10006018_pt1 | contig 10363 bp, 7 predicted proteins | sample AD_UKC117_MetaG_FD_89893 | JGI IMG/M metagenome (GOLD analysis project Ga0116151, IMG submission 89893) | Active sludge microbial communities of municipal wastewater-treating anaerobic digesters from Hong Kong - AD_UKC117_MetaG | ecosystem: Engineered > Bioreactor > Anaerobic > Digestate... | reverse complement strand
GAAATTGCCGAATTCTACTACCCCAACAAAATGGGCCGAATTGTCCTGACGGCCATGGAAGAGATCATGGGCCGGCATGGGGTAAATGCCATTCTTAATCTCGCTCACCTACACCATCTCGTCAACAGCTATCCTCCTAACAACCTGGAACTCGGATTCACTTTTGCGGAATTCAGCGCTATTCAACAAACCCTGGATGAGATGTATGGCGTCCGGGGCGGAAGAGGTTTGGCCTTACGCGCGGGGCGCGAAACCTGGCGACTGGCGCTTAAAGAGTTTGTGCCTGTATTAGGCATTAGCGATTTGGCGATTCGCACTCTGCCGTTAGGGATTAAAATAAAAATTGGCCTGGACATTTTCGCTCAAACCTTCAACAAGTTTAGTGATCAACAGGTGCGTTTAGGCGAGGATTACCGGGGCTACTTGTGGATTATTGAACGCTGCCCAATCTGCTGGCAACGTACATCGCCCCAGCCCTGCTGCCATTTGGCTGTTGGGCTTCTAGAGCAATCGCTGGATTGGGTGAGTAAAGGTCGGCGGTTCCGAGTGGAAGAGGTTTCCTGCATAGCTAAAGGGGACGAAACCTGCACGATTCTTATATCTAAAAAACCGATTGTCTGAGGATTTTTGAGTTATGCGCCGAATAATCCTTACAGAGACATCTCATATTCATCCGTTTAACGAACCGGCCAGAGATTTGCGCGTGCAGAACAAGCCATTGTGGCTGTGGCAGCGCGATCTGCTTACTCCTTACACAACGGAAGAAAGAGAGTATCCTGATTGGCAGACCGCTTATCGCTTTGAAGAGGAAGCGGTGGAGTGTCTGGTGCATCGGGATAATTTGTTTTTCAACAGAGAACTGATTAGCGAATTTGTTGATCGGGCACGGGCCGGAAAACGGCCGGTGCGGCTGGCATTTGAGGCAGATGATCCTGTCATTGTCACCCACGTTAAGCCGCTAACCCACTCTTTTTTTCAACAAGACAAACTGTTGTTGGCGGACATGTGGTATTTGCCTAAGGGATTGTCGCAAAGTGTGGAGGCGCAGCCGCTGGTGGTCCGTACGGAGCCTTTAGAGCGGGGTTATTACCATGTGCCGCCCTATATGGCGACCGAGTTTGGGGATCTGGTTTATCAGTTGCCGCGTAAGGCGTTCATGCTAATTGAAAACTGGGTTCACGTGTTTATCGCCGATATTTTGTTTGGTGTATTTGCGCGGGGCGCTTTTTTTGAGAGCCGAATTGACAATGATTGGTTGTTGAAGCTGAAAATTTTGGCGCGTTCATTGTTGGAACAAAAGCACGTTCTGTCTAACTCCGAGATGGTGAAGATCGGGAAAAATGTCAGTATTGATTCAACGGCCGTTATTCATGGTCCCACGACGATTGGAGACAATGTAAACATTGGCGCCGGAGCTGTGATTGATAATTGCACGATTGGGAGCAACGTAACCGTATCGCAGGGCTGCCAGTTGATGCTTAGCGTGGTCAGCGACGGCTGTTTTTTGCCTTTTCGCACGTCGTTGTTTATGACGACAATGATGGAAAACACGATGGTGGCGCAAAACACGTGTTTGCAATTGTGCGTTGTCGGACGTGATTCATTTATTGGCGCCGGCACGACGTTCACCGATTTTAACATTTTGGGCGGACCGTTACGGACGTTAAGTAAAAATGCCCAGCTTGAAGAAACGAACATGTTGGTGCTGGGGGGCTGTGTGGGCCATCATTGTCGCTTAAGCTCAGGACTGGTGATTTACGCGGCGCGCACCATTGAATCCGACGTGGTACTGCTGGCTTCGGATGAACGAAAGTTTATTACCAAGAACGTGCGCTTCGAGGATAGCGATCATTATTCTTTTGAAAGCAGATATCCTTATCCGCGTTTGTATCCACGCGCTGATGGTTCGTAGGTTTTTGGTCTGGTGTAGGGTATGAGATAAACCGTTTGCCTGTTGTGCTTATAAATCGGGTGGCGGTTCTGCGGTTGTAAAGTGCAGCCAATGGTCAGGGACAGATATACCATTGCAGACATGTGGTTTTACTGGATAAACTGCCGTTTATGGAAGATTCTTTCGCCTTTATTATTCACCCTATCGATCCGCAACGAGATGTTAGTCGCAAGTATCCGGCGCTGGGCAAGCTTCCTGTCTGGTTGATTGAGTTTTTGTCACTTTTTTTCCCACCAGTTTACATTTCTAAAATCGAGAATATTGAGTCTGCGGCAAACGGCCGTTCCCTTCACGGTTGGTTTGTCGCCTGCCCGCTCACCCCAGGCCTCATGATGAGCCTACCCCCAAACGTGGTCTACAGAAAAATCGTGCAAACCGGCCGCCTGGCAGAAAAACTCGGGGCGCGTCTGTTAGGTCTGGGCGCCTTTACCTCTGTGGTCGGTGATGGCGGCCTGACCGTCGCCAGCCGCTTAAACATTCCTGTAACCACGGGAGACAGCCTGACAATTGCAACGGCCGTGCAAGCCATCGAAAAAGCGGCCCTCATCATGGAAATCCCCCTCCAAAACGCCACCGTCGCCATCGTCGGAGCCACCGGTGCCATAGGCGCTGTATGTGGGCAGTTGCTCGCCCCACAAGTACAAGAAACCCTGTTAATCGGCAGACAGCCCGAAAAACTGAACCACACTGCCCAACTGGTCCGCCAGGCCGGCTGCCCTCAGGTCACCACCAGCACACACATCAACGACCTGACAAAAGCCCATCTGGTCATCACCGTCACCAGTGCCGTCGATACGGTCATTGAACCGCGCCACCTGCGCCAAGGAGCCGTCGTTTGTGACGTCGCTCGCCCGCGCGACGTCTCACGTCAGGTGGCCAGCCAGCGCCCAGACGTACTGGTGATCGAAGGGGGCATGGTAGAAGTGCCCGGCCCCGTCCACTTCAACTTTGACTTTGGGTTCCCACCTAAAATGGCCTACGCCTGCATGGCCGAAACAATGGCCCTCGCCCTGGAACAACGATATGAATCGTTCACCCTCGGAAAGGACATACAATTGTCACAAGTACAGACAATTGATAAAATCGCCGCAAGGCATGGTTTTAAATTGGGTGGTTTTCGTAGCTTTGAGAAAGCGGTTACCGACACTGAAATTGCCCACATTAAAAAACTTAATCAAACAATAAAGGTGTCATCACACAAGGATAAATCAAAGGGCAATCAACCTGTGATTGATCGGGAAATTCTTTAGCTGCCAAGGGAAAAGCTCATGAGCAATGGTCGAATTCTTATAGTCGAAGATGATTACGATATTTCCAACATGCTGCGGATTTTCTTTTCCAACGAAGGGTACCATGTAGAAATTGCTGCCAGAGGTAGCGACGCCCTGGAAAAGTGCCGCAAAAAGCTTCCTGACTTAATCGTCCTCGATATTATGCTTCCGGACATGGACGGATATGACGTTTGCCTTGCCTTGCGCACGACAACCCGAACCAGCCACATCCCCATCATTTTCCTGACCCAAAAAGATGAACGAAGCGATCGCATTCGCGGCCTGGAATCGGGCGCAGATGACTACATCACAAAGCCCTTCGATATTGAAGAGCTGAAGCTGCGTGTCGGTACGGCCATTCGGACACATCAGCGGTTGAACATGACCAATCCCACCACCGGCCTTCCCAGCAGCCGCCTGATTGAGGATCAACTCCGTACGCTAATGCGGGCCAATAACTGGACCTATATCCAGATCGGCATAGATAATCTTGGTCCTTTTAACGACAAATACGGGTTTGTGGCCGGCGATGAAGTGCTGCGCTTTGGCGCTTTTTTGCTGAACGAAATTGACGACGAACTGGGTACCCTGGATGACTTTATTGGGCATCCGGGAGGCGATACATTTGTGCTGATTACGTTGAGCGATAACGTAACGGCCCTGGTAGACAAGCTGCGCCAGCGGTTTAATGAAGAGGTTCTCTCTCATTATGATTTCATGGACCGGGAACAAGGAGCACTGGTAACGGCGAACGGTTCGTTTGCGCCGTTCATGAGTCTTTCGCTGGGCGTTGTTTCCTCTCAGACCCAACGTTTTGCGGATATTCGTGAAATCACGGAAACGGCCGCCGAGCTTCGCCGCCTGGATCAGGCCAAGCAAGCTAAACAGACAAAGTTAAACTGATTTTCCCATTCGTGCAGTACCTGTTTGGGTATTGAGTAATCAATGGAAAAGGAACTTATCTCGGCTCTCGACTTTCGTGTGTTGGATTCTCTCGATGAAGGGGTTCTTATGGTCGAGGCTGATGGCGCTATTCAGTATATGAATCGTGCAGCCCGGGTATTGTGCGGTCTGGAGAAAAACTCGCCTGCTCCGAAGCATCTGCGTCAGATTCTGGTCGACGGCGCAGCTGAGAGTGTGTTGTTAAATGCGCCGGGGCAGACGGAGGTGCGGTTGGGGAACGGCCGTTTCCTGCAGTGCCGCTCCCATCTCTACCGGGCCGCCAGCCCGGTTCTTGTCCAACTCCTGCTCAACGACAGCCCCATACAGGCATTCGAAACTCTGGCAGAAGCCAATCAGGCCCTCTCCGGCTTGCTGGAAGAAGAGGACATTATCAGCCTCATCGGCCAGCAAATGGTTAAAGCCACCCACGCCTACGGGTACGTAGCCTATCGCTGGCAGCCGCAAGAGAATTCTCTCACTGTGCTGGCGGATCACTTGGTGACAGAGGGGGAGTGGCAAACGGCCGTAAACACCCTCCTCTCCCTGGACAACGCCAGCCCCATCATCGACATCCTGGACAAACAACAAACGGCCGCTTACCACCAGTCAGACACACACCCCACGCCCGCCCTGTCATTCCCCTGGCTCAATCCCCACCTCCTCTTTGCCGAAGCCTACTTTCCCCTCGTCGTTTCCGATGAAACCGTAGGGCTGCTGCAAATCGTACGCCAGAGGGCTTGGGCCGCTTTCACAAAACGAGAGATGCGCCTCTTAGAAGCCCTCGCCCATCGGGCCAGCACCGCTCTGGAAACTGCCTATATCTTCCAGGATACCTATGAACGCGAGCAGTTCTACAACGCCCTGGGCAACGTCAGCATGGCCATCAACTTCACCCTGGAGCAAGAAACACTGCTCAACCTCATTTGCGACGAAAGCTTGCGTATATTCGAAGTAGACGGCGCTTATATCTGGCAAGTGGTTGAGGATCAGTTTACAGGCAGCGCCGGGCGCGGCTACGGTGAAGAAGGCTTCGTCGGCACCACAGTGGCCGCCGAAGATACGGAAGCTTTTGTCACCACGGTCGCTCGATATGGCCAGGCTACCTTTGTCAACAATCTAGTCGAGACACACTCAGTCTCATTGCGGCTGCCGCAAAACGAAGCTGTTCAAGCCGCCCTTGGGGTCCCGCTGGAACAAGAAGGTAATATCATCGGCGTGCTGGTTCTGATCGACACACACAATCCGAACCGCTTTAACCACAAACACATCACCCGCGCCTCCACTTTTGGCGTTCAGGTAGCCATCGCCCTGCAAAACGCCAAACTTTTCGAGGAACTTCGCCGGTTTAACGAAGAACTCGACCTGCGAGTAGCGGAACGCACCCGAGCCTTACACGAAGAAAGTAACCGCGTCAAAATTTTGCTGCGGATCACATCGGAACTTTCAGCCAGTCTTGATCAAGACCACGTTCTCAATCAGGCGCTGCATCTGGTTAACGAAGTAGTTAATGCCACTCAGGGCGTCATTTTGCTCGTAGACCAGGAAACCGATCAGTTTGTTTTTCGCGCCGCGTTAGGCATGGAGCGTCCCATTCCACCGCGTGGCATTACCACCAACATGATGCAGCACGAAGGTCTTGCTGGTTGGATCATTGAAAATCGTTCGGCAGTGATTGTAGACGATACCAGCCTGGATCCGCGCTGGGTAGACCGGCCGGAAAGCAGCGAGCACCGGGCTGTCTTGGGCGTGCCCCTGATTTCCAACGATGAAGTCATTGGGGTCATGATGTTGTTCCATTCCGAGACCGGCGCTTTTACGATGCAGCAGCTTGATCTGGTCGAGGTAGCTGCCATCCAGGTGGCTAATGCCATTAACAACGCCAATTTATATTTGCTTATTCGGGATCAGGCAGAACGCCTCGGCCGTTTGCTGCATGCCGAACAGATTGAAACGGCGAAAAGCCAGGCGATTCTGGAAAGCATCGCCGATGGCGTGTTGGTGGCCGACAGCTACAGCCGCATTATTCTGGGAAATCGTCCGGCCAGTGTGATTTTGGATATTCCCCGTCAGCGGCTCATTGGCAAATCGGTCAATGAACTGTTGGGCCTTTATGGTCATTCTGGGGATTCCTGGATTAACACGATTGAAAAGTGGGCGCAAAACTCAGATGCGGTAGAGGAGCTGGCCTTTCTAGCCGACGAACTGACCATTGAAGACAAGGTGGTAAGCGTGCACCTGTCGCCGGTGATGGCCGGTAAGCAATTCTTTGGCACCGTTTCTATCTTCCGAGACATTACCAAGGAAGTGGAGGTTGACAAACTAAAAAGCGAGTTTGTTTCTACCGTATCGCACGAGCTGCGTACGCCGATGACGTCGATCAAGGGTTACGCAGACCTGATCCTCATGGGGGCGGCCGGCCCTCTGACGCCGCCTCAGCAGCGATACCTGAAGGTGATCAAGAACAATGCCGACCGCCTGCACATGTTGGTGAATGATCTGCTGAATATTTCGCGCATTGAAACGGGCAAAACGACGTTGGATTTACGGCCGTTAGACATCCCTCAAGTGCTCGAACAAGTCGTTGAAGGGCACCTGCGCGGCCGTATTCAGCACGAACAGAAACAGCTGCACGTTACCACTTCCATTGAACCATCCTTGCCTTTGGTAAACGCAGACCATGCCCGCGTAACCCAAATTCTCACCAACCTGATCGACAATGCCTTTAACTACACGCCGGAATACGGCCACATCTACCTCCAAGTCACCAAAAATGGTGACTATGTCAACGTAAGCGTGCGAGACAGCGGTATCGGAATTTCCCGAGAAAATCAAGCGAAGATCTTTGACCGCTTTTTCCGGGCGGAAGATGAAAATGTTCAGGCGGTTCCGGGCACCGGACTCGGTCTGGCCATTGTCCGCAGCCTGATCGAAATGCACGGTGGAGAACTCAAAGTAGAAAGCAAACTGGGTGAAGGCAGCACGTTTACCTTTAATCTACCAGTGGTAGTAGAAGACAACGATCCAACTTAAAGAGAGAAATTTAATGGCCAAAATTTTGATTGCCGAAGACGATCAAGACATACGAGAACTCATCGTCTTGACACTACAGTTCAACGGATTCGACGTGAAAAGCGTGGAAAATGGCGCTTTGGCCGTCGAAGCCGCCCAAAAAGACGCATTTGATCTCATTTTGATGGACGTTCGTATGCCCCGCATGACCGGCTACGAGGCGTGTCGCCGCCTGAAAGAAATCGATGGCACTCGCGATGTGCCAGTCATTTTCTTGTCGGCCAAAGGGCAGGAAGCAGAAATACAAACAGGTCTGAGCGTGGGCGCTTCGCAGTATATCTTGAAACCTTTTGCGCCGGACGAACTCATCGGCACCATCAAAAAAGTTTTGAACCATTAAGTTGTTGACGCATGAGCATTACGACTGTAGGTAACCACCTGATTCACTATGAAGTGTTGGGCCGCGGCGAGCCGTTGGTGTTTATACACGGCTGGTTAGGTTCCTGGCGCTATTGGTGGCCCTCCATGCAGGCGTTGTCTTCTCGGCATCGTTCGTTTGCCTTCGACTTGTGGGGCTTTGGCGATTCCAGCAAAGATCTGGAAAACTATTCACTGCCAGCATACGTGGAAATGATCGACCAGTTCATCAATCAGCTGGGCATTATGAAGCCTGTGACGCTGGTAGGCCATGCTGTAGGTGCTGTCGCCGCCTTGCAGTACACCAACAAATATCCAGAAAATATCGAAAAGCTGGTGACGGTTGCCCTGCCAGTGGAAGGCTCGTTTTTGGAACCTCGTTTGCTTGATTCTGATCCGACAACCATTCTAAAAACCCTCGGGAAAGCCAATAGTTTCCAGGAAGTAGATGCGGAAATTCGCAAAACTGATCAGGCAGCAATGAACCGGTTGGCGGCACAAGTGGCAGAAGTTAACCTGGCGAATGAACTGGTTAGCTGCCTTCGGCCTACGTTGATTGTGTTTGGCGATCAAGACACTGTGGTGAAACCACCCGCCGGAGACTTTATTCACCTGCGCCGCTCAATCAACAATCGTTACTACGTAGGTCTGGATACGTGCCACCACTTCCCCATGCTGCAGGAGAAGGCTGTCTTTAACCGTCTGCTGATGGACTTCCTGCATAACGAAAATCTGGACGAACTTGTGCCCAAGGAGTATTGGCAGCGGCGCGTGCGCTAGTTGCCTGGGGCCGTTCAAACTTCTTCCCCTCAGTGATTATGTCTAAAAACTGGTTCTCTCTGCGCCGATTCTTGCTTTTGGGCGTTTTCTGGCTGATTGTAGGCTGCGGCGGAGCAGCCACGGCCGTTCCCTTGCCTACCTCCATCCCTACCCGGCCCCTCTCTACACCCACAGGCGTTGCCACTGCCACCCACACCTACACACCAACCGCCACGTCTACTACCCGCCCAACCGCCACACCCGAGCCATTGAATCCGGCCACCGCCGAACCCACTGGCTCTCCTGTTCCTCAGCCCACTGCCACTGTCGAAGGTCTTCTGGGGCCGGACAATTTTCCGGCCAACGTTAACCCTCTGACCGGCGAAGTGGTACGAGATCCGGCCGTGCTGGCGCGACGGCCGTTAGCCATCAAAGTTTCCAATCACCCTGTCCTCGTCCGCCCGCAGTCCGGCCTGAACAGCGCCGATCTGGTATTCGAACATTACGTGGAAGCCGGTTTTACGCGGTTTACGGCCGTTTTCTACAGCCACGACGCCGACCCAGTCGGGTCTGTGCGCAGCGGACGCCTCATCGACCTGGAAATCCCCAACATGTACGACGCCGCCTTCGCCTACTCCGGCTCCTCCGGCCCGGTGCGGCTGATGTTCAAAGACAGTGAGTTTTTCAACCGCCTCATCTCCATCGATTTTGGTCACAGCGGCTTCTACCGCGTCGAAGAAGCCGATCGCCCTATGGTCCACTCGCTCTTCACCGACACGCCCACGCTGCGCTACCTGCTAGAAGAACGCGGCGAAGAAGTACCGCCGCACTTCCAAAATGGCATGACCTTCAGCGAAGAGCCGCTTACACCTGGAGAACCAGCCAGCAGTGTAGAGGTACAATACCAGGGGACGAATGCGTTTTGGGGGTACGACAGGGGAAACGGCCGTTACCTGCGCTGGAGCGACGGCGAACCTCACCTGGACGCCAATACCGGCGACCAACTCAGCTTCAAAAACGTCATCGTCCTCAGCGCCGAACACGTCGAAACCGACATCGTCGAAGACACGGGCGGCAGCCACTCCATCCAGATACAGATCTGGGGTGAAGGGCCGGTTTCCATCTTTCGGAACGGGCAGCGGTTCGACGGCCGTTGGCATCGCAACGATCCCCACGACATGCTTACCTTTACCAACGATGAGGGCGGCCCCCTACCCCTGGCTCCCGGCAACAGCTTTTTCCAGATCGTGCCTACGAGCTTTGACGACTTATACGTAACGCCGTAACATAGTCTCTTAGTCCGGTAGTCACCGGTCATGTAGTCCGTGATCTGTATTACGCAAAGGAGAGGCAATGAGCGACTTCCGGTTTGAAGCCTGGCCCACTGAATATCGCAGCATCAATCAATACTTCGGCGTGAATCCGCAGAACTACGCCCAGTTTGGCCTGCCCGGCCACGAAGGCATCGACATCATGGCCCCAACCGGAGCCAAAGTTTTCGCCGTCGCACCGGGCACAGTAAAAATGGTGTACAACAGCGCGGAGGGGCACAATTACGGCCGTCACATCCGCATTGCCCACCAGGACGGCTACGAAACCATCTACGCCCACCTGGCCGAAATCAACGTCAGCCAGGGCCAGCGCGTGGAAGCCGGCAGCCTGATCGGCCGCGCCGACAACACCGGCAACAGCTTCGGCTCCCATCTGCACCTCACGCTCAAACACGCAGGCGAAACCCAAGGCAACTGGCCCAACAACATCATCGATCCCCTGCCCTTTTTGCTTCCCTTACTCGGCTTTGTCCGGCCGGCCGGGCCTTACACCGCCGGCTGGGCCTTCGCCGACGGCATCACCAAAGTGGGCGATCTGGCACAGGCCAACTCCGGCGGCATCAATATGCGCAGCACGCCCAGTGTTAACGGCCCTCTTATTGATCTGGTGCCTGCGGGAACCATCATGATCGTGACGGGCGACAAACGAGGCAGCTACTACCCGGTGCAGGTGCCCACGGCCG
>Ga0116151_10006010_pt1 | contig 10374 bp, 7 predicted proteins | sample AD_UKC117_MetaG_FD_89893 | JGI IMG/M metagenome (GOLD analysis project Ga0116151, IMG submission 89893) | Active sludge microbial communities of municipal wastewater-treating anaerobic digesters from Hong Kong - AD_UKC117_MetaG | ecosystem: Engineered > Bioreactor > Anaerobic > Digestate... | reverse complement strand
TTCACCGGAAACAAATTCGAATTCCGTGCTGCCGGTTCATCCGTGATCTGCTCAAAAGCCATGACCCCGCTCAATCTCATTCTTGCCGCTCAGCTTATGTTGTTTAAAAAAGAGGTTGACCGGCTCATTGCTTCCAAAATGAAAAAGGATGATGCCATCCTGAGCGTCCTGCGAAATTATATCGCAGATGCAAAGAATATCCTTTTCGAAGGCAATTCCTACAGCGAAGAATGGATAAAAGAAGCTGCCAGACGCGGACTTTCCAACATTGCATCCACTCCCCAGGCACTCATTAAAGCATATAACGACAAAACAACAGACCTCTATGAGAAAACAGGCGTTCTCACCAGACGTGAATTCCATGCCCGCCATGTGATCAAAATGGAAAAATATGTCCGGCAAATACAGATCGAATCGCGGGTAATCGGCGACCTGGCTACCAATCACATCATCCCCGTAGCTATCGAATACCAGAATGTTCTGATCGAAAATGTCAAAGGGCTTCAGGAAGTACTCGACAACAAAACCTTTGTGAAACTGTCGAAAAATCAGTTACAGGCTTAGAAGGAAATTTCAATGCACATCGCCGAAATCAAGGAAAATGTAATCAAAATGACAGAAGCCCGCAAAGTTGCCAATCAGATTGTTGACATCCAGGAACAGGCACTGTGTTACAATCATACCGTACTTCCTTATTTTGAAATTATCCGTTACCATGCTGATAAACTGGAACTGATGGTGGATGACAAACTCTGGCCTCTGCCAAAATACAGGGAGCTGTTGTTTTTAAGATAATGATTTCCAGTAAATGGGCGTTCATCTTCAAAAGTTTTATGACATCCCGGCGAAAATACCTTCCATGAACAGTAATCACAAACATTTGTTTAAACCTATGAAAATGAATAAAATCCAGGCTTTGATTGTAATGTTGTCTCTTGCACCTCACCTTTTTTCCTTCGGACAGGTGAATGTGCTGGAAGTCAGCAATCCGGCCCGACAGCCGGTATCCAACGGAATCTATTACATGCTGCCCCGCACTTCTCTGAAAATTGAGGTAGTTGTAAAAACAGAACAAAATGCACGCGGTCCTTTAGCCGAATATGCCAACCGTTATCTTGGCATAACCGATGCCATTCTTGCCGACAATACCAGCTACACCATCAGCAAAGTTGCCATTACTCCCATACCGGAACCTGACCCAGAACAGGTTTACTTTATCGAAACAACACCCCCCGATCCAAAGGAGGCAGGCAAACTTTCGGTGCTGACAGATGAATCCGGCTTTCTTCTCTCCGTTAATACACTCGATGATTTCAATTCGTTACCGGCAAAGGTGGTCAAAAAAATCACCATTGAAGGCGAAGAATTCCACATGGACAATGCCGATGAGTTTGCCCCTGCTGAAAGGGTAAAAATCATTACAGATACCATTCTAAGGCGCATTGCCGTTGACACCACTCTGGTCGAACAACTGAGCTTTCGCACAAGAGCAACTGATAAAACTGATGCTGATCTTGCTGCCGAAACCATGGAAAAAATTGAAGAGCTCAGAGAAGCACGTTTCAGGCTGCTGACCGGTTTTCAGGAGACCCCCTATGAAACAGGAACACTCATTTATATGGATGAAGAGCTTAAAAAACTCGAAGAAGAATACCTTGCGATGTTCAGGGGAAAATCACGCCGCTTTTTCGAATATTACACCTATTATTATATTCCCGCCGCCACTCATGAAAAACTTACCGTTCCCCTGTTCAGATTTTCATCTGTTAATGGTATCGGCAACATTGAATCAGGCAACGGAGACGTTGCAGGGCTTCTGATCGAACCCGCAGGAACGGGGGCACTCATAGAAGGATTCTCAGGTGCCGTGCCTTCCCTTTCAGCCGTTAACGGCATTGCTTTTCGTGTACCTGCTGCTGCCAAAGTAACCCTGAATATCGGAAAAGAAATCATCCATACCGAACAAATTACCATCAACCAGTTGGGAGCAATACAACGACTGCCTGTTCGGAAATTTAAAGCAGAATTTTCACCTGCCACCGGAAGCATTACCAAACTGGTGCTCAATTAACGGTCTTTTTTCTGTCTCTGCCTGATACACGGCAATCAGTCCGCTTCAAACATTTCAGGGAATGAAGAATCCGATAAGCGCGATGATAACGGGTTAACCAATGGTAATGGTATAGCCATAGGTTTGTCCGCCAGATTTCGGGGTTTCAGTTTTTGCCGGTGTTGATGGTTTGGATTTGATAACATAATTGATGGTGAGAGAACCGGCAGGAGGCAGCTTAAAATTTATTTTTGTCCGCATGGTAGCAGTTACCCGCAATCCGCGGTTTTTGGCTTTCTCGTATTTCAGAAGCCAGATCACCCTGATGGCTTCCTCGTCGCAGCCATGACCCAATCCATGGATAACCCGGACATCCACCACCTTCCCAAGACCATTTACCCTGTATTTCAGGTACACCTCCCCTTCGATACGTTGTTCCAGCGCCTCGGCAGGATAGCGCAGATTTTTACGGATAAATTCCTGAAAAGCACTTTTACCACCCGGGTATTTTGGAAGATTGATAAATTTTTTTTCTTTCTTGTTTTCCATCATCATTCTGATTACACGTGTTCAGCAAACATAGCATTTTTTTTAAAATCAAAAAAAATAGCGGTTGCATAACTATTTGATTATTTTTGCTCATTCATTCAATCAATCTGCTTCATCAATATTCATATTATATCCACCAAAAAACAAGACAATGATAGATTTTTCCTTAACAACCGAACAACACGAGATTATTGAGAAATATCGTGACTTCACCAATCGCTGGATTCTTCCAAACCGGTTGAAATACGATGACCTTTCCGAGTTCCCATGGGAAATTGTGAAAGCAGCATACGCCGAAGGCATTATGAACGGCCCAATGGCAAAAGAATTCGGGGGACATGATTACACGCTTCTGGACGGTGTGCTTGCCTCGGAAGAGCTGGGAGCAGGCTGCATTGGCATAGGCATCTGTATTGATGCCAACACCCTTGCCCTCACACCTCTTTATCTTGCTGCTTCCGATGAATTAAAAAAGAAATATTTCGGCCTGATCAACGAAGTACAGGGTGTGGCTGCCTACTGTCTTACCGAACCTAATGCAGGTTCGGATGTTCAGTCGATCAAAACCACCGCCTTAAAAAAGGGTGACAAATACATTATCAACGGCCACAAACGCTACATAACAAATGGTGAAGTATCTACATTTCTAACTGTTTTTGCAATTACCGATCCTGAAAAAGGCAGCCGCAGTCTGACAGCTTTTTTGGTTCCTACCGACACACCTGGTGTGGAAATAAAACCCCACATGAGAAAAATGGGGCAAAAAGCGAGTGTGCAAAACGAAATTCTTTTTCACGATGTGGAAATACCCGCATCCAATTTGATCGGTGAAGAAGGACACGGTTTTATCATTGCCATGAAAACTTTTGACCGTACACGCACCGGTGTTGGAGCGCTGAGTGTTGGCAATGCACGTGCAGCCTATGAAACAGCAAAAAACTGGACCAAAAACCGCCGTCAGTTCGGCCAGCCAATTGCGGCCAATCAGGCTATTGCGTTCATGCTTGCTGATATGGCTACTAAAATTGAAACCGCCAGACTGATGGTTTGGTATGCTGCATGGGCTTACGACCACGACAAGAAAAAACTCAACAAGCTTTCGGCCATGTCGAAACTCTATGCTTCTGACATCGGAATGGAAGTTACTACCGACGCCGTACAGGCAATGGGTGGCGAAGGATATACCTGGGACTTTGGCGTTGAAAAGAGAATGCGTGATGCCAAACTCTGTCAGATTTACGAAGGCACCAACCAGATTCAGCAACTGGTGATTTCCAAAAATATCCTAAGAGAATAATCCCATCGGGGATAAAACCTTCAAAAGACCAGCCTGATCTGCTCTTCCCGAAATAAAAATTATCCCGGAAGATAAGCCTGTTAAAGAAAAAAGGAAATTATCCCCGATTCATTAATAACTTAGTTTTTCACCGAATTGATTGAATATGATTTCCATTATTGCAGCAATTGCTGAAAATCGTGCCATTGGCAAGAACAACCAGCTCCTGTGGCATATTTCGGATGACCTCAGACGATTTAAGCAGCTCACCTCCGGCCATACGGTCATCATGGGACGAAACACATGGAATTCGCTTCCGGTAAAGCCACTGCCTCAACGCAAAAATATCATCATCACCAATCATCCGAAAGATTGTTTTACTGGCTGCAAAATGGTGAAATCCCTGGATGAAGCACTGGAAGAATGCTCTCCAGGAGGAGAATGCTTCATCATAGGCGGCGCTTTGGTTTACCGCCAGTTCATGCCGCTGGCCGAAAAGCTCTATATAACCAGGATTGACAAACCTTTTGATGGTGACACCTTCTTTCCGGTAATTAATTCCAATGAATGGGAAATTGTCGAAGAATCCGAATGGTTTAAAATGCCCGACGGAAGTTTTAACTATCGGTTTGAAAATTACGAGAGGATCAACGGATAATCCTATCTTTTCGATAAAAACCTGATTTTACCGGACAATCAGACGTGCAGTGTAAACGTCACCATCAGTTATTGCCCTTACAAAATAAAGCCCCGGTGTTATACCTGAAATATCCAGACTAACCTGCCTCCCACAGGTGGTAAGTTGCCTTAGCGTTTTACCCTGCAGAGATAACAATTCAATTTGTGTCAATATCCCGGTTTGATGTTCTATCATCACAGTTATTGATGCCGGATTGGGTGTTATGCTGACAGCATTTGCTGATGATATCAGGTTTCCCTGCGAGTTGACCGCAAACAGGGAAATAACACGTGAAAGGCCATCCGGAACAAAGTATCCGCCCTCATCAGGTAAAGCCGGATCAAAACTCGCCAGCATTTCCTCTTGTGATTGTCCGTTAGTTTCTGAATAAAAAAATCTGAGTTGTTCGCCTTCAACAGCTCCATCTTTTACCGGAGTTAGCGGATCATCTTCATAAACGACAAGGAGCTGATTTTCAACAATATCTTCATTAATTTCTATTTTAGCGAAGCAAAATTCTGTTGTGCCGGATGCATAAAGATATCCATCACTCAAATTTTCTAAAGCTTTCGCACTTACACTCAATAAATGATATCGGCCACCGGTCGCAAAATACTTAGGGTAAAGATTATTCTCTGTATTATCAAAAACTTTGCAGTCAAAAGAAAAATCCTGGAAGGGGGGAAAATACAAAGTAACATCGTTAATAAAAAATGCCAGGTAACCTGAGCCTGGTTTAAGTTGTTCCAGGGTAAATATTTCACCTTCAGGCCAAAATATTCTTCCTTCGTTCATGTCGAAAAGATAAAGTACATCAGTAAAAGGATCGGTAAAGATTTGTGCTATTGAGGCGGGAACATTGCTCAGATAGGGTATCATGTGAAATCCTGCCTGAGCAACGAACTGATTATTGTCGGGAACATCCCCGCAAAAAGTCAGCAGATCGTCATCCAGCATTTTTACTTTATACCCGGTTCCACTGTTCCAGTTGTCCAAAGTATTGGTGTTTAAAAACGGCGCATACATCCCACCCTGATTTTGAATCACCACAAGATTGTCCGTGATTTCTTCAAGCAACAGTTCCACATTGGATTCGTCGGGAATCAGAAATCCGGACACAAGTGACCAACCGGCAGGAAGAAAAATATTTTGAACGCTATAAAGCACACTTATTTCAGCAATTGCAGAAACCAATCCGGCAGCATCCAAGGAACGTGCTTTCAGGGCATTTACTCCTGGTTGCAGCTCAACAGTGAAGGTCCAGCTTGCAAGACCACTGGCTGTTTCCCAGTTTCCGTTATTAACACTCAGCTCCACTTCAATCAGATCGTTATCTGCATCAGAAGCAAAACCAGCTGTTTCAAGCTGTGAAAAACAGATTTTCTGTTGGTTTTCAGGAAAAAGAATGGAAACGGCAGGGGGCCGGAGAATAGTCAGAGATAAGGTATCTGCCACAAAACCACTGACCGGAGGCATCCAGAATGCTTTCAATATCAGTTGAACGTTACCGTTGTCAATATCTTCCTCTCCCGGAAAATAGAAAGCATGCAAATTTGCAGGATCATCAAATATCCCATCGCCCGTGGTACTCCAATGAACTGCAGACGCATTCTGGACATTTGTACCGTCAGGGGAAAAACCAGCTCCCTGAACAATGGTGTCATCAATACCAGCAAACACTTGAGGTACAGGTGGAAGAGGCCATTTTTCGGAATAGGCTTTAATACAAAGATCATAAGGAAAAGGTGTTCCCAAACCGGTTTGATACCAGGCAGCAGGCCACGTATAAGGGTCCGGAGCTATCCAGTTTACACCGCTTTCCAGCGCCGGAGTTGAATAACCGGGGATGGTATCTTCAACAGGTATCGGCCACTGGCCCGCCGGATGGTGTGAGTTGTATTTCACCAGAATATAAAACGTCTGTCCCTGAGGAATAAATAGTGAGCTGTCCATTTCAAAAGTATAATATCCCGGGAGATCGCAGAGAATTTCGTTCATAGAAAAAAGTAAACCTGAAAGCTGACCATCAAAGGTGTCATAAATACTGATTTCCACACCTGAACCGGCATACAATACAAAAGTACCTATGCTAAGAATTTCAGTGAGTCCTTCAACTCCTTCATATTTTACCAGACCGAAACCGATCTCATTTCCAAAGCCAACTCCCCAGTAACCTCCGATTTCGTCGTACTGATAAAGATGAGCATCAGGTTCATACGGCATCATTTCGGGCCAATAGCCATTGTATTTCAGTATTTGAGCATCCTGATAAGCCACGTAGTAATAACCATTGTCGCCCCAGTTCGGACCATAGGTATTTTTTACAATCCATGCACCCGTTCCGCCTGCTGTTGCCAGGGTATCGTTCCAGCCGACTATTACGCCGGCATGGTTCACACTATGATTCCCGCCATAGAAATAAGTGAAGCTGGTGCTGTTAAAATAATCTGACTTGTAATAAAGCAATGTCCACAGCGGTCCATTATCAAGCAGGGTTTGCTTGGTAAAAAGCTCATTTTGCGGAGGAGTATAACGGGCCTGAGGAATATAAAAAAGAGGTGTGATGTCATTCGGGCAGTTTTCCGGACCGGTTGTTCCGCCAGGATATGGGTCCTGTGATTCGGAGAAAGGGCCGGAGCGTCGTGCAAAATAAGATGTTGCCATCCAGTGATTGCCGTTTGTGCTTCGCTCGGGGAGGTATTTGTGGCAAAATTTGAGATTATTGTCCGAAAGATCATATTCATCCATACCAAGCATTAGCAATCGCGACTCAACTGCACCCATTACTGAGTAAGCCCAACACCCGCCTGGTGACTGGGTTTTGACTGAAGTCAGCCAGGGTGTCTGACGTAAATCGTACAACGGTGGAAAATAACGCGCAGTAAGAGCTCTCAGGTTCACCCACGGATTGTGAAGAGGCTTTAAAGGGGGTAAAATAATACCATGATCTTTCATCTCTTTTATTTCTCCGGCTGTTAACCTAAAATCCGGATCAACGGGTGCCTTTTCGGGAAATGGCTGAGCATTTGCCAAAAAAACAAAAAACACCATACTTAAAAAGAGATGGAAGATTTTCATAATTTGATGATCCTGTAACACTGATTAAATTCCCCATTACTACTCTTGTAAAAGTGAAGGTTAAGCAAAAAAATTCCCGCAGGTAAACCACTGACATTCAGTTCCTGTTTACCATTTTCCTTACAGCGGCAGCTCAGCCATTCCTTTCCGGTATAATCGAAAAGCTGATATCTCAGCAATTGTACATCGGGGTTTTCCTGAAGTTCCAGATAAAGAAAATCATTGACAGGATTCGGGTAGATGATCAGATTAACGGATGGCAGCTTCTCGTTTCCAAATCCGGCCGGAGGAGGTGTTGTACCTGCAAAAAATGACAGCCCGCCCGAAAAATTCCCCACAATCATATCCGGGTATTGATCATTATTAAGGTTTGTTACTGCAACCGCTGTCTGAAGCCCTTCGTTTATCCACTGATAATTGGTCATCACCAGCTTAAATTTTCCGTCCAGATTTCCATCAATACCGGAATAATAGTAGATATGACCAAATTCTGATCCTGCAAAAAGATGGGTTTTCCCGGTGCTGTCGCGGAAAAAATGCGGAATACAATTACCGTAAACAGAAAGGTTTGGATCGCGGACATCAACACTGCCGAGGCTGTCAGTTACAAAGGTAAAAACCGGATTTTCCGCATTGCCCGAATTTTCATAAAAGCTGATTGTTCCGTTACGTTTGCCAATGACCAGATCAACAAGTCCGTCGCTGGTCAGATCGAAAAGCTGGGGAGCACTATAAGTACCAGCAACAATATTTTGATAATTTTCTCCGGCGAGCACAAAATCAGCAGTTTGGCCTGGTTCAGCCACATTTTGGAGAAAGAGGAGATTGCCCCAGGCGTTCCCAAGCAGGAGGTCAGTATCGCCGTCGCCATCCAGATCAGCGCCGGCCGGCACGATGGCAAAAGGACGCTCACCTTTGGGAAAATAAGCAGGCAATCCGGCAAAATTGCTGTCAACGAGTTTAAAAGCCGGTGCTCCGGCCTGACCTGTATTTCGCAACAAGGCAAGTTGCCCGCGGTAAAGACAATTCAGATTGAATCCCATTCCGTAATAACAACTGTCGAGATAACCGAAATTCCCTATCAGAATATCCTGCAATCCATCAAGATCATAATCAAAAAACAACGGAACAGTTCCGGAACCAAAACCAAGCATATCATCCTTGAGAAATGATCTGGTCTGCAGCCTGAAATCAGGGGCAGAGCCCTGGCTTACATTATCATAAAGCCAGATATTATCTTTATTTTCCGATTTGATAAGACTGGGATCAAATACCGAAGCAATGAGGTCTTTCGCTCCGTTATTGTTCACGTCAATCAGCGCCATTACCGGAAATGACCACAGATCCACCGGTGTATCATAAGCCGGCCAGTTAAAGGTATAAGCTCCCATAACAGCTTCTTCGGAAGTTCCGGCATTGGTGAGAAGCGCAGGCACAGCATAATCAACATCGCCAAGCAGAAGATCGTCAAGACCATCGCCATTTTCGTCAAGGATTAGAAATGTTGAACCCGTGTGTCTGAAATCATCTTTCATCGGGTCCGGACACCGTCCGGAGAGCGCTGACTCCCTGCTTCCGGTTTTTTCATAGGCAAAACAGGTATCCAGATAAATCATGTTGGATTCTTCACTTTCGGCAAACCGCCCCCAGCAGTTTGCTGTTTTCCTGAAAACAAGAGAATCGGGAGTCCCGTAAAGCTCCGTTGATTCGTTGGTGTGCATCTCGACGAATGACCCGAGCCCCCAGAAAGTAAGGATATCCAGATCACCATCTTTGTCGATATCGACAATGGCCGGATAATCAACATAGGTTACCAGAATGTTTACGTATCCTGATCCCTGATATGAAGTGAGATAAGGAGAAACCACCAGTTCAAACTGCTCTTCAGCTTCAGCGCCATTGTTCCGGTAAACTATGATACCGGCGAACCCTTTGGAGTAGGTAAAAATGTCATTCAGGCCGTCGTAATTGTAATCGGCAAAAATTACCCAATCGTCAAAATGGGGAAGCTTTTTGACCAGATCAGGCAGAAATTCATAACTGATTTCTCCCTCAATTCCATGGTTTTTCCATGTCAGGGTGCGGTTGCCATACCGGTCGAATCCGACCAAATCTCTGATTCCGTCATCGTCAAGGTCAATTTCGCCAAACTGCACTGCATACATTCCCCCTGTCCAGGGATCGGGCAACTGCCTGTTCAGACTGTCATAAACCGGAATATTGTATTTTTTTTCAAATCCAAAGGGCAGATCAAATTGCGCAAAAGCAATGTTCACCAGAGCGAAGGCAGTGATCAAAAAACAAAGCTTTTTGATTTTGGCTGTGAAGATGTAGTTGAAAAATTTCATGATTTTTATGATTTCGTTCCAGCAAATTTACACTAAAAACTAATGGTGTCCGGTAAACTTCAGAAATTCGTTTAATTTGAAAACGGATCTCTTACTCCGTCCTGAAATACAGAATGGTACTTGCTGAAGACGGGTTGATTAGGACAAAGCAGCACGAGCTATCAAAATTTTACTTTGAAGCCATAGACATTGCGACAATAGGGAGAAATACCTAAAAAAATTCCCCGGATTGAAGCAGGTAAAAACAATTAAATTTATCTTTGAAAAAAAAACTACACATCATGACTGTCCATAAATTGCTCTTTTTTCTGTTATTAATGCCATTCGGCCTCTACTCACAAACACTTACCGGTGAGTTTCAATTTCTGCGCAACGGCAAATATGTCCACGACTC
>Ga0116151_10006008_pt1 | contig 10375 bp, 9 predicted proteins | sample AD_UKC117_MetaG_FD_89893 | JGI IMG/M metagenome (GOLD analysis project Ga0116151, IMG submission 89893) | Active sludge microbial communities of municipal wastewater-treating anaerobic digesters from Hong Kong - AD_UKC117_MetaG | ecosystem: Engineered > Bioreactor > Anaerobic > Digestate... | reverse complement strand
GAACTGCTTGAAAAAGCAAGGTTGGAAAAGAAAATAGCGGCATTGGAAAGCGAACGCCAGGCATTTGTCAGGGGAAAGTCTTCGAGCAGGTACAAGCTGGAAAATATTACACAAACCGTTGAAAAGAATAAAAGACTTATTGAGCGTATTTCCAAAGATGTAGAGGACTTCAAATCCCGGGTTCAAACCAACGAAGACGGTTCCTACAGTAACCCTGTACAGTTGGACGGCGTTGCCGGCAGTGATTTTAAGGCAATCGGCAAGAAACTGAATGAAATTGCAGGTACTGCCAAAACGCATGGTACACATGAACCCATTGGAAGCTTGTACGGCTTCACTCTTCATGTGAAAAGCGAAATCACTAATAAAGACGGTCTTGATTTCATACAAAATCGCTTCTCTGTTCGTGGTGACGGTGAAATATTTTATCAATACAACAATGGGCAGATGGCCGTTGACCCAAAGCTGGCTTCACAAAATTTTCTTCATGCTTTGGTGGAAAATATGCCACGTCTGTTAGAACGTTATAAAGCGGATAACGAAAAATTATCAAAAGATATTCCTGTGCTCAAAGAAGTGGTGGAAAGTACATGGAGAAGGGAACTTGAATTGGCTGAACTAAAGTCGGAATTGGTAAAATTGGAAAGAAAAATTGAGCAATCACTAAAATCTACAGTTGAAAAGGAAGGACAAATTCCGACTCGCTTTAATGGAAATGTATGCAAGCAGTTACTTCGACCTGAAAAGAATAACCCGGAAGAGTCACCTAAAATACAGGAACGGTTACAGAAAGATGCTGATGCTTCAGACGGGAAAATTATTCTCGCTGGTATTGGTTATTCGGCTAAACAGAATAATCCCATTGTTTCTAAAAGTTTGAAAGTATAGCATACAACGAAAAGAGCCAGTACTGTAAATCGATACCGGCACTTTTCTTTTAACCTCCAAATCCGCACCGTATATCAACGAAGCGGATAAAGTAAAAACACACAACTCATTTTTTATCTTTTCGATTACGCCGTGTATGAAAACGGCTGAAGTGGGTTTCAATGAATTTCATCACATCGGATTCTTTATAAAAAGTCTTATGGTAAATCATTTGAAAGGGAAGTTCACCTGAAGAGCGGTAACGTTGCAATGTTCGTTTGCTAACGTTAAGCATTCTGCACACATCATAGTTATCCAGTAATTTTTCGCCATCAAATAAAGGAACTTCCTCCTCCGAATCATCAAGCTTGACAACGACTTCGTCAAGCCTTGACAAAATACGCTGCATCCATCCTTCGAAATATTCCTTGTCGATAAACATTACATTAACTCTTTGATTTACTGCGAAATTATAGACTATCCATACAGTTGATAAGGAAGTCGGTAACACTTTTTTTGAAGTAATTTACGACAGACTAATATTCAAAGGGTTACAAGACTGTTTCTGAAAAAAACAATCATTAAAAATTAGAAGGATACTCGGTATTGTTATCTATTTCTTTCTCCCCATACGCTGGAGTAGCGCAGCTTTTAGCTTATCTAAAAAAGGAGTAGGAACATTCCGGGTTTTCATTTCACTAAATGCACGTGAGAGGTTTTTATCTAGTTGAACATTGAAAACGTTTTGAATATAATCAGATAGTTGAGTTAATGGCACGTCTCCGAAGGTATTGTCGCTATCCCAGGAATAGAGTTGTTCCATTAATTCCGTTTTGGATCCCAGCCAGGTGAGTTTAATGGAAGGGAATCCTGACGGAATGCTTATCCCATTGCTATTCAATCGTTCTATTTCCTGCATCAGGTAAGCCAAGAGCATATCATTGGATAAAATTTTTGCTACTTTAAAATCATAATTAGTAGTGAATTTTGGATCGAGCTCATAATAGAATGTTTCCAGATATTGCTCCGTATCTGTCTTACCTCGTAAAAAATACAAAGAATCTAAATGAGTAGCACCCGAACGATAGTACCGGATAAAGTCGAGTCGTTTAATGTTGTAACTATTTATATCGTTTAATTCCTCGCTTAAGTATTCCTTTTGTTTATCAACACCTGCAGGGCGGTTCATTTCAATATTGTACAATTTTCTGTAATAAATAAGCCGATAACAGAATTTGGGTTTAATTTCCTTGAAAAAGGAGATTTCTTCTTCTTCATTTTTAAATTTATAGGAGGAGATAAATGTTTTCAACTGGTTGAATGCTTCCGCAAGTACATGAGAGGCCTCTAGCGATTTTTTCAGAATATTACTTTCTGATGATTCGATTTTCTCAATTAATTCATCCGTTTCCTTACGTAACTTCATTATGTAATTAAACATATATTGAAAATGTTATTTTTCGATTACCGACAATTGATACTAATTCCTCATCATTAATTATAAAATAAATCATACGATTTATTGATATTCTGAGACTCATATTAAATTAAAAGATTATCCTAGTGTAATTGTGGTTTTCCTTTTATTTCAAAATTCTTACAAATTCATCTGGAGTTATTTCGACCAAAGTATTCTTAATGAGAGTAATTAAGCGTTCATTCCAGTTTAATGGTGAAAAGGTAGCCAAAGATTTAAGAAAAAGATTCCTGTTATTCTGTAACTCTTTAATAACAAACAAAAGAATATCTTGACTTTCTTTAATATTGTCTGTAAGTAATAACTCGGCAATACTCACTATTACCCGTCTGTAAAGTTTATCCTTTGACCTGAAATAATAATGTATGGCCGCTTTATTTACTTTCGCATCAAAAGCAATCTTACGAATAGTAGTTCCATAATATCCGTATAACAGAAAATTTTCTCGGGCACTGTTTAATATCTTGCCTTCAGTTGTCATCCCTAAATGTTTGTTCTATTAAAACCTTAATTTTTCAGTCATTATCCCAAACCGAATAACACTTAACTGGTGGTTGAAATACATATTATAATAATCCATTCCATGATATATTTGAGCAAATAATCCTATATCTTCAAAAATTTTCGGATGATAATAGAATGTTAATCTCATGTTAAACCTTTTAGAAGAGAAGTTATCCCACTCGTCTATAGACCCAAACATCCATGTTGTTTCGCCCTTTAATGAAATTTGTGCTCTTTTCTCTGTATTCTTATTTTCATTTATTGGCAGTTTGAAAAAGGATACAGTATTATGCCATCGCACCGTACTGTACCTTCCAGCCAGTTCATCAGCAGACCAACTTGTAGGATGCACTTCTATTGATGTTTTTATAAACCGATGGGCATTTAAACGATTAATATAGTTGGTTGTAATTATTCCTATCTCAAAATAGTTAGTTGCAAAATCACCTGACAATAAATTTATTTTGCCATTTTCAAGATAAAAATCCCCATCCTGCCCGTTGGAATGGTGAGCTATTTTCCCAAATACACTAAATGTATTTTTGTCCTTTTTCGGAGACATTAAATAATAAGCTGTTATTTGAGGCATATAACTTGGTGTTCTTACAGGGAAGGATCTTTCCTGATACATCCGAATGATTATTTGCGGGGTTAATACTCCCATTAACCTGGAATCTTTACTTTTGCGAATATAAAATTCAGGACTCAAATCTGCTTCAAACCAAAGTGGTTCAATATTGCCAATATCAGTAGGAAAGGTAATATAACTGTTCCCTTGGTTTACTAGTGAAATTACTGTTAGTTCAGAAGACGAAACTGAATTCGTACTCTGTCCCTCTACTTCAGTAATGAAGATTAAGACACAAATTGTATAAAACAACAACCTCTTCATTGCCTTACATATAAATAATCTTTACCTGAACTGTTGTATCAGATTTCAAAATAATTTTTGCACCTGAGAATTTTGGTTTATTAAACATCCCAATGGATTCATAGTTGGAGAATCCTATTCCCTCCTTAGGCAATACCAGACCTTTTTTTATTTTGCCGTTCTCATCCTCATCATGCAATATGTTAACAGCGTATTCTCCGGGAGGCAAGCTTTCGAAAATTACCGTTGAAGATCCATCCACAATTTTTGCTGTAAGCTTCCGGTAATATTTTTTGTAATCCTCATCTGGAAATGCATCTGGGGTATTATACAAAGCATATTGAACTACTCCTTTCGAATTTCGTAAATCAGGCACCTTAACAGTTAAAGAATAGGTAGCTTCTTTTTTTTGATAATTGAATGAGGTTAGAAAAACCATACACACTATCAGACAAAAGGCATAGATTATTTTTTCCATTTTCTCTTATTTATCTTTTCTTTTACCATATCAACTGCATAATAAACAACAGGCACCAGATAAACCGTAAGAATTAGCGATGAAAGAAGTCCGCCAATAATTACCCAGGCCAACCCGTTTTTCCATTCACTGGCCGTTCCCTTTGCCAATGCAATGGGCAACATTCCAATAGCCATGGCAAGTGTTGTCATTAAAATAGGACGCATACGTTCTTTCCCTGCAATTATCAACGCTTCACTAAAATGTTTCCCCTGGGCTTTCAACTGGTTGGTGAAATCTACAATCAGAATTGAATTTTTGGTCACTAATCCCATAAGCATAATCAAACCAAGAAGTGCAAACAAGGTAATATCATTGGCAGAGAGATTTAATGCCAGAAATGCACCGATAGCGGCTACCGGGATTCCAAACAAAGCCACAAATGGATAAATATAGCTGTCATACAATGCGACCATAATCAAATAGATTAAAATGAATGAAATAAATAATACCGAGCCAAGGGCACCAAAACTCTCATTTTGCGTTTTGATATCCGCCCCCCAGGTTAATTTAATATCCTGAGGCAGTGGATTTGTATCAAGATAACTGATTACATCATCGGCCAAAGACCCAGAGGGCCGGCCAAATGATTCGGCGGTTAGCGTTGCCGATGCCTGCCGGTCAAGACGTTCCAATTGGGATGGTGAGTTGTCCTGCATTACTTTAGCAAATTGTGACACTTCAATTGGCTGATTCATAGGATTGATTATGGCAAGACTCTGTACATCTTCAAAATTTTCACGATCAAAATCATCAAGCCAGATCCTGACAGGATATTCTGTACCTTCTTCTGTTAAAGAAGCATCATCGTTTCCGGTCATTGCTGTTCTAAGACTTAAGCCTACGTAAGCTGAATTTAATCCCAGTCGTTGCATTATATCTTTATCAGGAATCACTTTGTATTCTGGATTTCCTTCTTCCACAGAAATCTGAACATTATCGGCACCTGGTATTTTTTCTATAACAGATTTTAGATCTTCTGATGCTTTTAATACCTTATTCAAATCTCCGCCACTTAATGTTATTTTAATGGGTGCTGATTTAGGAAGCAATCCTAGAACAGCCATTGAGAAATTTATGGAAGGAAATTGCTCCTCCAGTTCATTACGAAGTTGCTTCATAAACGCTTCGGTTTTTATACCTCTTTCCTCTTCCGGTTTTAGCTGTATAGTGAATTCTGATTTGTTAGCAGAGCCAACACCAAGGCTTCCAATTCCAGTACTGGGGCCGCCAATATTGCTGAAAAGGCTCATCACTTCCTGATGATCCAAAACATAATTTTCGACCTGATTAGAAATAATGTTATTCTGTTGTACGGTAGTTGTTTTATCGAACTCAAGATTTAATCTGAATTTCCCCTGGTCACCAGTAGACATCATCTCTTTACCTATGATGCCCTGTTTCATAATTCCTACCGTGAGAACTGAAAGCACCAACACAATTCCTGTTAAAATAAGTTTATGGTTAAGAACCCATTCCAATTGTTTACCATACCATTCAATAAAGGCATCTAACTGTTTCTCGAACCAAAGCAGGAAGCGATTTAAAAGGTTTGTAGGCCGCATATTATCTTCTTTTCCGATACGTGAAGCCAACCACGGTGTTAATGTGAATCCCACAAGTAAACTGGTAAGTGTGGAAGTAATTACAACAACGGAAAATTGTTTGAGCATGTCAGCAACAAAAACCTGCAAAAATAGAATAGGCATAAAAACAACAACATCTACCAATGTTATAGAAAGAGCCGAAAAACCAATTTCCATTCGTCCATCCATAGCCGCAGTCCGTTTTTCTTTGCCCATGTCCAAATGCCGCTGAATATTTTCCAGAATCACAATTGCATCATCAACCAAAATCCCAATAATAAGAGACATAGCGAGCAAGGTCATCAGATTAAGTGTATAGCCCAACAACCACATTACGGCAAAAGCCGTTATCAGAGATGTTGGGATTGAAATTAATACGATTAAAGAGTTTCTATAACTGCGTAAAAACAGAAGCATAACCACAGAAACCAAAATGACTGCCAGGATTAAATCATGAACAACCGAATCTACAGCAGCTATGGTATTATCGGTCGAATCATCGGCAACAATAAATTTTACACCGCTTTCACTGTTTTGTTCCTCAATATTTTTCAACTTTTCTCTTACTAGTTCCGATACATCAACTGCATTTGCATCACCTTGTTTTTTAAGTAAGAGTCCGATTCCATTCACACTGTTATAGCGGCTTACCGATGTAATCTCCTTTACGCCGTCAATTACACTGGCAATGTCTTTCACATACACAGGACTTCCCGGGAAGGGCATTGCCACCTGAACATTCATAATATCCTGAATAGTTGCAAATTTACCAATCAAACGAACAGAATTATTTTCCTTATTAGTTTGAACTTTTCCAGCAGGCAAGTCCAAGCCAGACCTGTTGATAGCCTCAACAACTTGTAAAAGAGAAATCCTGTAAAGTTTTAACTTCTCCTGATCTACCTTCACCTGTATTTCACGTTCTTCACCGCCCAGCAGTGTTATTTCAGCAACACCCTTTAATTGTTGAATTTGGGGCAAGAATTCATCCACCATTTTTTGATAGAATTCAGTGGCAGACAAATTACTGGTTGCACTAATAGACATAATAGGCAAATCGTTAGGAGAGACTTTGCTCATAACCGGACTTTCAATATCTTCCGGCAGGTCAGAATAAATGTTGTCGATATATCGCTGGGCATCCTGCATTGCATTATCGACATCAGTACCATATTTCAGGTTTGCAATAATTACAGAAGCATTAGGCATAGATGTTGTTTCCAGATAGTCAACTCCTTCAAGATTTGATAACGCATCTTCTATTTTTCTGGAAACTGAGGTTTCAACTTCCTGTGGTTCTGCACCTGGATACATGGTCTTAATAACTACTACCGGCTGACTGAAATCGGGTAACAATTCATAGCTCAAATTTTTATACCCAATTATTCCAAGCAAAGCGAATACACTGAAAAGTACAATGATCAGCGATGGACGTTTTATAGAAATTTCTGTTATATTCATTTTCTAACTTATTTAAGCAACACGTGGGCACCATCAAAGAGGTTGATAAATCCACTGGTTACAATTACATCTCCGTAGCTTAATCCTTTCGAGACTACGGCCTTATTTTCAAATCTTTCTCGTATAGTAATATTTTGCAAAGCAGCCTTCCCGCTTTTAACAATATACACTTGTGGCTGAATGGTCGTACCAACAATGGCTGATGCGGGAATAATGATTTGTTTTTCATCTTCTACATTTTTCATCTCCACTTTTCCAAACATCCCTGATTTGATTTTCAAATCAGTTGTATTTTGCACCGTTAACTGAACCGGATAGCTGTTTCCCAGATTTGCTTTACTGCCAACCATATAAACTTTTCCTTGCAATATAACATCTGGATAAACATCTGCAAATATCTGACTTTTAACGCCCATACTAAATTGATATAGTTCATTTTCAGGCACATTGATTGTAAATTTCAGAACCGAAATATCGGTTATTTGCAGCAGGGGTACTCCTGGTGCTGCAAAAGCCCCAACTTCTGTTAATTTCCCCGTAACAATTCCGTTAAAAGGTGCTTTAATCTCGGTTTTGCTTATTTGTTCAAGTAAAGTAGCCTGCTGTACCATTGCCGATTTCAGGCCCAATTCAGCTTTTTCAAGTTGAATTCCCTGAACGGCATCTGCTTCTGCCAGAATTTTATATCTTTTCACATCAGATTCCAACCCTTCAATTTGAACTTCAACGCTTTGTAATTGTAATTTTAGCAAAGAATTATCCAACTGTATTAAGGTTTGACCTTTGTGAACACGGCTTCCAAGATCGACGAGAACTGTATTAATCTTTCCCTGTATTTCAGCACTGATTTTTGTCTCTTTCTCAGGTTCAAACGTTCCCGTATAATAATATTTGTCTTTTATATTCTCAGGTTGCAAGCTCATCCCCTGAACACTAATTGGTTTCTCCGGATTGTATTGATAAACCCTTTCCAGGGCAGCCTCCTTATTCGACTTCAGGCGAAGCACTGTAGCAATAAGTAAAATCAGTGCCACTACGATATAAATGATTTTCTTTACCATGATGTATCTTCTAATTTTTAAATGAAATATTTCCTGTTAACTTTTTTAATTCCAGATCGGCTTTCAGATAATCAATTATAGCCGATATATAATTCTGCTGGGCTTCACGCAACGAGTTGTCGGCTACTAATATGTCTGTTAGTGTAGCTGTACCTTCCCTTTGCAGTAAAACGGTTTGCTGATAAACTTTTTTTGCCAAGTCTATTTGATCTGTTGTATTACTTATGGTCTGTTGGGTAACCAATCTCTGGCGCATTGCATTTTCTATTTGCATATCATTTTGTTCCGCAACCAAATCTTGTTTCAGTGTATTGTTCTGAATTTCAATATTTTTCTGATTGATTTTTCTTTTGGTAACTGTACCGTTAAAAAGAGGAACTGAAATTTGAATCCCTGCAAAACTGTTAGGAAAAAATTTTAGAAAATCATTAGGCTTTTCATCGTATCCAAAACCTGTTTGCCCGTAACTTGCCATGAGAGATACAGATGGCAATCGTGAGCTTTTTAACGAGTTCAGTTCACTAGTCAGCAAACGATTCTGCGCTCCCACCAATTGGAAATCTACCGATGGAAACTTTGTATAAATTTTGCTGGTCTGATATCGGATATCCGGTTCCACCTGAATGTTCTGGCTGAATGGAATTCCCATTGAAAATTTTAAGGTATTTAATACTTGTTCAAGATTGCTCGCTATAAGTTTGTGCTGGGTCATCAGTTGCTCTTTCTGCAATTGCACTTTACTTACATCATTTCCTGTAACCATTAACTGATTTTGAAGAAGCTGCATATTTTTTAAGAGTTTGGCAGTATTAACCAGGTTACTGTCAACAAAAGCCAACTGGTGTTGTAAAATTTGTACATTGTAATACAAATTCGAGATTTCGAAAAATATTTGCTCTTCTGTTTTTTTATACTGAATCTCACTTATTTCTTGTGCGATTTTTGTAGTCCTTATTGCTCCGTAAATTTGTGGATTATATAACGGCATGCTCAATTGTATGTTGGCATTTATGTTATGGGGTACACCAAACTGAGTTTCTTTAAACTGCCCTTCAGGACCACCGAAAGCAGACTGTGGCATAAGCTGGTAGGGTAAGTCATTAAAATATCTATAATCTGCACTAAGGCTTATCTTGGGAATTAAATTGGATTTTGTTTCCAGCTGTTTTTGTTGACTTATGGAAACATTATTTCTATCTATTTTTAAATTTTTATTATAAACCTGTGCGGTATCGATACATTGTTGGAGGGACCAAACCTGGGCCTCAGCTATATTGCCAAATAACAGCATTATCCAAAGGAGATATAAAACAAAATCCACTTTTGGGAATATTTTAGTTTTTACCGAAAATTTATTCTTAATCTTTGACATTTGAACTTAATTTTTTTATTAATTTTTAGAACACGAGTTAGACGTATGGATTGTTGCATGTTGTTTATCTATAAATGAATACAGCCGAAAAAAAAATACCTTGGAGAATGTCTTTTACAAGAGTCTGGGTATCTTCAGTAGTAACAAATACATTTTCTTTTTTGCCCCTATTGATCAATCTACTTAAATAGTCGACCACTTTAATTTTAATTTTTTTGATTGCTTGGTCAATCCTTTCATTATATTCGAATATGCTATTATAGAAGAGTACAGACAGGTACCAGGATTTTTTTTGAAACAAGTCAAATGCCCTTTTAAAAAGCAACTCTAGCTCTATTTCCGGTGTAATACTTCCCGGAATAGAATTGGACAGAAGCAATTCAATATCCTTATCAAGACTATCTATCAAAAGAATATAAATATCTTCCTCCTTTTTAAGTACAACACTAATATCCATTTCTTTTAGTTCAGGATCGTTGACAAGGGAGTTTAAGTTTAATTCTTCTATCCCTTGCTGAACAATTATTCGTTCTGCGGCTCCAACAATATTCTTACATAATCTTTCCATTAATCTTATCTTGGTTAGTTAGCAATAACAAACTTTCTTAAATAAAAAAAATGCATCATAGAATATTCATTAATTATATTTCAATACAAAG
>Ga0116151_10006006_pt1 | contig 10376 bp, 7 predicted proteins | sample AD_UKC117_MetaG_FD_89893 | JGI IMG/M metagenome (GOLD analysis project Ga0116151, IMG submission 89893) | Active sludge microbial communities of municipal wastewater-treating anaerobic digesters from Hong Kong - AD_UKC117_MetaG | ecosystem: Engineered > Bioreactor > Anaerobic > Digestate... | reverse complement strand
TTTCAAAGTAAAGGCCTGTTGGAATCTTTAAAAAATTTTGAGGTTGCAATACTATTTTTTCGGAGATATGAGCACAGACATCAGCTCCAGCTGCTAGATCTGTTGCATATGAAGGAAAACAAACTCCATCTTCTGCCTTCACATGAACAATAATTTCTTCCATTAATTTATCGACTTTCTTTTTCTTTAGTAACTTTCAGTAAATCTTTTAATCGCTTTGTAAATTTTTTATCAAGCCTTGATTTTTTATCTTCAGAAAAATTACTTAATAAAAATTCAAGAAAGAAAGAAAGCTTCTTTTTCATTTCTGAGCGCACCACAATCAAATCAATCATTCCTTTTTCTAAAAGAAATTCAGATTTTTGTGCTCCCGAAGGTAATTTTTTTCCCATAGTTTGTTCAACAACACGAGGTCCCGCAAAAGCGATCAATGCTTTAGGTTCCGCTAAAATAATATCCCCGAGTGAAGCAAAAGACGCTGTTAGCCCTCCCGTTGTGGGATTTGTAAGAATAGAAATATAAGGCAATTTGTGCTGATGCAATTTAGCCAATGCTGCAGAAGTTTTAGCCATCTGCATTAAAGAAAGAATCGATTCTTGCATGCGAGCGCCACCTGACGAACAAACAAGAACCAAGGGAAGAGTATTATCTATTGCATATTCAATTAATAAGGTCAGTTTTTCACCTACAACAGACCCCATGGAACCACCCATATAGCTAAAGTCCATAATCCCCAAAGCTACATCTCTGTCATTTACCTTGCAATGTCCAACCATTACAGCTTCATCACGACCAGATTTCTCTTGAGCCTCTTCCATTCGTTCCGGATAACTCTTGGTATCTACAAAATCCAATGCATCGATAGCCTTTAAATTGGTAAATAATTCTTTAAATGTTCCGGCATCTGCTAAAAGCTCTAATCTTTTATGAACAGACAATCGATAATGATGATTACATTTGGGACAGCAATTTAAATTTTCCTGAAGTTCATGCGCATGCACAAGTTCCTGACAATCAACGCACTTAATCCAACCACTAAAAGAATCTTTTTTTGTTGTTTCAACTTTGATTTTTGGCTTACTAAGAGAAAATAGACCCATAATACCTTCTATTTTTTTCATCTCGTATATTTTACCAAAGAAACCTACAATCAAACAAGCGGAATTAATAAATACTTAATATTTAAATATTAATTATTATTTATTCATGATATTTTTTGATTGAATCGTCTTGAAATTTCTTTGAAATTAACTATTTGCCAAATGGATTCAACAAATTTTTTACGATCGTTCTTATATTGCAGATAATAAGCATGTTCCCAAACGTCCAATATAAACAAAGGAATTAACCCTTTTGAAGAAATGATGCCATGATTTCCAGTAGTTTGAATCATTAACTTTTTTTGAATCTTATGATATCCAAGCCAACACCACCCCGAACCTTTTACAGCTATCGCCTGCTTATTGAATTCTTGTTTGAAATCTTCAAAAGAACCAAAATCCTTTTCAATTTTTTCAAGCAAAAGACCTTCCGGCTTTTCAGAAGATTCAGATATAGGGCAAAGCACCTGCCAAAAAAGAGAATGATTAATATGACCTCCCCCATTAAAATGAATATCTTCTTGATATTTCAACATATTAGGGAGATCATTTTGCTTTTCTGCTGCATGATATGCATCGATCGCTTCATTCAACTTATTCACATAACCTTGATGATGCTTTTCATAATGCAATTGCAAAATTTCTTTTGAAATGACCGGTTCCAATGCATCGAAAGCATAAGGAAGTTTTGGCAAAGTATAAGATGCTTTTAAAGATTGACCCATATACACGCTCCGTCTTTTTCTCATCTATAACGTTTTCAATCTTTTTAAACAAGCAGGCCTATCGCTTCTTCCACCGATTGAACAGGATGCAAAGAAATTGACTCTTTAAGATGATCCGGCAGTTCCTTCATATTACTCAAAGGTAAAATACAGTGCTCAAAACCAAGCTGCATAGCCTCTTGCAAACGACTCTGAACTTTTTTAATAGAACGAATTTCTCCAGAAAGTCCTACCTCTCCCATAATTATTGTATCATGCGGTATGACTCGATTGGAAAAAGAAGAAGCTATGGCAAGCAAAATCCCCAGATCTATCGCCGGTTCTTTAATGCGCATACCTCCTGCTAAAGAAGCAAACACATCACAACTATGCAAAGCAAATCCCATCTTTTTTTCTAAAACAGCTAATAAAAGAGCTAACCGAGAAGAATCTATTCCCGTAGCTTTGCGAGAGGGCGTCGGAAAGGCTGTCGGAGTAACCAATGCCTGCACTTCAAGCAGCAAAGACCTTCCTCCTTCAAGAGCTGAAACAATTGCCGAACCGGATCCTTTATGTGTACGTTCTTCCAAAAATGCTTTCGATGGATTCAAAACCTCTTGGAGCCCTTCTTTTTGCATTTGAAAAAGGGCAATATTATCAGTTGAACCAAATCGATTTTTTCGACAACGCAACATACGATATCCACAAGAGCGTTCCCCTTCAAACTCTAAAACAACATCCACCAAATGCTCTAAAACTCTAGGTCCTGCGATATCACCGGATTTTGTAACATGTCCAATTAAAATTGTTGTCATATTCATTTCTTTCGAAAGATGCATGCATTCGCTTGCTATTTCTCTTACTTGAACAATCGATCCAGGAGCTGCTCCTATCTGTTCTTTATAAAGAATCTGCACGCTATCAACAATTAATGCCTCGGGATTCAATTCCACCAATTGATTTTTTATCGCTTCCAAATTTGTTTCATGTAGCAAAAAAATATGATCTGTCTCAATTCCCAAACGTTTAGCACGAAGCATTGTTTGTTCTTCCGACTCTTCTCCACAAATATAAAGTACTTTTTTACCATTCTCTGCAAATCCTTTTGCCAATTGCAAAGAAAGCGTCGACTTACCGATTCCTGGAGATCCTCCTAAAAGAAGAAAAGAACCCTCTACAACACCTCCTCCCAGCAAACGATCCACTTCAACAAAACCTGTCTTCTGCTTAAAATTATCCTTGAGCTGAATTTGGGAAAGAGGCAAAGGCTTTTTCTGCTTTTTTATAGCAGAGCCATAACGTTTTTGTTCTTCAAACTTATTTTTTTCTACAAAAGTATTCCACTGACTGCAGGAAGGGCAGCTACCAGCCCATTTCTGCTGTTCATGACCACATTCAATACATTCCCATACAATTTTGCTTTTAACCTTCATCACTATCCTCCAAAGCATCTTTCGCTGCATTTTGTTCCGCTTTTCTTTTGGAAGACCCCATTCCCTGTCCTATCTGCTTCCCGTTTTGGTACACAGCAACTAAAAATGTTTTACTATGTTCAGGACCACTTTCTTCTAAGATTTCATATGTAGGAGGAGGAAGATGTCTTTTTTGCATTTTTTCCTGGAGTTCAGCTTTGAAATTCCTTTCAGGATTTTGAATGATTTTCTCTATCTCATTTCCCAAAACATCTAGTAAAAAGCAATACGTTTTTTCATATCCTTTTTCCAGATAAACCGCTCCTATAACAGCCTCAAAAGCATCCGCATCGATCGAATCTTTTCCTCTCCCTTCGGAAAGTTTTTCTCCTTTCCCTAATAAAACGTATTTATCCAATTTCAAAAAACGAAAATATCGGCTGCAGGCTTTGGCCCCAACCAAAGTAGATTTTAAATAAGAAAGTTGTCCTTCGGAATAATCTTCAAATCGATCAAATAAAAAACTGGATATAATAAGACCTAAAACAGCATCTCCCAAAAACTCCAATCTTTCATTATGTTCTAAAATTTCCTCTTTATTCTCATTGACATAGGAACGATGAACAAAAGATAAAAACCATTTAGAATTTTTTTCAAATTGAGTATTAATTTTTTTCTCGATCTCGGCTTTATTCCGCATGAGCTCTTCTAATGGTGTCATCTCTCATCCTCTTTTCTTGTAGTTTTATCTTAAATGATGTATTTTTTTCTTTCTTCTATTAATTGAAAAAATTAAAACTTATGATTTGTATCACCAGCCATTTCGCAAAATTATCAAGCGATTATCTCTTTCCAAAAATTCAAAAAATAGTAGATGAATTTAAATTTCTACACCCCACGCATAATTTATTGGATTTAGGTATTGGTGATGTACCCGGTCCTTTGCCAAAAGCAATTGCTAAAGCTCTACAAGAAGCTTCTTTAGAACTAACGAAAAAAGAATCCTTCAAAGGGTATGGCCCCTCATCTGGTTACAGTTTTTTAAAGAAAGTCATCAAAGAAAATTGTTATCAAAATCTTCCTATAGATTTTGAAGAAATTTTTATTGGCACCGGCATTAAAGATGATATTGCTTTTATCCAACAATTATTCAGTTCTTCAACAAAAATTGCTCTTTGCAACCCAACCTATCCCGTCTATCTTGATTCAAATATCTTAGCTGGCAGAACATCTTTTCCCAACGAACACGGATTCTATGAAAATATCGAATATTTAAACTGCCTTCCTGAAAACGATTTTGCTCCAGAATTCCCTAAATCCTGCGTACAATTGATCTATTTATGTTCTCCTAATAATCCAACCGGAACAGCCCTAAATTTTGAAGAACTAAAAAAATGGGTTGATTATGCAAAAAAACATCATGCCATCATTCTCTATGACGGAGCATATGAAAGTTTCATCACTGATAAAAAACTTCCTAAATCAATCTATGAGATCGAAGGCGCCGATGAAGTTGCAGTTGAGTTAAGATCTTTTTCCAAAGCCGCCTTATTTACAGGCATTCGTTGTAGCTACTTAGTCCTCCCCAAAAAAATCAAAGGGAAGTTGAATAATGAGACTATTTCCCTTTTCGATGTTTATCAAAAAATGATCAACATCAAAAAAGGAGGAGTCTCATACCCTATCCAAAAAGCTGCTGAAGCAACCTTTTCCAAAGAAGCAAAAGAAGAATTGAATGAATGGTTTGATCTAGTAAAAGAAAATGCAATCAACTTAATCGAAGCATGCACAAAGTGCGGTTATAACGTTTATGGTGGGAAAAATTCCCCTTACCTTTTTGTCAAATCTGAAAAATTCAATACTTCCTTTGATTTCTTTCAATATTTGCTAGAAAAAAAATCTATTATTTCCATTCCCGGCAGTGGTTTCGGTACTTGTGGAGAAGGATTTATTCGCCTTTCCGCATTAACCAGCTATGATGTCAATCAACAAGCCCTAAAAAATTTATGTGAGTAACCGTAATGAAATTTTTAATCTCTCCATCCCATATCTCTTTTTTTCAAAAATTCGGACAAATCGAATTCGAGGATTTTATTTCCTCTGAAAAATCCGAACTTCTTTTACACGAATGCATTCACACAACAGATTTTCAAAACAAAGAAAAAATGACTCTTCCTGGAAGAGACTTATTCAGACAAAATAAAAATATCGAACGATTTATCAAACAAAAATCTTTAGGAAATGTCGTTTCTCATTTAATTAATCAAAAACAACTGAGACTAGCTTTTGATTATTTTTTGCATGATCAAGATCTTAAAAATCATTTTGATCTAAATGAAATCCGTTTTAACGAAATGATCTGCGTATCTAATATGCAATGTATTGTCATCCTAAAGCTTTCCGAGGAAACTTTTAGCGAAGAATTCGATCCTCTAAAACCCTTCATCCCCTATCCAAAAGAAAAAAATTCCGTTATTTTCTTAAAACCAACCAAACGTATTAATTTAACTCCGCTGGTTGAAAATGGAGGAAAATTTTTAATTATGGGATTTGCCGCCTCTTCAATTAAATTTCACTATAATGAAGATCCTTATGCACAAAACCTCATTCGCATGGGATATTCCTCAGGTGATTCTTTAAACAATCAATCTCATCCGCTAATTTATAAGCCCTAATCATTTTTTTTCAATACGAATACAATGATCTTGCCATAGAACATTAAAATGATTTAAGCCAATACCTGCTATAAATCCTTCTTGGGTGAAAAATGCACAATTTGCACAATCCATTTTAAAAATCGCATGAGAATTATACAAATTTTGATCCATATCAAATCGAGGATCAAAAGTATCCGCAAATTTCGGAACGCTTTTTCCTAAAAAATATGGAAAAAGCAAAATACTTCCTTGGTTTTTAATCGTTTGATAAATCTGACCGACTCTGTTTACATTTTCATATGGCATAATTAAAACTGAATGAGTTTCTTTTTCATAAACAACAATTAAATGATCAACCTCTTCTCCAACGATAATTTTGACATCATCAGATGTAAAAACGATATTTCCAAAAGACAAAGGAGAAAAACAAACATTTTCTTCATTTCCCTTGATTACAATATTTTCAGACATCATTTGATTATTTTGAGGACATAGATCTGCAATATTTGAAACAGATCTTATAACGTTTTTTTCAAAATAAGCTGAAAAAACATTATGATAAAGATTCTCTTCAGAATTTATTTTTTCAACTAATTTATCCATTGAAAAATCATCCCATAATGGATTTTTCAACTCTTCACATAATTCAACAATTTGCTTAGGATTATCCAATTGGTTTGCATATTTCAAAAAAATCGCATCAATTTGAGGATAATAGGTTTTTATCAAATCTTTCATCAATGACATACGTATCACCCATAAATCACAACCGGTTTGTTTTTCATAATGATAATGATTATTCAATAATTCATTTTCACATACTGAAATCAATGGCTCTTTATGAACATCCTTTAAGTCTACTACCTGCAAATTAATAAGAGCATTCGTTAATTTTGCAAAATTCGCACTTTGTGATAACAAAGCATTAAAAGAATAAGGTTGTAAAATCAACTTATCCATATTTATAAAACGGATAATGGCATCACCTCCTATTTTCTGATCTAATCTCCATGCAATATATGTCATTGCAGAAACCGGATTCATAGAAAAAGGCATTTTAATTATATTATCATTTAAAATCGGATACTTTTTCAAAAGGCTATTTAAATGAGGATAAACTTCTGTCGAAGTAATAATCATTAAATTAGAAGGATCAATACCCGAAGGATCCTCAGAATCTATTTGAGATTCAATAATTACTTCCACAATAGATTTTTGTTTTTTATCAATTGGCAAGAAACATTTCGGCTTATGAGAATACGCCAAAGGCCAAAACATTGGATCAAAATCACCAATATAAAGAACCGTCCATTGTTCACTTTTCTTGGATTTGATTCTTGAAATTGTCTTTTCAAGTAAATTTTGAAAAGACTCATAAGACGCAATCGGCAAAAAAGTTTTAATTCTCTTCAATTCATTTTGAGAATTTTGACCAAAAAATGAATATTTTCTAATTAGTTTGGTCATTGCATAAAGCCTTTGAGGCTCCGAATATTCTTTTGAATCGATCCAATTCACTATTTCAATCGGTAAATTTTTCTCTTTCCGATTTTGAATTAATTGCAAAAATCCATTTTCTAATTCTTCAAAACAAATCATATGATCTGAACAAAATGCAAAATGAACACTCAATATAAAAAATAATAACTTTTTCACCCTAAACCTCGATTATTCCAATATGACAACAAAAAACCGTTTTTTCTGTATACGAAAAAACGGTTTTTTAAAAATAAATTTAAATAGAATTATTCTTCAGAAGCCATTTTCTTATATTCTTCAAAACGTTTCTGATAATGGTTTTGCAATTCATCTTGCAAAAGAGCAGCTTCTTCAGGGTCTGTTTTTAAAAGTGAATTAAAACGCACTTCCCCTTTCAAAAACTCTTTTAAAGGAATTGTTGGCTCTTTCGAATCCAATTGGAATGGATTTTTTCCTTCAAAAGATCTTCTTGGATCATAGCGATAATTCACCCAAAAACCAGATTCAACTGCTTTTTTCTGTTCATCTTGGCTCATCCCCATGCCTCCTTTCTGAATGCCATGGGCAATACATGTCGCATAAACAATAACAATTGAAGGACCATCATATTCTTCCGCTTCCTTCAAAGCTCTAACAACTCCCGGCTTATCATATCCCATCGAAGCTGTTGCCACATATACATTTCCGTATGCCATAGCAATTTTACCCAAATCTTTTTTCTGGGTTTTTTTGCCGTCAAATGCAAATTTTGCGACAGAACCTAAAGGAGTTGATTTCGAAGCTTGTCCGCCTGTATTGGAATAAACTTCTGTATCGAGAACCAAGATATTCACATTTCGATTCATTGCTAAAACGTGATCCAAACCACCATAACCGATATCATAAGCCCAGCCATCGCCACCCATAATCCAGACAGATGGTTTTGCAAATAGATCCTGACGTTTTTTCATCTCATCTGCAAGAGGTGATGACTCTTTTTCTAAAAGCGGTTTTATCTGATAAGACAGCTCTTTTGAGTGATCTCCAATCAAATAAGCTTCAAGCCACTGTTTCAAAAGCTCTTGTAATTCAGTAGAGACTGCATTTTCAGATACTGCTCTTTCAACAAACTTTTTGAGCTCATCTCTACGATATTCAACAGAAATGGCCATACCAAAACCATATTCGGCATTATCTTCAAAAAGAGAATTGGCCCAAGCAGGACCTTCGCCTTTATCTGTTAAAGCCCAAGGCACCGAAGGAGCCGAACCTCCCCAAATTGAAGAACAACCTGTAGCATTAGCGATAATCATACGATTTCCAAAAAGCTGTGTGACAAGTTTGACATATGGAGTCTCTCCGCAACCAGCACATGCACCGGAAAATTCTAAAAGAGGTTTCTCAAATTGAGATCCTTTTAATGTATACTTGCTCATCTTCCCTTTTCTATTTGGGAGTGTTGTCACATAATCCCACAGTTCTTTTTGTCTTTTTTCCACTTCATGGATATCTGTCATATGCAAAGCTTTTTTCATTGCAGGACATACCTGAGCACAGTTACCACAACCGGTACAATCCGAAGGAGTTACCTGAATACTGTATTTTAAACCTTCATAACCTCTACCTAGCGGTTTGATCCCCACATACCCTTCAGGAGCTTTTGCAGCTTCTTCTTCTGTCAACAAAAAGGGTCTGATAGCAGCATGAGGACAAACAAAAGAACACTGGTTACATTGAATGCAATTTTCAGCAATCCATTCAGGAACAATTGTAGCGATAGAGCGTTTTTCATATTTAGTTGTTTCCGATGGTAAGATTCCTCCAGGCAAAAAGGCGCTAACAGGAAGAAGATCCCCTTCTTGACGATTCATAACATCTGCAATATTTTTGACATAATCAGGTCGCGATGCATCAATAAAAGTTTCTGTTTCTTCCAAATCTTTCCAAGAGGAAGGAACTTCAATTTTTTCTAAATGATTCAATGCTTCATCAACAGCTGCATGGTTCATTTGAACTATTTTTTCTCCCTTACGCCCATATGATTTAACAATAGCATCTTTTAAAAGCTGAATTGCTTTTTCAATTGGTAGTACATTTGATAATTTAAAGAAAACCGTCTGCATGATCATATTGATACGAGATCCCAGTCCAATATCTTTTGCAATCTTAATAGCATTGACATGATAAAATTGAATATTTTTCTCTGCCATTTGCTTTTTCACCTTATTCGGTAGATTTCTCTCAAGCTCTTCTTTCTCCCACATTGAATTCAATACAAAGATACCTCCAGGCTTGATTTGGTCCAAAATAGGCAATCCCTTCTGCAAATAAGAGGATTGATGGCAAGCAACATAATCTGCCACCTGAATTAAGTAAGTAGAATGAATAGGTCTTTTGCCGAAACGCAAATGAGAAATAGTGACGCCACCCGATTTTTTCGAATCATAGGAAAAATACCCTTGAACATATTTCTCTGTATTATCTCCAATAATTTTAATCGCATCCTTATTGGCACCGACAGTTCCATCACCCCCGATTCCCCAAAACATACAACGCACAGCATCTTTATCTTCTGTATCCATCACTTCTTCCATCGGAAGAGAGAGATAAGTGACATCATCCACAATACCAACAGTAAAATGATTTTTCACTTCTTCTCTTTTTAAATTATCAAAAACTGTTTTCACTTGTGCTGGAGTAAAATCTTTTGAACCCAAGCCATATCTACCACCTACAACTTCGATATCCATTTTCAATTCTTTGATAGCTGTTGCAACATCCAAATAAAGAGGCTCACCTAAACAGCCACTTTCTTTTGTTCTATCCAGAACAGCAATCTTTTTAACTGATTTTGGCAATGCTTGAATAAAATGATGCACAGAAAATGGTCTGAAAAGACGTACTTTTACAAGGCCTAACTTTTCTCCTTTACCATTTAGATAATGAATAGTTTCTTCAGCAGTTTCAGCACCAGATCCCATCATCACTATCACATTTTCAGCATCTTCAGCACCATAGTAATCAAATAAATGATAAGACCTTCCG
>Ga0116151_10006005_pt1 | contig 10377 bp, 7 predicted proteins | sample AD_UKC117_MetaG_FD_89893 | JGI IMG/M metagenome (GOLD analysis project Ga0116151, IMG submission 89893) | Active sludge microbial communities of municipal wastewater-treating anaerobic digesters from Hong Kong - AD_UKC117_MetaG | ecosystem: Engineered > Bioreactor > Anaerobic > Digestate... | reverse complement strand
CCCGATGTGCGACCTCAAGATACGAGGCGCGCGTCATCGGGTAGCCGCCGTAGGGGGTGTTGAGCATGACGAGGTCGGCGCCAGCCAGCCTGGGGAAGGTGCCCATGGCAAGGCCCGCGCTCATGCCCGACTCGGTGCCTTCATACAGCGGCGCAGAGCCGGCGTAGTGCCCCAGGATCGGCACTCCGATGCGTCCAGCGAGTTCGGCGACCATGCCGTAGCCAACCGAACCGTAGGCCACCATCACCGCGCGCGCACCCGCATCAACAGCCCGCTCGGCGTTCTCGAGGAGCGCGGTGCCCTGGGCGGTGACGTTCGGCACATAGATCGTCGTCGTGCCGGTCTGGTCGGCCGCTCGCTTCGCCGCCTCACCGAAGGCCTTGACCCGCTCGACCACGGGCGAGAACTGAGGGTTGCCGAGCAGTTCATCGTCCTTGATGAGGTCGACCCCACCCAACGCGGTGCGATAGAAAATCTCCGCGCCCTGCTGAGGGGTGAGCCCGGTGCAGGGCTTGATCATGTTCAGGGTGAGCGGACGGTCCCAGACCCCGACCAGCTCTCGCACGCCGGGGATGCCGAAACGCGGTCCCTGCAGTTGTTCGGCGAGCTCGCGCGGAATCTGCAGGTCGACAAGCTTGGCCTGGATCGATGTGGACGCGTCGTTGCCGATGACCGTGGTCAACAGCTGTGCCAGATCGGCACCAAAGTTGATGGACGGCAACGCCAATTGGATGAGGTAGGACATACGGTCCGGGCGCTGGGTGATCAGATCCACCGGCGGCGACGCGAGTATCGCGACCACTCGTCCGCGATGTTGGCGATTCATCTCATCGGTGACACCCGGCACCGCTACCCAGGTGCCCAGTGTCTGGCCGATCGCGAACGACTCCGCCATCCGGTAGACGTCGGTCTCGCGTGACACGGTGACGTGATACGTGGCGAGGACGTCGCGCTCCAGCCTCGCCTGGGACGGCAGGACGTGGAGTCCGTCGACTCGTTGCCGATTGTTGGTCGCATGCTCAATCACTATAATGGCCTCCATAATGGCCTCCACGGTGAGCTGCCCGTTCTTCGATGTAACACGCATCAGTATACATCTAACATTCGAGACGTTACAAGTTCTTTCGAGAACTTCTTGCGCGGTCGGTGAGGCCGGACGCGGGCACCCGAGTCCAAAACCGTTTGTTCGTGCTTGTCTGCCAAGTCGAACCGGCTGTTGAGGACCATCGTGGCGCCCCGCGGGCGAAAGTCGCGAGCGAACGGTGAACGATCGTTCATTGAATACCGTGACCAACATCACACGTTGGATGAGCGTTTGCACGTGATGTGTGGTGTCCGTATCGCTCACGGCCCGGCGCCCTGGTCGGTATGGCAGCGCCACCAGCCCCTGTGTCATGGCACAACCAACGCCTGCCTACAATCACTTCATGGCTGGTCGAGGCAAATAGAGGGCGACATGGTTCAGAACAATGTCCAATCCACCCGACACGACGGGATTGTGGAGGCTGTCATCGACGCTGGTTCGATGCGCATTGATGAGTTGGCAGAGCTCTTCGATGTGAGCCGGATGACCGTTCATCGTGACCTGGACGCACTCGAGGCGCGCGGCGTCCTGCGAAAATCCCGGGGTGTAGTGACCGCAGTTGCGTCGAACCTTTTTGAGGCAAGCGCGGAGTACCGCACCCGACAAAATCGTTCAGAAAAGGCCGCCATCGCATCGGCAGCCCTCGCGCAGATCACGCCCGGTGAAGCCGTGATTCTGGATGATTCTACCACCGGATTGTTGCTGGCGCGTCAGTTGGAGAGCAAACAACCGCTGACAGTGATCAGCAACTTCTCAAGAGTGCTGGACGAACTCGAAGGCATGCCTGGCATCAACCTCATCTCCACCGGCGGGGAGTATTACCAGTTGTGCGAGGCCTATCGGGGCAGCATCACCCTCAACACCCTGGGTGGGCTCAGCGCCGACACCTACTTCATGTCCACCTCAGCCATCCGTGATGGCGTCTGCTTCCACCCTCACCAAGACATCGTGCTGGTGAAGCAGGCAATGTTCCGCGCAGCGCGGCGCCGGATACTGATCATGGACCACTCAAAGTTCCGGCGGACAGCTCTGCACGCGATGATTCCGGTCGCCGATTTCGACCTGATAATCGTGGACACCGGGATCAGCGCCGACGATCTCGACTCGCTGCAACGCACCGGTGTGGAAGTGCTGACAGCCCCGATCGAACACGCGCGCCACCCAAAGGACCCCGGCGAGCCGAGCCTCGTCCTACGAAGTGATCGCCGGTCGTCCCTCGGCCGCCGGCAGAGCGGCGTTGATGCCGTCGACTGAGGCCTTGGCGTCCCCGAAGAGCATGTAGGTGTTGTCGTGGAAGAACAGCGGGTTCTCCACACCGGCGTACCCGGGCTTCATCGAGCGCTTGAAGACGATGACCTTCTTGGGGTCGTTTGCGGGAGGGGGCGGAATCCTACGCTAAGGCTTTGGCCAGCGATATTCTCCGGTGAGATTGATGTGTTCCCATCCGAGCGGCGAAACATGGGCCAAGAGATCGGGCGATAGCAGCTTTCCATCGCGTTTCTGGTTTGCAACGACCTCGCCGAGCTTCATGGTGTTCCAGAAGATGATGATGGCGGCGAGCAGATTCATGCCGGCGATGCGGTAATGCTGGCCTTCGGCGGAACGGTCGCGGATTTCACCGCGGCGGTGGAAGCTGATTGCCCGCTTCAGCGCATGATGAGCTTCGCCTTTGTTGAGCCCGATCTGGGCACGCCGTTGGAGTTCGGCATCCAGAATCCAGTCGATCATGAACAGGGTGCGCTCGACGCGACCGACTTCCCGCAGGGCTGTCGCGAGCTCGTTCTGCCGCGGATAGGAGGCGAGTTTCCGCAGAATCTGGCTTGGCGCGACGGTCCCGGCAGCAATGGTGGCGGCGATGCGCAGGATGTCGGGCCAATTGCGCTCGATCATGGCTTGGTTGACCTTTCCGCCGATCAACGCTCGCAGGTGCGCCGGGGCGGCCGACGGATTGAACGCGTAGAGCCGTTTGGATGGCAGGTCGCGGATGCGCGGAGCGAACCGGTAGCCGAGAATGGCACATGCGGCAAAGACGTGATCGGTGAAGCCGCCCGTGTCGGTGAACTGCTCGCGGATATGGCGTCCAGCATCGTTCATCAGCAGGCCATCGAGGATGTAAGGCGCTTCGCTTGCCGTTGCAGGAATCACCTGGGTTGCGAACGGCGCATATTGGTCGGAGACGTGGCTATAGGCTTTCAGGCCCGGGGTATTGCCATATTTCGCGTTGACCAGGTTCATGGCCTCACCTTGCTCTGTAGCGACGAAGAACTGTCCGTCGCTCGAAGCCGACGTGCCCATGCCCCAGAACCGGGCCATGGGTAACGCTGCCTGTGCCTCGACCACCATGGCCAGCGCCCGGTCATAGGCTTCGCCCTCGACATGCCACCGTCCAATGCGGATCAATTCCCAGAAGGTGTGGGTGTTTGTCGCATCCGCCATTTTGCGCAAGCCGAGGTTGATCCCTTCCGCCAAGATAACGTTCATTAGCCCGATCCGGTCAGCGCAGGGTGCTCCTGTGCGCAGATGGGTGAACGCTTCGGTGAAGCCGGTCGCCGCATCCACCTCCAGCAGGAGATCGGTGATGCGCGTGGGCGGGATCTGCTTGTAGAGATCGAGCACCAGATCTTCGGCGCCTGTCGGCGCGGCGGCTTCGAGTTTCTCGATATGCAGAACGCCGTTTTCAATCGACCCGCCCGGGATCGTGCCTGCGCGAGCGGCACGGCCAAGCTCGCGCAACCGCATGTCGAGGCGAGCTTGCCGGTCTGCCAGCCATTCCTCCGGCCGCAATGGCACAGCGAGACGACCGCCTTCCGCGATGGATTGTGCCGGAACGAGTGCGTGTTTCAGATCGCCATAGCGCCGGGACCTAGTAAGCCAGACATCTCCGGAGCGGAACGCATCGCGCAGATGGAACAGCACCGCGATCTCCCATAGGCGAGCGTCGCCAGCCCTCTGGGCCCGAAGGTGGCGATGCCATTTCGAGCTGGGCCGCAAGAAGCTGGTCATCGCGGCATCGTTCAAACCGGTACGAAGGGCCGTCACCGCTTCCAGAAGCGGCAGTGCAACGGGCGCAGCTCGCAGATCGAGCAGGCGCAACATGCGTGGAGCGTATCGGCGGAAGCGGTGATAACCGTCGAGCACATGATTGAGCGGATCGTCGGCCATGGTGGCGGTCAGCCTGGTTGCCATTGCAACAAGGGTTTTTAAGCCGTCCCACCCTGACCCACTCGCGATGACATCGCCCAGCGGCTGGCCATCATCCTGTGCATCGACCAGGGCGCCCCCGATCTCGGCGAAGGATTTCAGGGTGTCACGCACCACCCCCGCTTCGTCTGCGACCTTTGCATGGCAAATACGCTCCGAAGCACGGTAGAGACGGCCGACGATCCGGTCGTGGGTTTCGACCACTGCGTCGGCCAACATCGCCTGCCATTCCGAGACGCAAACAGCCAAGATCGCAAGCCGCCTGTCCTCCGGGAGATCGCGCATGCCGTCGGCATAATACCGTTCACCCTGCCTGCGCAGACGAGTCACCCGATGGGCAGGAACGCCGGCAAGCAGATCCTCGGGGAGATCGATGCGTTGCAGATATTCGAGCCGGTCGAGCAGCCGGTTGGCCGACGAAGAGTTCGAGCCAGGCTCGAACTGGCGCAGCCACACAAAACGGGTCACCCGATCATCAGCCGTCTCCTCGAGCAATGCCAGCAACTGTTCTCGGATCGACATAGGCAGCCGACTGGCGATCCTCGTCTCGATGCGTCGCTCGGCATCGACGAGAGCCGCGGCACAAAGCCGCTCGATCGTGGATGTCGCGGGAAGGACAGTGCGGGTGCGTCGGCACTCGGCTACGAAGCGACGGGCGATATCCTCGTTCGACACCGCCATCTCGGCTTCTCGGAACAACCATTCCTTCAGCTCGCTCGCACCACGTCCGGAGAAGGTGCGGAAGCCGTAGAGCCCCCGTAACTCGGCAAGATGCTCGTGCCGTGTTTCCTCGCGGGCAGCATAGTCTACGAGATCGTCGGCACCCAGGCCAAGCTGCGCTCCGATAAATTCGATGACCTCTGCAGGGATCAGTTCGCCTGGAGCCAGCACCCGGCCGGGATAGCGCAGGACACACAATTGCAGGGCGAAGCCGAACCTGTTGTGAGCGCGCCGACGCAGCCTGATATGCCCAAGGTCTTCATCACTCAGCGTATAGTGCTTGAGCAAATCCGTCTGTGAAGTCGGCAAGCGCAACAGCGCGTCTTTCTGCCGATCGGTTAGAGTGACGCGACGCGGCATACATGTTCCTTTTTCAAAATCTGATAGCGTTCAAGACGCTTTGTTTATGAAGCTGGTTGAGATACATTTCCAGAGGTCAATGCAATCGTGGCCGAAGCGCCGCCTCAAACCAACGTTTGTGATACATGCTGATCGGATATGCCCGCGTCTCCAAAGCCGATGGCTCGCAGTCTCTCGACCTGCAGCACGACGCCTTGCGCGCCGCAGGTGTCGAACGGGACAATATCTATGATGATCTTGCTTCCGGCGGTCGTGATGATCGCCCTGGCTTGACTGCCTGCCTCAAGTCATTGCGTGACGGCGATGTGCTGGTGGTCTGGAAGCTCGATCGCCTCGGACGATCGCTTGCCCATCTGGTCAACACGGTGAAGGAGCTGTCAGACCGCAAGATCGGCCTGCGGGTTCTGACTGGAAAGGGCGCTCAGATCGACACCACGACTGCGTCCGGTCGCATGGTGTTCGGAATCTTCGCCACCTTGGCCGAGTTCGAGCGGGATCTGATCCGAGAGCGCACCATGGCGGGTCTCGCCTCCGCGAGAGCGCGCGGTCGCAAGGGCGGACGAAAATTCGCGCTCACCAAAGCTCAGGTGCGTCTCGCGCAAGCCGCCATGGCCCAGCGCGATACTTCAGTTTCCGATCTCTGCAAGGAACTCGGCATCGAGCGCGTCACTCTCTACCGATATGTCGGTCCCAAAGGCGAGCTCAGAGACCATGGAAAGCATGTTCTCGGACTTACGTAGCAACTCGTTTCTTTTCGCAGGTTGAGCCACCTCCGCGCTTCATCAGAAAACTGAAGGAACCTCCATTGAATCGAACTAATATTTTTTTTGGTGAATCGCATTCTGACTGGTTGCCTGTCAGAGGCGGAGAATCTGGTGATTTTGTTTTTCGACGTGGTGACGGGCATGCCTTCGCGAAAATCGCACCTGCTTCCCGCCGCGGTGAGCTCGCTGGAGAGCGTGACCGCCTCATTTGGCTCAAAGGTCGAGGTGTGGCTTGCCCCGAGGTGATCAACTGGCAGGAGGAACAGGAGGGTGCATGCTTGGTGATAACGGCAATTCCGGGAGTACCGGCGGCTGATCTGTCTGGAGCGGATTTGCTCAAAGCGTGGCCGTCAATGGGGCAGCAACTTGGCGCTGTTCACAGCCTATCGGTTGATCAATGTCCGTTTGAGCGCAGGCTGTCGCGAATGTTCGGACGCGCCGTTGATGTGGTGTCCCGCAATGCCGTCAATCCCGACTTCTTACCGGACGAGGACAAGAGTACGCCGCAGCTCGATCTTTTGGCTCGTGTCGAACGAGAGCTACCGGTGCGGCTCGACCAAGAGCGCACCGATATGGTTGTTTGCCATGGTGATCCCTGCATGCCGAACTTCATGGTGGACCCTAAAACTCTTCAATGCACGGGTCTGATCGACCTTGGGCGGCTCGGAACAGCAGATCGCTATGCCGATTTGGCACTCATGATTGCTAACGCCGAAGAGAACTGGGCAGCGCCAGATGAAGCAGAGCGCGCCTTCGCTGTCCTATTCAATGTATTGGGGATCGAAGCCCCCGACCGCGAACGCCTTGCCTTCTATCTGCGATTGGACCCTCTGACTTGGGGTTGATGTTCATGCCGCCTGTTTTTCCTGCTCATTGGCACGTTTCGCAACCTGTTCTCATTGCGGACACCTTTTCCAGCCTCGTTTGGAAAGTTTCATTGCCAGACGGGACTCCTGCAATCGTCAAGGGATTGAAACCTATAGAAGACATTGCTGATGAACTGCGCGGGGCCGACTATCTGGTATGGCGCAATGGGAGGGGAGCAGTCCGGTTGCTCGGTCGTGAGAACAATCTGATGTTGCTCGAATATGCCGGGGAGCGAATGCTCTCTCACATCGTTGCCGAGCACGGCGACTACCAGGCGACCGAAATTGCAGCGGAACTAATGGCGAAGCTGTATGCCGCATCTGAGGAACCCCTGCCTTCTGCCCTTCTCCCGATCCGGGATCGCTTTGCAGCTTTGTTTCAGCGGGCGCGCGATGATCAAAACGCAGGTTGTCAAACTGACTACGTCCACGCGGCGATTATAGCCGATCAAATGATGAGCAATGCCTCGGAACTGCGTGGGCTACATGGCGATCTGCATCATGAAAACATCATGTTCTCCAGTCGCGGCTGGCTGGTGATAGATCCCGTCGGTCTGGTCGGTGAAGTGGGCTTTGGCGCCGCCAATATGTTCTACGATCCGGCTGACAGAGACGACCTTTGTCTCGATCCTAGACGCATTGCACAGATGGCGGACGCATTCTCTCGTGCGCTGGACGTCGATCCGCGTCGCCTGCTCGACCAGGCGTACGCTTATGGGTGCCTTTCCGCAGCTTGGAACGCGGATGGAGAAGAGGAGCAACGCGATCTAGCTATCGCGGCCGCGATCAAGCAGGTGCGACAGACGTCATACTAGATATCAAGCGACTTCTCCTATCCCCTGGGAACACATCAATCTTACCGGAGAATATCGTTGGCCAAAGCCTTAGCGTAGGATTTCGCCCTCTCCCGCAAACGACCCCAATCACGCTGTCCGCGACCGCTGGACCGGCGCATCGGGCACCGACCGCCTCAGCTTCCGCTGGGCGCAGGCCAAATCCCACCTGCGGGATCTCGCCCATGCTGAATAGGCGCAGCCTCGATCCCGAACAGCGAACGCTCTACGGCGCCAATCTTCAGCCGCCGGCGGGCTATGTCTTCGACGCGGCGGTCGCCACGACCTTCTCGCTCGACTTCGAGACCGCGCTCGCCGTGCCGGTCAGTCTGGCGCTCTTCGCCGCCGAGAACCGCGACGACATTCTTTCTCATCCTCTGGCGCTGCTGGAGGGCGCCGAGCGCATCGCCGGCCGCCTCGTCGTCTTCACCGACGCCGGCCATATCCAGGCGAGCGCCCGGCCGCATTCCCGCCTTTGCTCGCTGCTCGAACGCATCATCGTCGAGGTCGCCGCCCCTCAAGGCGGGGCCTTCCACCCCAAGATGTGGGCGCTGCGCTTCACGCCGTTGCGGCCCGAAGACCCCGCCCGCCTGCGTCTGCTCATTCTCTCCCGAAACCTGACGCGCGATCGCTCATGGGATATTGCCGCCACCCTCGACGGCGTGATCACCAAGCAGCCCAAGGCCGTCAATCGCCCGGTCGCCGACTTCCTTCGCCAGCTCCCCGACCTCGCGACCGTCGGCGCTCCCGACGGAACGAAGACGCTTGTCGATGACCTGGCCGAAGACATACGACGCGCTGAATGGAGCCTGCCCGAACCGTTCCAGAGCGTCTCCTTCGCCGTCAACGGCCTCGGCGGCAAGCCGTGGCGCCCGGAATCCTGCGCTCGGCTGGGCGTCGTGTCGCCCTTCTGCGACGATCAAACCTTGTCGATGCTCGCCCGGCTGGCCAGCGCCGAAAAGCCCATCTTCATCGGGCGATCCGACGAACTCGCCCAGGTGCCCGGCGCCACGCTCGATGGCTTTGCCCGCGTGGCCGTGCTCGACGAAATGGCGGCCACGGAAGATGGCGAGGAGGAGGACGCAGCGGCCCTGCAAGGGCTCCATGCCAAGGCGTTCATCGCCGAACGCGGCTGGGACACCGCGATCACGGTCGGCTCGGGAAACGCCACGCGGCCGGCGCTGCTGACCGGCAGCAATGTCGAGATCTTCACCACCCTGACCGGGAAGCGATCGCGGGTCGGCAGCGTCGAGGAAATCCTCGGCGACAAGGGGTTTGGCCGGCTGACGCGGCCGTTCGTCCGCGACGAGACGGGAGCCGCCGATGCCGCGCAACGAGCCGCCGAGGCTCGTTTGGATCAGGCCCGGCGCGAGATTTGCCGCAGCGGCCTCACGCTCCGTTGCGAGCGCGGCGAGCACAGCGCAGATGGTGCGCCGGTCTGGCGGGTCTGGCTGATCCCGTGCGAACCGCTGCCCCTTACCGGGCTCGGTGCGCTGCGAGTTTGGCCGATCACACGGGGCGAAGGGCATGCGCGCGATGTGCTGGAGCCGCTCCGACAGGGACAGCCCGCCGACCTTTGCGCAATGCCCTTGGTCGACCTTACCCGGTTCCTCGCCTGTCACCTGACGGACGAGACGGAAGGCGTCTCGATCCTGTTCAGCACCGGGCTCATGATGGAGGGGCTGCCCGCAGAGCGTCACGCCGCCATCCTGCGCTGGGTGATCGACAGCAAGGACGCCTTCTTCCGCTATCTCCGCCTGCTCCTCTCCGAATTAGGCGATCCCTTCGCCGCCGCCCTCGCGGCGCAGGACGGGTCAGGTCAGGGCGCTTGGCGCGCGGCAAGCGACGACGCGCCCATCCTCGAGGAGATGGTTCGGGCCTTCTGCCGGGGCGGAGACCAGCTTCGCGCCATCGAACGGCTGATCGCACGCCTGGAAACCGGCGACGGTGACGATACCGATCCGATTCCGGCCGAGTTCCGCGCACTCTGGAACACATTCCGAATTGCGCTCGCCACGCAGGATGCCGCGCATGCCGAATGAACGGTTTCGCGCCGACGCGGCGCTCGCTCCCCTCAAGGTCTTTCAGCGGCGCACCGTCGACTACGTCTTCGATCGGCTCTACGGCCAGGACGATCCTGTCCGCCAGTTCCTGGTCGCCGACGAAGTCGGCCTCGGCAAGACGATGGTGGCGCGCGGGGTCATCGCCCGCATGATCGAACACCTGTGGGACAGCACCAAGCGGATCGACATCCTCTACATCTGCTCGAACCAGGCGATCGCCGCCCAGAACCTCAACCGGCTGAACGTCCTCGGGCGGCGCGAGCTGGCCCTGCCGACCCGCATGACGCTCGTTCCCCTGCAACTGCGCGATCAGGCGGGCCTCGACGCCAACAGGGTGAACTTCATCAGCCTGACGCCGGGCACGACCTTCGATCTGCGCTCCGCGACGGGCGTGACCCAGGAACGCGCTCTGCTGTGCCATCTCCTGCGCGATCTCGTGACGCGCCCGCGGGGCCTGCACAACCTGTTGCAGGTCACAGCCGGCAT
>Ga0116151_10005998_pt1 | contig 10381 bp, 8 predicted proteins | sample AD_UKC117_MetaG_FD_89893 | JGI IMG/M metagenome (GOLD analysis project Ga0116151, IMG submission 89893) | Active sludge microbial communities of municipal wastewater-treating anaerobic digesters from Hong Kong - AD_UKC117_MetaG | ecosystem: Engineered > Bioreactor > Anaerobic > Digestate... | reverse complement strand
CCCCCCCTTTTTGGTCACGAGCGTCGCCTTCCGTGGCGGCGGCGCGCCACGCGCGGCCGCCGGATGCCCGCCCCGCGGGCGGGCGGAAAGCCCCTGGAACTCAATAACTTTCCGTCAGCAGTGCGCGAATCGTACCGGTTCGGAACCCGACGGCCTCAAGCTGCGCCGCGCGGGGCTCGCGCGTCTCCGGCTACTCCTCGCTGACGCTCGGTTCCGCCTGCGCCGCGCGGCTCCAGCGGCATTTCCGGCCCTACCCAACCGGCCCGGCAGGCGCTTCGCGCGCCGGCCCGGCAGGGGCCGGAAATCCGCTTCCAGCCGGAAACCGCGCCACTCCGCTTGACCCCGACGGGCTCCGACCGGTGAACGCAGCACAGCGCTGACTCAGGCGCACACCACGTTCACGAACGGAGCAACGACATGACCAACAACCACCACTTCGATCTGGCCTCGGCACTCGTCGACGAGGCCGCCGGCCACCTCATCGGGCGCGACGACGCCGACACCATCCGGCAGGCCTTCGGTGTCGAGCTGGAGATCTTCTCAGACACCGACTACTGCTCGATCGAGGCCCGCGAGGGCCAGACCCTGCTGGCGGCCGCCACGGCGGTCATGCGCCCGGGCGGTGCGCTGAAGGCCTCCATCGACATGTTCCGCGCGGGAGACCTGATGTTCTGGGCCACCCAGCACCAGGGCAACGACGTGATGTTCTGGGCCAAAGGCAAAGACCACTACAACCTCACCGCCAAGGCGGGCAGCGACGAGTGGTGCGTCTCCACCTTCTCCGCCGACACCCCGTTCGACAGCCTGCAGGCCGCGCTGGCCTTCATCGTCGCCCACGAGGCGGCCGCGATGTGGAACGAAGTCGTCGCCTAGCCACCCCGATCCGGGCCCGGCCGCGATCCCTCCCCCCAGGGGTCCGGCCGGGCCCCCTTTTCGTCTGCCGCCCAACCCCATTCACAACCACCCAAAGGAGACCAAACATGGGCCAATACTTCACCCCGACCTTCCTCGACGCCGCCGGCCGAATCGCGGCCGCCCTCAACCCCGACGACTACGGCTCCGGGCTCAAGCTCTACGGCCACACCCGCCACGACGCCCCGCTCATGCGTGCGGTGGAGGCGCTGCTGCGCCTCGACGGCAACATCCGGCTCGTCTGGGCCGGGGACTACGCCGACGAGGAGATCGGCCAGAGCGCCAACCTGTACTTCCAGGCTGAGCCGACGCATTTCGTGCGCTTCGCCGGACTGGTGCTCGACGACGTCGCGCCCACCGCCACCCTGCCCGACCACTTCGTGGCCGGCAGCGGTGACGGCTTCATCTGCAACGCCGACAAGAAGGCTTTCATCGACATCGCGGCGCTGCCGCTCGACGACTGGGCGGTGCGGCGCAACCCGCTACCGGTGCTCACCGCCGAGGGCGGCGGGCGGCGCGGCCCCTGGGCCCGCGACCGCCTCTTCCACACCGCCCGCCATCCCGGCGCCGGCTGGACGCCCCACCCCGCCGCGGCCCTGGTCTAAGAACCCCAACCGAAAGGAACGCCCCATGTACGACCCCGACGAATGCCTCGACAGCACCGACGGTGGCTGCGCCGGCGAGGTCTATCCGCGCCCCGCACTGTCCGGCTCGGGCCTGACATACGTGCGGTGCGACAAGCACTACGGCGACTACGCCTCGCGGGTCGGCCCGAAGATCGCCGAAACCCGGCGGCGCTACCCCGACACCGACGTCCCGCCCAGCTGGTTCGACGAGACCGCGGCCGGCGAACGCTGGAACGAGGACTGACCGCCACCCCAAACCGGGGCCCGCCGACGCTCATCCCCCCGAGCGTCGGCGGGCCCCCCATTTCTTCCGGCCGCACGATGCCCGCCCCAACGGGCGGGCGACACAGCCCGTGCCACGCACCTTTTCTCTCTGTCAGCAGGCCCCCCATGGTGGCCGCGAGGACACCGCCGCCCACTCAAAACCCCGCCGTCCACCGGGCTCGCCCGTCTTCGTATCGCGCTGCGCGCTCACTGCGCCGTGCGGCTCCGACGACATTGGGCGGCCCGCCGGAACCGGCCCGGCAAGCGCTGCGCGCGCCAGCCGCGGCCCGGGCCACCCAATGTCGCCTCCAGCCCGCGGCTCCGGTTTTGAGGGCGACACCCTCGCGGCCCAGCCCGGGGCGTGCCGACCGGCACAAACCCAACCGACTCCCCAAGGAGTACCCATGTCCAACCGCCCCATGCAGGCTCTGGTCATCCACCCCCACCGCAGCGCCGCCTCCGGCGTCCGCTCGCTGAGCACCAGCCTGACCAACCTGCAGAAGATCGTCGGGGGCTACCTCGAGCCGGTCTACGGCTACCGCCGCCCCGACGGCACCGTCAACAGCTGGCCCACCACCACCCTCTACGTCAACGAGCTCGGGAAGCTCCAGGGCGCCCCCGAGAACCTTCTCGCGACAGCACTGTGGTGGGCCCTGGATCCCCAAGCCGCCGGCCGCAACCTTCTCGTCGGAACCGTCGTCGTCCTCGGCGCCGGTGACGACGCGGGCAACGAAACCCCCGTCCCCGACCACGTCCAGGCCGCCTTCAGCGCCCTGTGCGACGGCCAGGACATCACCTACACCCAGTTCTCCGCCCACTAAGCCACCCCAACCTCGAAAGGAACACATCATGGCCAACACCATCTGGGGCTACGCCGATTGCGCGATCTACACGCTCAACCCCGCTCACCACATGACCGCCGAGATCGCCCGCATCGGCGAACCGGGGCCGGCCGACGGCATCACCGGCCCCTGGGTGCTCGGACTGTGGACCGACTACGGAGACGGCATCGCGCTGCAGGGCAGCACCGCCGAGCTTCAGCACTTCCTGCGCCTGGTGATCGAGCACGTGGCCCGCGAAACCCAGCGGGAAGGGCTGCCCGACGCCCTCAACGAACTCGCGCGGGTACGCGCCCGCCGCGAGGAACTCCTCGCCAACAACCCCAGCGCGGAGGACCTCAAGACCGCGGCGGGATACGAGCTGGCCGAACTCGATCTGCTCCGGTGGATCGCCCAGGCGACCAGCGAGCTGATCGACCACCAACCGTGACCGCCGCCGACGCCGGCCGCCCCTTCGGGGGCGCGCCGGTCTCCCCTCTCACTGATCCCCTCACGCGAAAGGCAGCCCCTGCGATGACCCTCACCCACACCGACCCCACCGACCCGTGGACCGAATCCGACGACGACGACGTCCCCATGCGTCCGGACGGCAACGTCCGCATCGCCTGGCGCGACACCCCGCGCCACTACATCGAACAGACCGCACTGGTGTACCTGCGCCTCGACGACGCTGGCACCAAGTGGATCGTTGACAGCTCCAGCCTCGACGGACATCCGCTCGACAGCGCCTACGACGACATCAGCGCCCACAACAGCGAATGCCCCTGCAACTCGCCGGAGGACTGCGAACGCGCCCGCGCCGCGGCCGACCAGATCCCCCTGCCCACCGGCAGGGAACTGGCCGCACTCATCGTCCAAGCCCTCTAACGACGGCCAAGCATCGTGGCCCCGGCCGGAGTCGCCCCCGAAGGCGGCCCCAGTCGGGGCCGCACCCCGCCCTACGGGCGGGAACCCAGCCGTCCCCACAAGTTGTCCGTCAGCACTCCACCAGCGTGAGCGCACTCCACGCGGCGGCGTCAATCTCCGCGCCGCGGGGCTCGCGCGTCTCCGGCTCCCACCTCGCTGACGCTCGGTTCCCGCCTGCGCCGCGCGGCTCCGCCGACATTTGCGGCCCTACCCAACCGGCCCGGCAAGCGCTGCGCGCGCCGGCCCGGCAGGGGCCGCAAATTCGCCTCCAGCCGGAAACCGCGTCGCTGCGACTTGACCCCACCGCCCGTGCGCTCCCCCCGGAGGAGTGCCGACCGGTACGTCCCAAGCCACTCCCCTAGGAGAAAACAATGAAGACCGACCTCGACTTCGACTTCGACCTCGACGAAGAAACCCCCGTCCGCGCCGAGCAGTGGATGGACCTCGCGCTGTGCGCAGTCGAGGCCGACCCGGAGATCTTCTTCCCCAAGACCAACGGCGCCGCCAAGAAAGCGAAGGCCGTGTGCAACCGCTGCGCGGTAGTCAGCGAATGCCTCGCCTTCGCGCAGAAGAACGGCATCATCGAAGGCGTCTGGGGCGGGCTCTCAGAGACCGAGCGCCAAAACCTCGCCCCCGACACCGCCGCCAGCTGACCCACCCCACGGGGAGTCCGGTGCCCTCCACCCCTCGGGAGGCGCCGGACTCCCCTTTTTTTCTGACGGTGGGTGGCGTGCGCTATCCAGCGAGCGGCTCACCGGTGGGCTCGCTCGGCTGCGCCGTCGCCTCGCCCACCGCCGTCGGTCTCGCCTGGCCGGCCCCGCCTGCCTTCGGCGTCGCTTCGGCCGGCCCGCTCGCCTCGTGCGCAGCGATGCAGTCCCGGATCACCTTCTCCGGAACCCCGGCCTTACGGGCCACATCCTTGACCGCCGTCCCGCGGTCGCGGATCGCCGCATACGCGGCACCCGCGACACGCTGCTCCCTGACGCGCCGGCCTTCGGCCCGCGCCCGCAGCTCCGCGGTCCGCTTCGCGATCTGCCGCTCAAGATCGGCGTCGATCGCCTCCAGCCGCTCCTGGGCGGCCGCGGCCTTCTCCAGATCCACCCGATTGTCCCGGGCGCGAGCCGCGGCCTCCTGCTCCTCGCGCCGCGCCGCCTCCAGCGCGCGCCGGCGCGCGGCCTGCACTTCATTCGTCAGCTTCATGCACCCACTAAAACCCCCACCCCCCATTTCTTACGACCACCACCACCCCTCGGCCCCTCCCACCGCCCACCACCAAACAACCGCACCCCGCACCACACGCCCTACCAGCACCTTCCACCACCCCCCAAAAATTTCCCAATCTCCTTCACACCTAGTGCATTTAGGGTCACGAAATGGTAACGACGGCTGTATGCTGCGGTTTCGGGGGTTTAGATTTTGCAAGGAAGATTGACAGGAAAACGGGGGCAACTTTGACAAGCCCAGCGCAGCGGTGCGGGTCTTTGCGCTGGTCGACGTTGTCCGACACCGCTGCCGGGGTTGTCATGTTGTTGTCAATCTTCGTTGCATCTCGACCGGGCAGCCGGTGGTGACGCCGCGATGATGAGCCTTCACAAACTCACCGCCGGCGACGGGTACATGTATCTCATCCGGCAGGTTGCCGCCGCTGACGACACCGCCCGCGGGCGCGGTGCACTGGGTGACTACTACTCCTCCAAGGGCGAGACCCCCGGGCGCTGGATGGGTAGCGGGCTGGCTGCATTGAGTGAACCGCGCGGCTTGGCCGCCGCCGCCGGCGACGACCCGTGGACCGTCGCGCCGGGGTCGGAAGTCACCGAAGCGCAGATGAAGGCGTTGTTCGGGTCGGGCGTGCACCCCAACGAGGACAAGATCGTCACCGCTCTCATCGCACAGGGCGCTCAACACCCGCAGGCCGTGAAGGCCGCCCGGCTGGGCGCCAAGTTCCGGGTCTACGCCGACGAGGGCAACGAGTTCCGCAGCCGGCTGAAGATGGCCTACGAGGACTACAACCGCAGCGTCGAACAGCCGCCCTGGTCCCCCATCGGCGAAGCCACGCGGGCCACCATCCGCACCGCCGTCGCCACAGACGTGTTCACCGCGCAATACAAGAGAGCCCCGAAGGATTCCCGCGAGCTGTCGGGGTTCATCGCCCGCAACACCCGCGCCGCCACCACCGCCGTCGCCGGTTACGACCTCACCTTCACGCCGGTGAAATCCATCTCGACGGTGTGGGCGTTAGCTCCCCGCGCCCTGTCGGAAGCCATCGAAGCGCTGCACCACGAAGCCATCGCCGAAACCCTCCAGTGGGCAGAAAAACACGTCGCCTTCACCCGGATGGGCACCAACGGCATCGCCCAAGTCGAGACCACCGGACTCATCGCCGCCGCCTTCGACCACCGGGACTCCCGCGCAGGCGATCCCAATCTGCACACCCACGTCGTGGTCTCCAACAAGGTGCAAGCGATCGGCCCCGACGGGATTGCACGCTGGCTGGCCCTCGACGGACAGATGCTCTACCGCAACAAAGTGGTGCTCTCCGAGCAGTACAACACCCGCATTGAACGCAAGCTCGTCGAACGGTTGGGCTTCTCCTTCACCGATGTTCAGACCGCCGCGGCCCGTCGCAACGTCCGCGAAATCGACGGCGTGCCCGCCGAATTACTGGCGGCCTACTCGTCGCGGCGCACCGCTATCGTCGACCGCGTCGGCGAACTCGCCTCCGCATTCCAAACCCAGCACGGTCGCGAACCGACGACCGTGGAGTTCCTCGCGCTGTCCCAAAAAGCCACCACCGAATCACGACAGGCCAAGCACGCCCCACGATCTCTGGGCGATCAACGAAACGAATGGCGCAGGCAGGCCATCCAGATTCTGGGCAGCGCCCAAGACATTGACGCCATGGTCGCCAACGCCAGCGGGCACATCCCGAAGCAGATCGCTCTCACCGACGAACTGGTGGACTCATTGGCCGCCGCGGTGATCACCACCGTGTCCTCCGAGCGCGCCACCTGGCGCGCCAATCATGTTCGCGCCGAAGCCGAGCGTCAGCTTCGCGGCAACGCCTGCTACGCAGATCCTCAGCACGCTGCGGACCGCATCGTGGCCGCCGCGCTCGGTGATCTGTCCGTTCAAATCTCCCGCCACGCCGACGAAGAGCGCAACGAACCGGGCTTCCTACGCCGCCGCGACGGAGCGAGCATCTACCGCCAGCATCACAGCACCGTCTATACCAGCGGCGAAGTGCTGGCCGCCGAACGGCGCATCCTGTCGGCCGCCGCGCTCGGTGGCGGCCGCGTCGCCGACGACACCAGCATCGGCCTAGCCCTGCTGGAAGCCCACGCCCAGGGCGGCACCCTCAACGACGGACAGCAGGCACTCGTGCGCGAGATGGCCTCCTCGGGAGCCCGCGTGCAACTCGCCCTCGCCCCGGCCGGCACCGGCAAGACCACCGCCATGGCCGCGCTGGCCGCCGCCTGGCGCAACAGCGGCGGCACCGTCGTCGGCCTAGCGCCGACCGCAGGAGCTGCCGAAGTCCTTTCCGGCGATCTCGGCACCGAGACCGACACTATCGCCAAACTCGTCCAACTCGCCGACCCCGATCCCCGCTACCCCGTCGTCGCCGACGACCCTGCGCGCCGTTGGTTCGACCGCATCGACGCCTCCACTCTCATCGTCGTCGACGAAGCGGGTAAGGCCTCGACCGCCGAACTCGACGCGGTGATCTGTTACGCGCTCGCCCGGGGGGCGAGCGTGCGGCTCGTCGGCGATGACCACCAACTGTCCTCGGTGTCGGCCGGCGGAGTGCTGCGTGACATCGCCGCCCGCCACGATGCGTTGACCCTTTCTGAGGTCGTCCGGTTCGGCGACACCGACCGTGGCAAGGCCGAAGGAGCGGCCAGCCTGGCGTTGCGCCGCGGCGACCCGACCGGCATCGCGTTCTATCTCGACCACGACCGCATCCACGTCGGAGCTGACGCCACCGCCGCGGACCTCGCCTACACCGCATGGGTCGCCGATCTTCTCGCCGGGCGCGACAGCATCCTTCTCGCACCCACCAACCCGCTCGTCGCCGAGCTCAACGAACGCGCACGCGCCGACCGCCTGCGCCTGTTCCCCGGCGAACAAATCGGGCCGACGGTCACCCTCGGCGACAAGCTGACCGCCTCGGCCGGGGACTGGATCACTACACGGGAGAACGCCCGTTGGCTGCGAACCGGCGAACGCACCTGGGTCAAGAACGGACACCGCTGGGTCATCCGCGCCGTCAACGACGACGGCTCGCTGATGGTCAGCCCCCTGCACGGCGACACCGACGACGTGCTGCGCCTGCCCGCCGGCTACGTCACGTCGCACACCACCCTCGGCTACGCCTCCACCATCGACGTCCGCCAGGGCACCACCGCCGACACCTGTCACGTCGTCGGCGGCGACCAACTCAACCGCCAGCAGCTCTACGTCGCCCTCACTCGAGGCCGTCACGAAAACCACCTCTACTTCTCCACCTCCGAAGCCGACCCGCACCAGATCCTCACCCCCAAGGCCATCCACCCGCCGACCGCCGCCGACATCCTGGCCGCGATCTTGGGCCGCGACGACCGCCAGCTGTCCGCGCACACCGAAATCGCCAACGAGGACGATCCGACACTGCGGCTGGGCAAGGCCGCCGCGATGTACACCGACGCTCTGCACACCGTGGCCACCGTCGCTGCCGGCACCGAGACGATGCGCGCGATCGACGACGCGGCCGACGCCCTGCCGCTCGGGCTGCGCCAGTGCGGAGCCTGGCCGGTGCTGCGCCGCCACCTCGCCCTGCTCGCCGTTGACGGCCACGACCCCGCAGCCGCGTTGGCCCACGCGGCCGCGCGCGGCGAACTCTCTGACGCCCACGACCCCGCCGCTGTCCTGGACTGGCGCCTACCCCCGGTCACCGGCGGCGGCGGCCGCGGTCACGGCCCGCTTCAATGGCTCGACCCGATCCCGGCCGTACTCGACTCGGGCGAGGCCGGTCAGTACCTCCGCGCCCGCGCAGACCTCGTCGCCGAACTCGCCGGACAAGTCCGCGGGATAGCCCACACCTGGACCGCCTCGACCGTGCCGGCATGGGGTCGCCCCCTGATGGAACATCCCCGCCTGCTCGCCGAAGTGGCCGTCTTCCGCGCCTCCCACAACGTCGACCCCGCCGACACCCGCATCACCGGGCCGAGCCAATTCGCCACCCGTTCGGCGATGACGCAGAAGGCGATCCTCAAGCGGCTCGACAAAACAATCCGGGCCACCGACATGGGTGCGGCCCGGTGGCGCGACGCCGCCGAAGCCCTCGAACGGCGCATCACCGCCGACCCCTACTGGCCCCAACTGGCCAGCCACCTCGATGACGCAGCCCGCGCCGGGGCCGACATCAAGACGCTGCTGGCCGAGGCGATGGAACGCGGCGGCGCGCTGCCCGATGAGCTGCCCGCCGCGGCCCTGTGGTGGCGGCTGGCCGGCAGTCTCTCCCCCGCCACCCTGGACTCCGCCAACACACGGCTGCGCCCCCACTGGACACCCGAACTGCATCGAATCCTCGGCAGCCGAATCGCCGAAACAGTCATTGCCGACCCGGCCTGGCCGTCACTGGTCGCCGCAGTCGCCGCCAGCGACTGGCGGCCCGCAGACCTTCTCGAAGCCGCGGCCGAGCACATGCACGACCTCGCCGCCGTCGGCGACGTCCGCCCCGACCAGATTTGCCGGATGCTCGCCTACCGCGTCGAACTGCTCACCCAGGGAGCCTCCAGCGCGTTCCGCGACGTGCCCCATCCTGGCGCAGAGTCCAGCGAACAGACCAGCCAGTCCGGTGTCGATCTGACCGACGAGCCGCCCGATGACCACCTTTACGAGCCACCCCCGGACCCCGAGGACCTCGACTACGGCTACGTCGAGGACGACCTGGGCGGCCTCGACTTCGACGACCTGCCCCGCCACCGGCCCACCCCATCGAGCATTGATGCCGACCTCAGCGAGCTACGGCGGCGCCGCGACGCTGCCCGCGATGAGATGACCACCCTCACCGACGCGATCTTCCGACTCGGCGGCGGACCGGCCGAGACCGCGGCGGCCGCCGAACTCGCCGAGCTGTATCACCGGCACAGCGAACAACGCCCCTACCAACACCAGCTGGCCCACGCCCACGCCGAATGGGTGGCCGCCGAACACCGGCGCGACACCCATCACGGCCTTCTGGGACAGCTTGCCGGCCAGATCACCGCCGCCGTCTCCCGCGACGATCGCGACCTCGCCGACCGGTTCCAGGCGCACCGTGACGAGCTGGCACAGCACACCGAGGTAATCGACGCCGCCGCCGTTGGCGCCCGCGCCGACCGCGACACCGCACACGCCGCGCTCCTGGACATCGCCGGTGGCCCCGAGGGCATCGTCACCGACCGGGATCTGGATAACCGACGGCGTGCCGCCGTCGAAGCCGACATCGCCGTGCTCACCCGCGCCCGTATCCAAGCCCGTGATCTCGATAACCAGGTTCGCCGAGCCGAGGCCGCTGCGGCTCGCGTCTTCGCCGAGCGGTCCCACGACGCTCTCGATCTCACCCGTGAACTCGACCAAATGCGCGAGGAAATAGAACTTGTCGAATCGGCGGGACTGCGCTCCCCGGCCGCGGTATACGCCGACTGCCCCGAAACGGCGCTCGAAGGCCTGTCAGAGGCCGGCCGAGTGGTCGTGCGCCACCTCGTCGACAGCGATATGGCCGTACAACTCCTCGACGTCGGGGACCGCGACGAAAAGTCTGCCCTCCTCCACGCAGTCGCCCTGGCCGCCCACCACAGCGACGCCAAAGTCCTG
>Ga0116151_10005991_pt1 | contig 10384 bp, 6 predicted proteins | sample AD_UKC117_MetaG_FD_89893 | JGI IMG/M metagenome (GOLD analysis project Ga0116151, IMG submission 89893) | Active sludge microbial communities of municipal wastewater-treating anaerobic digesters from Hong Kong - AD_UKC117_MetaG | ecosystem: Engineered > Bioreactor > Anaerobic > Digestate... | reverse complement strand
TCCTCGGTCAGCGTGCCCGGCGTGACGATGCGGACGATGTCCCGGTTCACGATGGCCTTAGATCCGCGCTTCTTCGCTTCGGCCGGACTTTCGGTCTGCTCGCACACCGCCACCCGGCAGCCGGCCCTGATGAGGCGGGCGAGGTAACCCTCCGCAGCATGATAGGGCACGCCGGCCATGGGGATCGGCTTGCCGTCATGCTCGCCGCGTGACGTCAATGTAATGTCGAGAATGCCGGCCGCCTCGACGGCGTCATCGAAAAACAGCTCGTAGAAATCCCCCATGCGGAAGAAGAGGAGTGCATCCGGATGCCGGTTCTTGATCGACAAGTACTGCGCCATGAATGGCGTCGGCGCTGACGCCGCGGTCTTGGGAGTGGAGGCTGCAGTATCGGCCATGGCGCGGGGACGCTAGCGGTTTGCCGGGAGATTCGCAAAGCATCAGACCAGCCATTCTCATCCGGGCTGCTGAGCGGCACTTTTTGCTGTTGGCAGCCTGCCCGGCGCGGCCTAGGGTCCCGCGCCACGTCACAAATTTTTGCAATACAGATTCCAGACCCCATGACATCCAAGCGCCCGAGCTTTACCGACCAGGAAGCCCTCGATTTCCACTCCAAACCACAAGCCGGGAAGATCTCCATGGCGGCCACCAAGCCGATGGGGACGCAGCGCGATCTTTCGCTGGCTTACAGCCCCGGCGTGGCCATCCCGGTGCTGGCCATCGCGGAGCAGGAAGACAAGGCCTACGACTACACATCGAAAGGCAATCTGGTTGCCGTGATATCGAACGGCACCGCCATTCTCGGGCTCGGCAATCTCGGCCCCATGGCGTCCAAGCCGGTGATGGAAGGCAAATCGGTCCTGTTCAAGCGCTTCGCAGACATCGACAGTTTCGACGTCGAAGTGAACACCACCGATCCCGACGACTTCATCCGCACCGTGCGCAATATCGGTGACACCTGGGGCGGCATCAACCTGGAGGATATTTCCTCCCCCGACTGCTTCATCATCGAAAGCCGGCTGCGCGAAGAACTCGACATCCCCGTCTTCCATGACGACCAGCACGGCACGGCCATCATCGCCGCCGCCGGCCTGATCAATGCCTGCATGATCACCAACCGGAAGATGGAAGACGTGAAAGTGGCCGTGTCCGGTGCGGGTGCCGCGGGCCTCTCCTGCGCCGGCCTCATCCGCCATCTTGGCGTCAAGGCCGAGAACATCCTGATGTGTGACTCGACAGGCGTCGTCTATGAAGGCCGCACCGAGCGCATGGACCAGTTCAAGTCCGCCTTCGCCGTCAAGACGAAGAAGCGCACGCTGGCCGAAGCCATCGAAGGTGCGGATGTGTTCCTCGGCCTGTCGGTGAAAGGCGCCGTGTCCAAGGACATGGTGAAGTCGATGGCGAAGAACCCGATCATCTTCGCCATGGCCAATCCGGACCCGGAAATCACGCCGGAAGAAATCAAGTCGGTTCGCGACGATGCTATCATCGCAACGGGCCGGTCGGACTATCCGAACCAGGTCAACAATGTCCTCGGCTTTCCCTACATCTTCCGCGGTGCCCTCGACGTGCGCGCCCGAAGCATCAACGAGGAAATGAAGGTCGCAGCAGCCTATGCGCTCGCCGAACTCGCCCGCGAGGACGTGCCCGATGAGGTTGCCGCCGCCTATCATGGCTCCCGCCCGTCGTTCGGACGCGACTATATCATTCCCTCACCCTTCGATCCGCGCCTGATCTCTCATGTCCCGCCCTTCGTTGCACAGGCAGCAATGGACACGGGCGTCGCGCGCAAGCCGATTGCCGACATGGATACCTATCGCGGCGTACTGAAGCGCCGCGTCGACCCGGCCGCCGGCTTCCTCGAAGGCGTGCAGGCCCGCTGCAAGGAATTGCAGCGCCGTATCGTATTTGCCGAGGGCGAAGAGCCGGCCGTCGTCCGCGCCGCCTATAATTTCAAGCATCAGGGCCTCGGCCATCCGATCCTCATCGGGCGCGAGCGTCAGGTCGCAGAGACCATGGACATGATGGGCGTTCCGCCCGGTTCGCTCGAAATCATCAATGCGCGCCTGTCCGACAACAATCCTGTCTACACAGACCTGCTGTATGCGCGCCTGCAGCGCGAAGGCTATCTCAAGCGGGACGCCCAGCGCCTCGTCAATCAGGACCGAAACATCTTCGGCTGCTGCATGCTGAAACATGGCGATGCAGACGGAATGGTGACCGGCGTGACCCGGAATTATGACGTCGCCCTCAAGGATGCGCTGATGGTGCTGGACCCGATCCCCGGCCAGGCCGTGATCGGCATGTCGATGGTGATCAATCGCGGCAAGACCGTCTTCATCGCCGACACCAGCGTGACCGAACTGCCCCAGGGCCCAGAACTCGCCCGCATCGCCATTGAAGCCGCACGCGCCGTCAGTGCCGTCGGCTTCACGCCGCGGGTTGCCTTCCTGTCCTACTCCACCTTCGGCAACCCGATGGGAGAGCGCGGCGAGAAGGTTCGCCACGCCGTCTCCATTCTCGACAGCCGTGACGACATCGATTTTGAATATGAAGGCGACATGGCTGCCGATGTGGCGCTCAATCCGAACCACTGGATGCTGTATCCCTTCTCGCGCCTCAAGGGGCCGGCCAATGTGCTGGTGATGCCGGCGATCCATGCCGCGTCGATTTCGACCAAGCTGCTGGAATCGATGAGCCGGGCAACCGTGATCGGACCGATGCTGCTGGGCCTCGAAAAGCCGGTGCAGATCGCCTCGCTCGGCGCAACTGTGGGCGATATCGTCAATCTCGCCACCATCGCAGCCTATGACGTCGACCGCGTTCACGGCTAGGTGAGGCTGGCGCCTTTCCTAGCGTCAGGACTCGCAGCCGGCCGGGCCCTCCCCTATACTTGTCGCCAAGCGACACGCGAAAGGGAGGCCCGAGCGGCATGAAAGAATATCTCAAATTCTACATCAACGGCGAATGGGTCGATCCGGTCGAGCCACGCACGCTCGAAGTCGAGAACCCGGCGACCGAAGAAAGCTACGCCAGGATCTCGCTCGGCTCCAAGGCCGATGTGGACAAGGCCGTCGCCGCGGCGAAATCGGCCTTCCCGGCCTTCTCGCAGACTTCGGTCGAATATCGGGCCGAGCTGCTCGACAAGATTACGGCAGGCATCCAGAAGCGCATGCCGGAAATGGCCGAGGCGATTTCGACCGAAATGGGCGCGCCGATGTGGCTCGCCAATGCGGCGCAGGTTCCGGCCGGCATGGGCCACTTCGCCACAACGGCGGCGATCCTGCGGAACTACAAATGGGAAGAAGTCAAAGGCACGACACTCCTCCGCAAAGAGCCGATCGGCGTGTGTGGCTTCATCACGCCCTGGAACTGGCCGCTCAACCAGATCGCCTGCAAGGTGGCCCCGGCCATCGCAGCTGGCTGCACCATGGTTCTGAAGCCGTCCGAGATCGCCCCAGTCGATGCATACATCTTCACCGAGATCCTGCATGAGGCCGGCGTGCCGAAGGGCGTGTTCAACCTCGTCAACGGCGACGGCCCCGGCGTCGGCTCGGTCCTGTCGTCCCATCCGGATGTCGACATGGTCTCCTTCACCGGCTCGACCCGCGCGGGCGTGCTCGTCGCGCAGGCCGCGGCGCCGACCGTCAAGCGCGTCGCCCAGGAACTCGGCGGCAAGAGCCCGAACATCGTGCTGCCGAATGCCGACCTGCAGAAGGCCGTCGCCGGCGGCGTCATGAGCATGATGACCAATTCCGGCCAGTCCTGTAATGCCCCTTCCCGCATGTTCGTGCAGAAGGACCAGCAGGAACAGGCGATCGCGATTGCCAAGGCGGCCGCCGAATCCGTGAAGGTGATGATGCCGGCCGAAGCAACGCCCGGCGCCATCGGCCCGATCTCGAACGGCACGCAGTATCAAAAAGTGCAGGACCTGATCGAGACCGGCATCAAGGAAGGCGCAACACTCGTCGCCGGCGGCCCAGGCCGTCCGGAAGGCTTCAACAAGGGCTACTTTGCGCGCCCGACCGTGTTTGCGAACGTCACAAACGACATGACCATCGCGCGCGAGGAAATCTTCGGGCCGGTGCTTTGCATCCTGCCTTATGAGGATGTCGAGGATGCCATCGCCATGGCAAATGACACGGTCTACGGCCTTGCCGGCTATGTGCAGGGCCCGCCGGAAGACGCCTACAAGGTGGCGAACCGCATCCGCGCCGGCCAGATCAATGTCAACGGCGCTCCGCCGGACTTCGCTGCGCCGTTCGGCGGCTATGGCCAGTCGGGCAATGGCCGCGAATGGGGCGAGATGGGCTTTGAGGAATTCCTCGAGACCAAGGCCGTGATCGGCTACAAGGCCGCCTGACCGAACCTGCTTCCAGATGGACGAGGGCGGCCCCCCCCGGGGCCGCCCTTTTTCTTTGCCCGACCCCCGCGCGAGGCCGCCTGCGCATCACCGAAATGTGTTGCAGCACCTGCGCGGCATACCCGCCGTTCAACTGGCATTCAGCCCGGTCAGCTTTATATCAGCTTCAACTGCGATTAGTCTGTCAGCCCAGTTACCGAACTGGCTGCAGCAAAGTGCCGGAGGGAGATCCCCCATGCCCAGACTGAACCTCGTTGCGGGCCTTGCCGCGCTGGCCATGCTTGGCGCCTGCGCAACGGCAACGCCCTACCAGCCTGCCCTGAATACAAGCACCGGCTATTCAGAGCAGCAGATCGAATCCAACCGTTTCCTGGTCCAGTTCGCCGGGAACAGCCTGACCGACCGCAAAACGGTCGAAACCTACCTGCTCTACCGCGCGGCGGAGCTGACCAAGCTCAACGGGTTTGACCATTTCCGCGTGGTGCACCGAGACACCGATGCCGACAGCCGGCTTGTCCCCATCGGCGGCGCCTACACGCCGTTCTACAATCACTTCTATCTCGACTATTACTATTACAATCCGCGGGCCTATTACCGTTCGCGGTTCTACGATCCCTTCTATTCCCCGTTCGGCCCTTATGATCCCTATTGGGGCGGTCCGCCGGAATACCGGGAGTCGACCCGCTATGTGGCGTCCGCGGAAATCCAGATGGGCAAGGGCCCGAAGCCGGACGATGCGGCCTATTTCGACGCGGACGAAGTGCTGAAGAATCTCGGCGCCAATATCGTGCGTCCCGAAGCCGGCTGATCTGCCTCAGAACCCGATCCGGATGGCCCCGCGCAAGCGGGGCCTTCTTTTTCCCCGGATATTCGCCCCTTTGCACTGGTCAAACCGGGCGGCACAGCCCAGATAGGCCGACTGGACGAGGCCCGAGGCAGGGAAGGCGCCAAAAGTGCCCGATACGCAAAGCAAGGCAACGGACGCCGCTGCCGGCGTCGGCCGCCCCGTGCCCGGCCGGTCCGAGCTGGTCGTGATGATCGCGGGCCTGATGGCCCTGAATGCGCTCGCCATCGACATCATGCTCCCGGCGCTCAACCAGATCGCCCATGCGGTGGGCCTGACAGCCGACGGCGTGGAAAGCGACAACCGCCAGCAACTCATCATCTTTGCCTATGTCCTCGGATTCGGCGCACCGCAGATCGTATGGGGACCGGTCACGGACCGGTTCGGCCGGCGCGCGCCCCTGTTCGTCAGCCTTGCCGGCTACATCGTCACGGCGACGCTGTGCATCACGGTCCGGGACTTTCACGCCCTGCTGGCCGCGCGCTTCGTGCAAGGCGTCTTCTCGGCCGGCGCGCGCCTGGTGGCAACCTCGGTCGTGCGCGACCTCTTTGCCGGGCGCCAGATGGCAAGGTTCATGTCTCTGGTCATGACGATCTTCATGATCGTTCCGATCATCGCCCCGGCGGTCGGACAGGCCGTACTGCTGGTCGCCCCCTGGGAATGGATCTTCGGCGTGCTCGTCATGTTCGGCATCGTGATGCTGGGCTGGACGTGGACACGCCTGCCGGAAACCCTGCCGCCGGAAAACCGCATTCCGCTCAATTTCGGCACGGCACTCGGCGCCTACGCGGAAGTGATCCGCACACCCGTCACCTTCGGATACATGTGCGCCTCCGGCATCGTATTCGGCGCCCTGTTTTCGTTCATCGCCACCTCCGAACAGGTCTTCCGCGAAGTGTTCCATCGGGGAGAGGATTTCGTCCTGTGGTTCTCGGGGATCGCCGGCATGCTGGCGGTGGCGAATTTCACGAATTCCCGGTTGGTGGAAGCCGTCGGAATGCGCAGGATCAGCCACACGGCGCTGATCCTGTTCACGGTGCTCTCGGCCCTGTCCGCCCTCCTGACGACCCTTTTGGGCGAGAGCCTGTTCCGCTTCTACCCGCTGTTCATCCTCACCTTCGCCTGTTTCGGCCTGATGGGGTCCAATTTCTCGGCGCTGGCAATGGAGCCGCTCGGCAAGATCGCCGGCACGGCGTCGGCGGCCTACGGCTTTGCCACGACGACCGTGTCCAGCCTGATCGGCATGGCGATCGGCAGCCAGTTCAATGGCACGACCATTCCGCTGATGATCGGTTTTGTCTGCCTCGGCATGTCGTCGCTGACGATCATTCTGATCACCGAGAAGGGCCGACTGTTCAGCTCGCGCTGACGCGGCGGGCCGTGCGCCCCGTCCCTTCACGGTCACGGGAGAGTGGGCGCACCTGCCGCTCGACATGCTCGATCACGAGGCCGGCGATGTCCTTCTCCGTCGCCTTCTCAATCCCTTCGAGGCCGGGTGAGGAATTTACTTCCAGCACTTTCGGGCCTTCCTTGGTCTGGAGCAGGTCAACGCCCGCCACATTGAGACCCAGAACCTTGACGGCCTCGCGCGCCGTGTCGCGCTCCTCGGCCGTCAGGCGGATTTTCGAAGCCGTGCCCCCCCGATGCAAATTCGAGCGGAACTCGCCCTTCTGGGCTTGCCGTTTCATTGCGCCGACGACGCGGTTGCCGATGACGAAGGCCCGCACATCCGTTCCGGCCGCCTCCTGCACGAATTCCTGCACCAGAAAGTTCGCATCGAGGCCGCGGAAGGCATCGACCAGGCTTTCCGCCGCCTTGCGCGTTTCGGCCAGCACGACGCCCTTGCCCTGTGTCGACGTCAGCAGCTTCAGGACGACCGGCGTTCCTTCCACCAGGCTGATCAGGTCCTTGGTGTCCTTCGGGCTGTGGGCGAAGGCGGTCACCGGCATGGCAATCCGGGCGCGCGCCAGAAGCTGGTGCGCCAGCAGCTTGTCGCGCGAACGGCCAATCGAGCCCGCACCATTCAGGCAGAATGCGCCGGTGTTCGAGAACTGGCGCAGCACCGCCATGCCATAATCGGTGATCTTCGCCCCGATGCGCGGGATCACGGCATCATAGCGGGGCAGCGCCGCACCGTCATAGTGGACTTCGGGATCCACCGTACCGATGCGCATATAGCAGCGCGCCGTATCGATCGCTTCGATCACATGGCCCCGGGCCTCCGCCGCCTCGATCAGGCGCTGGCTGGAGTAGTTGTTCGGTTCGCGCGTCAGCAGCGCGATGCGCAACGGCCGCCGCACCGGCTTTCGCTTGGGCAGGCCCGCATACAGCCGGTAGCTCAGCTCGGGCATGCGGAACGACTCGTTCGCATCGACCACCATGTCCGGCTGGATCGCGCCCCGGCCGAACAGCATCCGATAGGTCATGTTCTCGCGATTGGTCAGGGTCAGCTGGATCGTCCACCGCCGCGGCCCCATCTCGACCAGTGTCTCGATGACGTAGCGCAGTTCCGTCTCTCCATTCGAACTCGTCACTTCGCGCCGGTCGACCACGGGCGCTGAGCATGTGACTTCCAGCGCCGGATTGTTCGGATCAGGTTGGATCAGGAACCGCACCTGCGGATTGTCGGACGGGCCGAACGGTTCGATCGCGCTGGCGTGCAGGGCCGAGGTCTTGGCGCCGGTATCGACTTTCGCCTTGATCGCCGGCAGGCCCAGGTCCGGCAGGGACAGCCACTCCTCCCAACCGAGTTCAAACGGTGCGTGCTTCGGCATGTCCGGCGTCCTTCTGGCGAAGGAGTCGATTAGCCGCCTTGCCCCGGACGGGCAACTCAGCCTTTCACGAGCCAGGCCTGCTCCACGATGCCGACCACATCGCCCATGATCTCCGTGATCCTGAAGTCCTTCGGTGTGTAGATGCGGGCAACACCCATCTGGCGGAGGGCCCGTGCGTCTTCCGGCGGGATGATGCCGCCGACGACGACGGGCACATTGTCGAGCCCCGCCTTGCGCAGTTCCGCCAGCGTCTCGCGCACAAGATCAAGATGGCTGCCCGAGAGGATGGAGAGGCCGACGACATGCGCGTCTGCGGCCTTCGCCTGCGCCGCGATTTCGGCGGGCGCGAAGCGGATGCCTTCATAGACGACGTCCATGCCGACTTCCCTGCCCCGCGCGGCGATCTGTTCGGCGCCGTTGGAATGGCCGTCGAGGCCCGGCTTGCCGAGCACATAGGTGAGCCGGCGGCCAAGGGCATCGGAGACGCGGTCGACCTCCTTGCGGACGGCTTCCACATCTTCCTCGCCGGAGGAAGAGACGACAAGCGCGACGCCGGTGGGGCCGCGATATTCGCCGAAGATTTCTCGCATCGCCTCGCCCCATTCGCCGGTGGTGACGCCCGCCTTGGCGCATGCGATGGAGGGCTCCATGATATTGGTGCCGTCCTTCGCGGCGGCCTTGAGCGCGCCGAGGGCCGTGTTGACGGCTTTCACATCGCGGGTGGCGCGCCAGTTCATCAGTTCACGGACCTGCATCATCTCCTCGGCCGGATCGATGGTCTGGATGGCGCCGTCGCCGGCGCCGAGCGGGCTTGTCTCGCTTTCGGTGTAGCGGTTGACGCCGACCACGGTGAGGTCGCCGGATTCGATGGCCTTCACGCGCTTCACATGCGCGCCGACGAGGCTTTCCTTCATGTAGTCGATGGAGTTGGTGGCGCCGCCGCGTGCATCGATGTCGGCGAGCGTGGCGCGGGCAAGCTCTTTCAGCTCATCTGTCTTGCCCTCGACGACATGGCTGCCGTCGAACAGGTCTTCATATTCGAGAAGGTCCGTCTCATAGGCGAGGATCTGCTGCAGGCGGAGCGACCATTGCTGGTCCCATGGGCGCGGCAGGCCGAGCGCCTCGTTCCAGGCCGGCAGCTGCAGCGCGCGGCAGCGGGCCTTCTTGGAGAGCGTGACGGCCAGCGCCTCGATCAGGATGCGGTAGACATTGTTCTCCGGCTGCGGCTCGGTGAGGCCCAGCGAGTTCACCTGCACGCCATAGCGGAACAGGAGCGCCTTCGGATCGGTGACGCCGTAGCGGTCCCGCCCGATCTCTTCCCAAAGTTCCACAAAGGCACGCATCTTACAAAGTTCCGTTACGAAACGAACGCCTGCGTTGACGAAGAAGGAGATGCGGCCGAAGACAATGTCAAAGTCTGATTCCGGAACTTGTCCACCGGCTTTCACGCGGTCGAGAACGGCAATGGCGGTGGCGAGCGCATAGGCCAGCTCCTGTTCCGGCGTCGCGCCCGCTTCCTGCAGATGGTAGGAGCAGACATTCATCGGATTCCACTTCGGGACCTCGGTGTAGCACCAGGTCACCATGTCGGAGATGAGCCGCATCGACGGCTCCGGCGGGAACACATAGGTGCCGCGCGAGAGATATTCCTTGACGATATCGTTCTGCGTCGTGCCGAGCAGCTTCTTCCGGTCGTCGCCGCGCTCGTCGGCCAGCGCCACATAGAGCGCCAGCAACCAGGCCGCCGGGGCATTGATCGTCATCGACGTGTTCATCTGTTCCAGCGGCAGTTCGGCCATCAGTTCCCGCATGTCGCCGAGATGCTTGACCGGCACGCCGACCTTGCCGACCTCGCCGCGCGCCAGGATATGGTCGGCGTCATAGGCTGTCTGGGTTGGCAGGTCGAAAGCGATGGAGAGGCCCGTCTGGCCCTTGGCAAGGTTCATCCGGTACAGCTCGTTCGACTTCTTCGCGGTCGAGTGGCCGGCATAGGTCCGGAAGATCCACGGCCGGTCGGGCGCGTGCTGAATAGATGACTGGCTGTCGGCCATGGGGCATGCGCCTCCCAACGCAAAATTTTTTGTTGCGCCGCAGCATGCCCTCGCGCGGGCGGGCTGACAAGCCGCAGGAAAGGCGTCTTGCGGCCGCAGGGGCCGGGGGCCACATGCACTGCATGACCGGATTGCCCCCTGATCCCCGTTCGCTGCCGCTTTCGCCGGGCCAGCTCGGCCTTGCCCTGCGCCTCAGGCTCCTGTCGCTGTTTGCCTTTCCGGCAGCAGCGGCGCTGGCAGCAATCCTCGAGCGCAGCTTCCTCGTCCTGCTCCTGCTGGCGGGCGGCATGATGCTGGTCTCATGGATAGAGCGGACACGCTTCCTGCGCGCGGCGGGCGAAACGCGCCTGCC
>Ga0116151_10005989_pt1 | contig 10385 bp, 7 predicted proteins | sample AD_UKC117_MetaG_FD_89893 | JGI IMG/M metagenome (GOLD analysis project Ga0116151, IMG submission 89893) | Active sludge microbial communities of municipal wastewater-treating anaerobic digesters from Hong Kong - AD_UKC117_MetaG | ecosystem: Engineered > Bioreactor > Anaerobic > Digestate... | reverse complement strand
ACCCTAGAGGAATATTCAGATTACGCGTAAATGGCTCATCTGTTGGAAAAAACATTGCATACTCAATTTCCGGATTCATCTTTCTTTATATTGTTATATTGCTTATAACAACATTAGTCGTAAGTACATGCGGTGTAGATTTATTAACATCCTTTTCAACATCACTGGCTACTCTTGGCAATATCGGTCCGGGGTTTGGGATGGTTGGGCCGGCTAACAACTACTCTTTTTATCCCGATTATATTAAATGGTTTCTTTCTTTCGCTATGCTTGTTGGAAGACTTGAACTTTACACTGTTCTTATTATTTTTACACCACTATTCTGGAAAAAGTGAGGCGGCTGTGAAATTTAAAAGCAAAATTTACACAATAATCATTGTTCTTCTGATTGCCGGTGTTGCCGGCACGTTTATCTATTTTAAATTCTTTTTTACATATGAACAGCGTAATGTATTTAAACGGAAAATTGAATCAATAACCGGCATGGATTTAACAGTAACCGTTTTTGATATGAACGGAAAAATAGTTAAACGCTGGGTTGGAGTCGAAAAGATTACTTCGGGTAATCAGGATCGCGATTACATATATTTCTATACAAAAGATGGAAAATATGTACAGATACCCAATAGCGTCTGGTATATAGCAGAGGAAACGACAGAATAATGCTGGATGATCCTATCGTAGTTCTTCCTGCAGTTGGCGCTAAACGGGCAGCACTTTTTAGTGACTTTCTAGGAGTAAACTGTGTAGAAGATCTTTTGTTTATAAGACCATATAAGTATGTTGATCTCTCTTCAAATAAGCTAATTGAACAGTGCCTTGACGGTGAATATATTACTCTTAGAGGTACAGTTACCTCTTCTAGAATAACGGGAGGATCAAAAAAATTTCTAGAAATTACAGTTTCTGACCAAAGCGGCAGCATAAAGGTTCTTTTTTTTGGTGGTTTTAAATACCATGGGGAACAGCTTTCACTCAATACCGAAGTTGTTTTGTCGGGTAAAGTCAGTCGAAAAGGCGGTCCTGTAATGGTTCATCCCGAATATGAGCTTAACGATTCTTCAGTGAACACGGGGCGCATACTACCCTATTATTCAATTCCTGGAGTGATGAAAGACAAAGGTGTTTCATCAAAAGTGATGAGAAAGATAATCAAACATGCTTGCGAAGATCATCTGTCTGCCGAATATGACGACATACTCCCAGACTATTACAGCTCTTTATCTGATCTTACTCTGGGAAAAGCTCTCTATTTAAATCATTTTCCTATGGAACTCTCTGATATAGTTAAAGTAAGAGAGCGCCTTGCCTTTTCGGAGCTTTTTTTCCTTCAGATACTCGTACTACATCAAAAAAAATTATCTTCTAAAACATTTACCTGTTCGGGTATTGATATACATATTAATAATTTTATATCTTTGTTACCGTTTACCTTAACAAAAGACCAACATGAAGTACTTAAACGACTATCGACAGATATTGCCAAGGGTAAAGTATTAAACAACCTTTTACAGGGTGATGTCGGATCAGGAAAAACTGCAGTGGCAGCAGGTCTTTGTTATGTTTTGGCAAAGAAACAAAAACAGAGTGCCTTTATGGCTCCTACATCGCTACTTGCCAGACAACATTATGAAACCCTGACAAAGATGCTACCTGATATTAATATTGCCCTGTTAACAGGAGCCACTACGCCCAAGGAAAGAGAACAGATCTTATTCGGGCTTGAATCTGGATCAATAGACATTGCTGTTGGCACTCACGCATTAATTCAAAATTCGGTTTCCTTCAAAGACCTATCTTTAGCTGTTATAGATGAACAGCATAGATTCGGCATACAGCAACGTTTTGCTCTTAGAAAAAAATCGCAATCGGTTCATCTGCTTTCAATGAGTGCAACACCGATTCCCCGCTCATTAGCTCTCACTCTCTATGGGGATATGGAAGTTTCATTTTTAAAAGAGAAACCTGCTGGCCGTATTCCTGTAAAAACAATTCTTATCCCTGAAAGCCGTACTGAAGCCATGTATCGTTCTGTTGAAAAATATATAAATTTAGGGCAACAATGTTTTTTTGTACTTCCGCTTATTGAAGCTAATGAAGATTCCGAGCTTTCTTCTGTTGAAGAATATTCAGAAAAATTAAAAAAAAGATTCAAAAACCATAAAATATCTATGCTTCATGGAAAAATGAGAGGTGAAGAGAAAGAAAAAGTCATGAATGATTTTTTAGAAAAAAGTTCATCTATTCTTGTCTCGACAACTGTAATTGAGGTGGGAATCGATGTTCCCAACGCTACTGTGATTGTTATTGTACATCCTGAGAGGTTTGGTTTGGCTCAACTGCATCAGCTAAGAGGAAGGGTTGGCCGTGGAAATTTACCTTCCTTTTGTGTATTATGCTATAATGATTCAATTCCCGAAACCACACTAAACCGAATTAACGTTCTTGCTGAATCTGATGACGGATTTTATATAGCCGAGAAAGATCTGGAAATGCGTGGAGCCGGAGAGATAACGGGATTACTGCAATCCGGTTTTAACAGCGATTTTGTTTACGCGGATATTATTAACGACAGGGATATTCTTTTGATTGCGCGGGAAAAGGCTCAAATTGAAATAGATAATTCTTCAACAATTGATTTCAAACATAATATGAACAATCGCTATCTAAGAATCATTTCCTAAAAATAGTTTTATCCAGAAATCTTAAATAGACTTCAACCTCTATGTCATTGAAAAGATCAAATGCCCGTTTATGTAGTATCACATTTTTATCGAGAATTACACCAGTTTTTTCTCTATGGTGTTCAACAGCTATTTTAATTTTTTTCAAATGATTTTCAATTTCAGTATTATAACGATTCTGTAATTCGGTTTTTATTTGATTAAAATCAAGTATTCGGTCGTAGGGCAACTCTTTAGTATGTACATTTTCATTAAACCAGACCATTACCAGACTTTTAATATATTCGGAAGGCAGTATCCTCGCAATTTTAAGCTTTGAAATCTTTTTAAAAATAACACCAATAGATTCTTTGTGAAACCGGCGAAGAAGGATGTTGTAAACCGTCATTGGCGCGCAATGATATATAAACAGATCCATGTCTTCACATATTTCCTTATACGTACTCGTTATGTTTTGAACAAGTTTGATAATGGTCTTGAATATAAACTCTTCATAACGAATTGTAATTCCATTTATTTCGGCATGCATGGATCTTATCATTGCCCGCTTGACAAGAGCGTCTACTGCTTCATGACTTTTAGACTCGGGAATAAATACTATAGAAGATTCAAGATCATTGATATTATGATCAAGTTTTACAGGATCTATTTTTATTATATAGGGTTCTTTGGTGTTCCAGCTACTCTTGCCAGGAACACGGTAAAGATTTCTTATTTTTTCAGTGATTTCAGGATTAACATTGTGCCCCTGGTTATCTTTTTCTGAATGACCGGTTGACTCCTCTAAAGCAATTTTTTTATCATGATTTTTATTATTTTTTGATTCTTGCTGAGTATTTGAATTTCGCGGTTTTACGCTTGGTTCAAGTTTAAACTGACTCTTGTAATCATAATCATATGAATCACGAAAATATATTCTGTTAATTATATCCTTTTCCAGAACGTCAAAATCTTTTCGAGGAATATATAGTATTGCAGCAAGGAATTCTAGAAAAAGATCGGCATCTTTACAGCAGTTTATGCCGTTTCTTATAATATCTTCACATCTCGCAACAAATGCTCCAGATTCGTTTGCAAGCGTCATTACCTTGATATTCGAAGCCAGATCTTTCCACTCTTTACGAATATGAGAATTTACTTCTCTTAAACGCAAAAAAATTTCTTTTAATATTAGAAATTGCATTCTCTGATGATCTAATTCCATAGCTGGGAAGAAACGGGGGTAATCCTGTTTGGCAATTTTTTCTATATTTTGATACGATTGTGTTGTAATAAAGTCTTCATATATTCTTTCGATATTTTCAATTGATCTAAGAAGATTATACTTGTGTTTTCGTAAGGCAAAGATTACCGGATCCGGCAAAGTTAGATCAGACAATATGTTTTTGAAATCGATTATGTGATTCCAGTGAGGTTTAAGGCCGTTTAAATGGTTTTCTGAAAATAACTGAATCTCTTTTTTTTCTTTTAATTTTTCAAAAAGAGATTCAAATGAGTCAGACGAATTTTTATCAAATTGTTCATCACCGATATTTCGATCACCTTTACGAACAGTTTTTTCATGAGTCCGTATCTCGTCCTCTTTTAATGTCTTAAAATCAACTTCGTTATCCACATTTAAAAGAAGTTTGTCAAGATCATCCATCGGCAATTATCCCGTTTATTCGTCTAGAGGAGGTAAAGATTCTCCGTCAAAAATTAGTTTAAGTTCCTGTGAATTGAGAGTCTCTCTTTCAATAAGATACTCTGCCATTTTTTCAAAAACTACCTTTTCAGTTTCAATAACCCTTGTAGCCTCTTTTTCGCGCTCTTGAAGAATTTTAAGAACCTCTTCATCAATGGCTTGAGCAGTAGCTTCACTGTAATCCCTGTCATGGCCCATATCACGACCTATAAACGGTTGATCATTTCTCTTTCCCATTGCCATTGGCCCAAAACGATCGCTCATACCCCATTCACATATCATGCGCCTGGCGATGGTTGTCGCGCGCTCTATATCGTTACTCGAACCTGTAGTAGTTTCGTTAAAAACAAGTTTTTCGGCAACATGTCCTCCAAAAAGGAACGAGATCATGTTCAGCCAGTATTGACGCGTATAGTTATGCTTCTCCTCTTCAGGCAAATGCATTGTTAGCCCCAAAGCTCTACCGCGAGGAATTATAGTGACTTTATGTATTGTATCCTGCTTCATCAGATGATGACCAATTAAGGCATGTCCAGCCTCATGATATGCAGTAATGCGCTTTTCCTCATCAGATAGAATCATTGATTTACGCTCAGGCCCCATGAGCACCTTGTCTTTCGCCTCTTCAAGCTCGTGCATGCCGACACGGGTCTTATCGTTACGCGCTGCTACAAGCGCCCCTTCGTTCACAAGATTTGCAAGATCTGCTCCTGTAAAACCTGGTGTACCTTTCGCAATGGTTTTTAGATCCACATCTTTTTCCATAGGAATATTTTTTGAGTGTACGGCCAGAATTTTTTCACGTCCACGGATATCCGGTACATCAACAACCACCTGACGGTCAAATCGTCCGGGCCTTAGCAGTGCTGGATCAAGTACATCGGGTCTATTTGTTGCCGCTACAATAATTACACCCTCATTAGATTCAAAACCGTCCATTTCAACCAGTAACTGGTTAAGAGTCTGCTCTCTTTCATCATGGCCTCCGCCAAGACCAGCACCACGTAGCCTGCCCACAGCGTCAATTTCATCCACAAAAATAATACACGGAGCATTCTTTTTTCCCTGTTCAAAAAGATCACGAACACGCGAAGCTCCAACACCAACAAACATCTCTACAAAATCCGAACCTGAAATAGAGAAAAATTTTACACCAGCTTCACCGGCAATTGCTCGTGCGAGAAGAGTTTTACCTGTTCCCGGAGGGCCCATCAGCAGAATACCTTTAGGTATTCGTGCGCCAATTTTGCTGAATTTTTCGGGAGTTTTCAGAAAATCAACTACTTCAGATAGTTCATCTTTTGCCTCTTCTACACCCGCAACATCTTCAAAGGTAACTTTTTTAGTTGTTTCTGCATTCAACTTGGCTCTGCTCTTTCCAAAAGACATTGCCTTGTTTCCAGTAGACTGAACCTGACGCATCATGATAAACCAGAAAAAACCGATAAACAATAGCCATGGCAAAAATCCAAGAATGGATTTTAGAAACTGATTTTCGTCGGGCGCCTGTCCCTCAAGCTCAACACCTTGCTTAAGCAGGTCTTGCACAATATATGGATCCTGATAGGGAATTATTGTTTCGTACTCTAGCTCTTTTCCATTGGAAATATATTTACCCTTAATTGTATTATTCTGAAATATCTTTGCCGATAGTACAGAATTATCATTGAGCCTTTCTATAAACTGAGAATAAGGTACCTTGGCAACATCAGTTTTTATTGTAGATACCTGCGTATATATAAAATAGCCAAGAAGAATAATGATTGCGACCAGAGACAGCTGTTTGACAGTATTATTCATTAATAACTCCTGAGTGATTATAATGTCAATATATCCCTTTTTTTGAAAAAAACAGAGAAAAGTGACGCTAAAGCTTTACTTCTATTTTTGTCGACAGTTGATGGCAAGTATTTTTTTAGTTTTATCAAAAGTTAAAAATGAGTCATCTATCATATAATTATCAAGATAAGGATCAAATATGAAGGCGGCAACCTTATTATCAAGTGTTACGACAATCACCTGGTTTTTCTGTTCAGCTGACATCTTGAGATTTATACAAATTTTTTTAAGCTTAACTGTCATTTTATTATGACATATCCTGTCTCCCGGGATACGGGGTCTTAAAATTAGTTCTTTTTGATTATTAAAAGCCAGCACAACACCATCTTCTATTTCATTTTTTTGGTCATAATCACACAAACGTACAAAATAATCTTTTTTTGAGTAACAAACTGAAAATCTGTTAATTATTTTTGTGGATACGACCGCAGGTCGAATTTCTGAACTATTATGAAAACCCTTACTAAAAATGATTACCGGCTCATTATTCAATAATGTTTTTTTTATCTCTAATTCTTTATTTTTATAAATAGTAAGATGTGTCTTATTGACTATATAATTACGGTATAGTTCAGACAAAAGAGACGAAGTTATTTTCATGTTTAAAACATCTCTAATCAAAAAGGCAAAGGTATGTTTAAATTGAGATTGATCATCGAGCTCGTTAAACTTTTTAAGAACAACTGAATCATTCTCACAACGATATTCAATATCTCTCTTTATTGATTTAATTATAAGATCAGAAATATCAACCGCGTTTGAAATAAGTCCTTTAATAGAACTTTCAAGCGGAAATCGCGTCTCGACGAGAGGAATAACTCTGTTTCTTATGAAATTGCGGTCGTAATCACATGATTCATTTGAGTAATCACGACGATAAACAATATGGTTCTTGTTAGCATAATCAATTATCTCGTCACTGTTATAGTGGATAAGCGGTCTAAGATATCTTTCACGTTTCTTCGGTATTCCCTGTAAACCGTGAACAGAAGTTCCCCTAAATATACGCATTAAAACAGTTTCAATAGAATCTGATAAAGTATGCGCAGTAAGCGCAAAATCAATTTTATATTTATCCAGCAATTTTTCTATACAATTATATCTTACAATTCGGGCTTGCTCTTCAAAATTCGAGCTGTTAGTAAAAACATGTTTTTCACCATGGTATGTAATTCGGTTTTCATCACAATACCCCTGTACAAATATTGCGTCTTTTTCAGATTCACCATTACGCGTATTATGATCCAGATGAAAAGCATGAAGTTCACAGTCGACTTTTTCACGTATGCCCAACATGAGATGTGCCAAAACCATACTGTCTTTTCCACCGGAAATTGCGATTAAAAATGATTTTCCTGAAGTTCCTTCACAATATTTATCAAAAAAGACCTTCAGTTTTTCACATGTTACGGGATTATTAATACCCATGTAGCTCTCCAAGGTATTGATTCTCTTTTATCTTAACAAATTATTCTTGCACTAAGGACAAATGAGTCAACTAATGTTTTCTATTTGACAGACTTCATGAAAACAATGATTAAATACGTGTCTGTTAATTTTTTTAACTATATTATTAAAGCAAAAAGACTAGTAATTAACCGGTAAACAATGAAAGAGAACATATCAAGCAAGGCTATTGCCTGGACTAAAAGCCCCTATGACAGTGAAACTCGAAAAGAGATAGAAATATTATTATCAGATAATAACCAAAAAGAGCTTGAAGACAGGTTCTATCGTGATCTTAGCTTCGGTACCGGAGGTTTAAGAGGTAAAATCGGTGCCGGAAGCAACAGGATGAATCGTTACACAGTTGGTCTAGCAACCCAGGGGCTTGCAGTTTACCTTTTAAAAAACAATTTGGCCAACATGGGAGTAGTTATTGCCTATGATTCACGAAACTATTCCAAAGAATTTGCCGAAGAAACCGCATCAGTACTTGCCGGAAACGGCATTAAGTCTTACCTATTTGACAAACTTACACCAGTTCCACTCTGTTCATTTGCCATGCGTAGTCTCTCGGCTGCCGCTGGAGTTGTAATTACCGCAAGCCATAATCCGCCCGAGTACAATGGATACAAAGTGTACAGCAGTGACGGTTGCCAGATTGTTCCTCCGCAAGACAGTGATATTATTGGCGAGATATCAAAAATTGACAACATCGAATCAATAAAACGAGCCGATTTTTCTCATTCTATAGATAACAAACATATTAATATTATTGGGGATGATATTCGTAAAGAATATATGCAGAGAGTAATTGAATCACTCTCAAAACCAGAAGAGAAAAAAATCAATATTGTCTATTCACCAATTCATGGAAGCGGAATCACAATTATACCAGAACTGCTTTCAAATGCCGGATTTATGAATATTCACGTTGTCAGTGAACAGGAAAAACCAGACGGGAATTTCCCAACAGTCAGATACCCCAACCCGGAAGAAAAAGAGGCCATGAGTCTTGCGATCAGAGACGGAAAGGCTATTGACGCGGATATAATATTGGCAACTGATCCTGATGCAGACAGAATTGGTGTTGGAGTAAAACAGAATGAAGAATATGTGCTGTTAAGTGGAAATCAGCTTGCAGCTCTTTTATGTGACTATATTCTTACAAATTTATATGAACAAAACGAAATAGATGATAAGACAGCTGTAGTAAAAACGATCATTACAACTGAACTACTTAGAGCAATTTGTGATTTTTATTCAGTTAAAACATATGATGTTTTAACTGGCTTTAAATGGATCGGAGCCCTGATGCGTGATTTTGAGCAGAGCCATAATGATAATTTTGTTTTCGGTTGCGAAGAAAGCTATGGTTATCTTGCAATAGATTATGTCAGAGATAAAGATGCCGTTTCTTCAACTCTTCTTGTATGCGAAATGGCAGAAAAATACAGATTAAAAGGTTTAACCCTTATTGATCGTCTTAATCAGATATATTTGAAACATGGATATTACTGTGAGCAGATGCGTTATATAGTTTTAGAAGGAGCAGATGGTGCAGGCAAAATAAAAACAATTATGGAAAATTTCAGAAATGATCCTCCATATCAGGTCGACGGTAAGGATCTTGAAACTGTTAAGGATTATCATAAACAAACTGAGACCAACATTATTACCGGAAAAAGCTCGACCTTAAGTGACTTCCCTGTATCTGACGTACTTCAATATCACTATACTGACGGATCCTCTTTCGCCATTCGTCCATCCGGCACTGAACCTAAAATAAAGTTTTACATATCAGCTGTTACAAAGACAACAGAGAAAGATATACATAATTCAAAAGAGAGCGCTGAAAACTCGGTTTGCAACATTATGCAATATATTCAAAACAGAATTGATTCTTTGTAAATATTTTAGAAAAATACATGTTCAATTTTCAAAAAATTAGACAAGCTTTTCCAAAACCTCATCCTCTTTTTTGAACATGATTTTTTCGTCATCTGATCCGGTTTCATGATCGTATCCAATAAGATGCAGTATAGAGTGAACCATAAGCCTTGTAATTTCGGTTTGTAAATCGTGGGCAAGCTCTTTTGACTGTTCCAAAGCCTTTTCAAGTGATAAAAAAATATCGCCGAGTATCTCTGAAGAATCACTGTCTTCACCGGGAAATGATTCTTCGCGGTATGCAAATGATATAACATCGGTAGGATAGTCTTTGAAGCGATAGTTACAATTTATTTCTTGTATCTCCGAATTATTACAGAGAATAACAGTTATAACGCAATTATTCAGTTCCAGAATATCCATGATTTTAACGGAAACGTCACTGATAAAACTATCATCAATACCATTAAAAGGAATCGTGATATTATCCATGATTTCTATCTGGCACAAATTCATCACTTCTTATGCTCGTTAACTTTTTTTTCCAGATTTTTTATACTCTTTTGGTCAGGATATTTCATCCTTGTATGGAATATTCCCGCGAGAACAGAGACAAAACCATCTCGTACAGCGCTTAACTCTTTCATGTTCAGATCTGCATCATCAAGAGAACCGTCATTTAAACGACCGGAAATAATTTTATAAACAAGCTGTTCGAGCTTTTCTTCTGTAGGCTTAACAACTGATCTTGAAGCAGCCTCTATAGCATCGGCCAGCATAACTATAGCTGTTTCCTTGGTTTTGGGTTTTGGTCCCGGGTATCTAAAATCATCAATATCGACATT
>Ga0116151_10005988_pt1 | contig 10386 bp, 8 predicted proteins | sample AD_UKC117_MetaG_FD_89893 | JGI IMG/M metagenome (GOLD analysis project Ga0116151, IMG submission 89893) | Active sludge microbial communities of municipal wastewater-treating anaerobic digesters from Hong Kong - AD_UKC117_MetaG | ecosystem: Engineered > Bioreactor > Anaerobic > Digestate... | reverse complement strand
TGCATATTGGGAATAAACATATTCTAAAAGATATTAATGTTGAGATACCAGAAAAGCAGTTAACGGTTATTTTAGGGCCATCGGGATGCGGGAAAACCACATTGCTTAAAAGCTTAAACAGGTTAACGGATTTAAATCCTGATGTAAAAATTAACGGAAGCATTTTTAATGACGATGAGGATGTTTTAAACCCCAGGACTGAAATTACACAGCTAAGGAAAAAAATGGGATTACTTGCACAAAGCCCTTTCCCTTTACCTATGAGTATCTACGATAATATAACCTATGGTTTAAGAATTAGCGGGCGAAGAAAAAAAATTTACCTGAATAAGCGGGTTGAGTATTATTTAAGGCAGGTTAGCTTGTGGGATGAAGTTAAAGACCGCCTGAAAGACCCCGCTTCGGCACTTTCTATCGGGCAACAACAAAGACTTTGTTTAGCCCGGGGTTTAGCTGTCGACCCCGAAATATTGCTGGCCGATGAGCCAACTTCCGCTCTCGACCCGGTATCGAGCAAAGATATTGAAGAAATGTTTCTGAAACTGAAACAACGTTATACCATTGTGGTTGTAACTCATATATTAAGGCAGGCACGGCGAATTGCTGATTATGTTATATTTATGTATTTAGGCGAAGTAATTGAACATGGGCCGGCTAAAGAAATTTTTGAAAACCCGAAAAAGGAAATGACTAAAGCATACCTTAAAGGGGCGTATAATTAAGCGTGAAAAAAACAAATTTTTATTTTATAACTTTACTTGTTAAAAACTTTTAAGATGAAAACATATATTCTGGCAACTTTTATTGCATTTATAGTATATAGCAATGGTGTATTTGGCCAATTAAAAATTAATGCCGAGCTAAGGCCTCGGTTTGAGTTTAGGCATGGATATAAGTCGTTACCTTCGGATGAGGATAATGCATCCTATTTTGTGAGCCAGCGTTCGAGATTGAATTTAGGATATAATCATGAGAAATATAGCTTTGGTTTTAGTTTACAGGATGTTAGAGTTTGGGGCGATGAAGATATTTATTCGTCAACGGGAGTAATGGGAACAAATGCAAGCGTAGACTTATACGAGGCATGGATGAGGCTGAATATAGGTAGTAAAGCATTTGTAAAAGTAGGCCGTCAGGAGTGGAATTACGACAACCAGCGTTTGTTGTCGAAACGTAACTGGAATCAGAATGGAATGGCATACGATGGTGTATTGTTGGGTTATAAAATGAATGCTTTTCAGTTTGATATGGGATTATCATTAAATAACGAAAAGGAAAATGTTTTTGGGAACGAATACACTCCTTCAAAAATGAAATTCCTGGATTTTATTTATTTGAAAAAGGCATGGGATTCTAAAAATTATATTTCTTTTACAGGTGTATTGTCCGGATTTCAAAAGGAGGAGGATAGTGAAACCATTTATGTTTCGGCTACATTTGGCCCTTATTTAAATATTAAAAAAGAAAAATTTGCTGCCATAGCAAATGTGTTTTACCAAACAGGGACAAATCAAACAGGAGAAAGCATAAATGCTTATATGTTTAGTGTTTCTGGCGATTATAAAGTTAATAATCCAATTACTATAGGAGCCGGATTAGATTGGTTAAGTGGTGAAAGCGATGCAAGTGGCGATAATTCATTTGATATATTGTATGGTGGACGGCATCGGTTTTTCGGTGAAATGGATTATTTTTCAAATCTTGTGAAATCGACATCAAACAAGGGCTTGAGAGATTTATTTGCACGGGCAGATTTTAATTTCAATACGGCTCATTCTGTAAATCTGAGCTACCACTTTTTTACTTTACAGGATAATTTTACCGGAGATACTGAGGAGTACAAGAAACCACTGGGCAGCGAGCTGGACATTATTTATCAATTTAAAGCTACCATCCCGGTAAATCTGAGAGTAGGGCTATCTGTGTTTTTACCTACAGAAACCATGGAATATCTGCAAAGTGTTGAAACAACTGGCTTTTCGTACTTTGCTTACGTACAATTAACATTTACTCCAATTTTACTATCATTTGAATAGAATATAAATCCAGAGATAATACTAATTAAACCTAAAGAGGTTTCGGTAGTTGTCTCTATAATAACTGTTTGAAGTTTTACGAGGAATGTTTCTAAATTGATAAATTTGGAATTATGATAGATTTTAATATCTTCATGTTATAAATATTCTTATTGTTCATTTTTAAAAATGAATTAATATTTGAATTTTTTAAAAAAACGATAAAGTATTACTAAAGTTTACAATTATTTGATATTTTATCAAAAAAAATTGATATGACATCATATATGTTAATAACTTTTTTTTAAAAATCCATTTTTGTCTAAATTTCTCGCTAACTTCATAAACAGAATTATTTTATTACATTACTTGGTTGTTTACTTTATTTTTTATCATAATACCTTTTTTATTTTATCAAATTTCCTAAAACGATTATTAACTTCATAACAAAAAAGATGATGCAAAAAATTAGTGTTCTAAGACTATCGATAGGAATTGTCGGTATTTTATATGTTTTTTCCAGTTGTAGTGTTAAAAATAAAAATGTCCCCGAACTACAAACAACGGACGTAGTCGAAATCACATCAATTAGCGCTATGAGCGGAGGAAAGTTAATTTCAGAAGAAACAAATTCTCTAATATCATGTGGTTTGGTGTGGAGTACTTCTGAAAACCCCACATTAGAAAATAACGATGGATTTTCAACTGAATTGCTAGATTCATTTGTATTTACAGGTACTATTAATGATCTTGTTGCAGAAACAAGCTATTTTCTTCGTGCTTATGCAACAAATGCTAATGGTACAGGATATGGTAATGAGATTAGTTTTACAACTAAACCGGAAGATACTTACGAAACTATGAGTGATTTGGAAGGAAATTTATATAGAATTGTAAGCATTGATGATCAGGTTTGGATGGCCGAGAATTTAAGAACTGCTAAATACAATGATGGAACAGACATTCAGTTGGTTACAGATGTTTCTCAATGGAATGATTTAACCACAGGAGCATATTGCTGGTATGATAATGACTCTGCGAAATATGAAAAAAAATATGGAAAACTGTATAACTGGTTTGTAATGAACGAAGATAAAATATGTCCTGATGGATGGCATGTTCCCAGCGATGAGGAGTGGCAAAAGCTTGAAATGTATCTGGGCATGATTCAAAATGAAGCAAACCAAAGCGGAGTTAGGGGAGAAACTGAAAATATTGGTGGCAAAATGAAAGAGTCGAGTGCGAAATTCTGGATTAGTCCTAATAGTGGAGCAAATAACGAATCAGGATTTACAGCGCTTCCGGGTGGATCAAGAAATAGTACATATGGGTGGATAGGCGAACAAGCTTACTGGTGGAGTTCAACCGAATTGTATAGCAGCAGTGCCTTCTATCGAAATTTATATGCTAACCAAACATATGTGTTTAGACAAGCTACAGAAAAAAGAACTGGAATGTCTATCAGATGTGTAAAAGATCAAATTAGTATTAATTAGACTCCGAATTAACAAATAATAGAATGGAAAAAAATTTCGAAAAAGTAAATGCTTTTGTAAAAGCAAATCAAGATAAAATTAAAACCCCAATGTTTGTTGCTAGTGCAATAGTTTTTCTCGCATTTATTCTTCTCTGGGGGATAAGTGAAAATGGCTACTTTAGTGGTATTGTACTTTTATCAAGTATTATTAGCGATTCAGATTTTTATAATATGTCATATGGAGGAGAAGGGGGAGGGTTTTTATATTTCATCTATATTCTTTTAATTCCATTATCAAGTGGATATCTGATGTATTCTAGCTGGATTGAAACAAAAAGATTTGTTCTTTTAGCAAAACTCTTGCTTTTATTCTCCATAGCACCATTAGCAATTGCTGGATTAGTAAATCCTTTAAGCTTGTTTGGACTTTTTATTTCAGCATTGTGCGTTTTGTATATCTTTTTACCCAAAATAGGGAATAAGATTATTGAAAAAGCTCAAGAGCTTATTAAGGAACAAAAAAACAAAACTGCAAACTGAAGCATCATGTAAAAGTATGTTCTCAATTTTTAATTAAAAAGATTTTTGTTTTGACTAAATAAATTGATTATGAATAAAATACTAATCGGATTATTCAATATTATTATGATATCATTAATAATCGAAGGATGTGGTGGTGGAAATCAACATAACAGCTTACAACAAAATGCAAATCACGAAAATAAAGAAAGATTAGAAGGTACCGTTACGGATATTGATGGTAATATTTACAAAACGATTAAGATTGGAAATCAAGAATGGATGGCCGAAAATTTAAAAGTAATAAGATTTCAAAATGGAGATCCAATTTATCAGGCTAAATCCGAAGATGATTGGTATAATTATGGTTCAGGCCCGGTATGGTGTATATATGAAAACAATGATGAATACGGGAAAAAATACGGTAGAATTTATAATTGGGCGGCAGTAACTGACTCTCGAGGACTAGCTCCTGAAGGTTGGCGTATACCGAATGATGCCGACTGGGATGCGTTAGCTGATTTCCTTGGTGGCTTTAAAATTGCTGGTATAAAATTAAAATCGACAACCGATTGGAACGATTACAGAGGAGGAACTAACGAAAGCGGCTTTAATGGTTTACCTGGAGGAAGAAAAGCAATTAATAACACCTTCTACGACATGGGAAATGCAGCATATTTCTATAGTTCATCAAACGACAGAATAGGACAAGGATTTAAAGAATACTGTTTACTTAGGGGCAATAATCTTTTAAATATAGGTTATGGTAATGCAAATTTTGATGCTCGCTATGTTCGTTGTATAAAAATGACATCAGAAGAATTACAAGCATCGAAAGAGCTTAAGGAAAAAGAGAATTATAAAGTTGTTACCGAAGAAACTCCTGAATATATAACCGATATAGATGGAAACAAGTACAAAAAGGTAAAAATTGGAGATCAGGTATGGATGGCTGAAAACCTTAAAACAACTAAGCTTAATAACGGAACAGAGATTCATTTAGCCAGTAAAAATGATTTTTGGCAGGAGATGCCTAATTATTGCTGGTACGACTTTGATATTCAAAACAAATCAACTTATGGGGCACTGTATGGTGGTTATACCATAATTACAAACAAACTCTGCCCTGCTGGTTGGCATGTTCCTAGCATCAGCGAATGGCAAAAGTTAATAATGTATCTCGATTCAGAGTATGACCCAAATTCAATAATGAAAATAACCAATGCGGGTAGAAAAATGAAAACAGTTGATGGCTGGGAATTTGCCGTAGAAGCTACAAATGAAAGTGGATTTTCTGCTTTACCTGGAGGTTTTCGTTCCTATGCCGATATGGGAGGTGTTTTTTCTCAATTATTTTACGAAGCTAATTGGTGGAGTTCATCAATAGTTAATGATACACATCTGTTTTACATACTTATACAAGGTACAGCAGATGATGTAATTATTAGTGATCAGAATCTGCAATATGGTTACTCGGTGCGATGTATTAAAGATCAAGTCAATTAGACCTCGTTTTTATATACCACCAAAAATCAAGCGATGATTTTATTTTCAAGTATTTAAATAGATGAAAATGTTGATATTCCATAAAAAGAGTTAAAGGATATAAAAAGAATATTATTGGGTAATAAATCTGTTCTTATGAGCTTTGACGAGTCAATTGTGGAGGTATATTAAGCAAAATATAAAATTAACATTAAGATAATACTGTATAGTAGATATTGCTTTTAAATTTGTACCGAATTTAATAGCATTATTATGATTACACTTTTCTTAACAGTATTTGCAGCACTATTCTCGGTGGTAAACCCATTAGGTACTATGCCCATATTTATTGGAATTACAGAGAATAATACACGACTCGAGCGTAATAAAACTGCCTTAAAATCAAGTTTCTATATGTTTCTGATATTAGGAGTCTCTTATTTTGCCGGGAAATATATTATCCAGTTTTTCGGCATTAGTATCGAGTCGCTAAGGGTTGCAGGAGGTTTAATTATTTCGAGTTCTGGGTTTGCATTGCTTACAGGTAATTTCTCGAAACATAAGGGTATAAATCAAAAAGTGGAAGACGAAGCTTTAAATAAACAAGACTCATCGTTGACTCCATTAGCAATACCAATGTTGGCTGGGCCGGGCTCTATATCTTTGCTCATTACATTAAACGAGAATTATGCTGGTTGGATAGATACTTTGGTCGTATTTGCCACAATACCTGCTGTAGGTTTTGTTACCTACCTTATTTTAAGGTCTTCGCATTTTATATTATCTAAATTAGGAGCTTCAGGTTTAAACTCAATTTCCCGCATTATAGGATTTATTGTTATTGCAATAGGTATAGAGTATATTATATCGTCGGTAATGATTTTAGCGAAGCAATTGATGTAAAAAACTGCCGGTGAGAAATTTAACTCACCGGCAAAAACTGAAATGCCAGTTTTGGTTAAATTACAAGGTTAACAAGGTATCTTCTGTAATTTTTTGCATTTCGTGAGAAAAGTACTTTGCCACCGGAGCCCGTAGGTTGTAATTAGATGCCATGACTTCACCGTAGGCTCCGGCTGAAAGTATTGCGATAATATCGCCACGTTTTGTTTCGGGTAGCATTACCGATTTGCCAAAATAATCAGATGTTTCGCAAATAGGGCCTGCTACATCGTATATCATTTGGCCTTTAGCTGACGAAAGGTTTACTATTTTATGGTTAGCCTGATAAAGGGCAGGACGCAAGAGTTCCGTAAATCCGGAGTCAAGAATAAGGGTTTTTTGTAAGCCATTATCTTTTACATATAAAACCCGCGAAATAAGTACTCCGCTTTGCCCCACAATGGAACGGCCCGGTTCAAAATGTACTTTTTGGGAGGGTAAAAGGTTCAGGTTTTTATTAAAAAGCGTAAAATAAGCCCGAAAATCAGGAATCTGATTCTCAGGTGTTGAGTAGTCAATCCCTAAACCTCCTCCCAAATTCACATGTTGAACGCAGAACTTATGGTATTGTAAATATTCTAAAATCTTGTTTACGGCCTGGCATAATTGTTCAAATACGGCTAAGTCGGTAATTTGCGAACCTATATGAAAATGTACTCCATCAATTACAAGATTTTGATAATTATTACGATGGCTAACAATGTATTGTAAGTCGTTAAAACTTATACCAAACTTATTGCGAATAATGCCTGTAGTTATGTGTTCATGCGTTTTTGCATCTACATTTGGATTAATACGCAATGCTACACGTACTTTTCTATTTTTTTGATCAGCAATCTGGTTAATTACCTCTAATTCTTGCAAAGATTCGCAATTTATGGAAAAAATCTCCCGTTCGATGGCATATGCAATTTCGTCATCGGTTTTACCAACTCCTGCAAATACTATGCTTTCGGCAGCGAAACCATTATTTAAAGCTTTTTGTATTTCGTTAGCACTTACACAGTCCGCTCCTAAACCATATTTGCTGATTTTTTTTAATATAGTATCGTTTGCGTTAGCTTTTACAGCATAATGCAAAGTATAATTGAACAGGCTTGCTGCCGACTTTATGGCAAAAAGGGTTTTATGCAGCAAACCTGTATCATAAAAATAAAACGGAGTCCGAAGTTGCTCGAAATATTCTATATAATTTATACTGCGCATAATTCGTTTTGAAAAATCTGATTATGAATTAAATTCAATGCTTCTGCTTTATTCTCGGTATCGATTACCAGCGACAGGTTAATTTTACTGGCTCCAAATGAAATCATCTGAATAGGGATATGTTCCAGCCCATCTATTACCCTTTGTATCAAAATATTTCGTTCATTCTCAAAGTTGCCAACAATGCATATAATACTTTGATTTGTTATGATTTCCACCTCACCCAATTCAGATAAATCATTTATTATTTCATGAATATATTGATTATTATCAATGGTCATAGCCACAGAAATTTCAGATGTGGTAAGCATATCCACAGGAGTTTTATATTTTTCGAAAACTTCGAAAATCCTGCGCAAAAAGCCATAGGCCTGCATCATTCTCCCCGATTTTATTTTTATGGTTGTTATCCCGTCTTTGGCCGAAATAGCTGAGCTTTTTTGTGAATGGATATAGGTACTAATTAATGTCCCCCTATCATCAAAGTTCATCGAGTTTTTTATGAGTATAGGTATGTTTTTCTGTTGCGCAGGCACAATGCTTGCCGGATGTAAAATTTTAGCTCCAAAATAAGCCAGTTCACAAGCTTCGTCGTAAGATAAATATCTTATAGGTTCAGTGGACTCAACAAATCGTGGATCGTTATTTTGTAATCCATCAATATCTGTCCATATTTCAATAGCTTCAGAATCTAAAACATTGCCTATTATGGTAGCTGAATAATCGCTGCCTCCCCGGCCCAATGGCAAATTCTGTTTCTATGGTCTAAGCAAACAAAACCATTGGTTATAAAAAGCTTACATCCATTATGCCGATCTATTTCTTTAATTAGCCTGCTTCTAATCCTGCCAAAGTCAGGTTCGCCAGCACGATTCAATTTCATAAATCGCGTTGCTTCAATATATACAGCATCAATGCCTTGTTCTAAAGTATATAAGAATATTACCATTGATGATAATATTTCTCCTTGCACTAAAATTTCCTTTTCAGCAGATTCGCTAATTTTTTTTTCAAGGAATTTTTGTAAATATCTAATAGAAACATTTAGTTTTTTTTGAGCAATAGATTTAAAATTTTCTCCCGAAATTAAATTATTAATCATCTTCAAATGACGTTCCTGAATTAATTCAATCAGTTGCTCTGCAATTATCCAATTTCCTGTCTTGGATTGTGAAATAAATTCCGAAAGTAAATTTGTAACTCCTGAAAAGGCAGAGAAAACAACTATTTTAGAATCGCCAAATTTTATATGATTTACAACTTTTTGAATTTGGGTTTCTGTTCCAACAGATGTTCCGCCATATTTTAATACTCGCATATTTGTTATTTTACATCCAAAAATATTTTAAATAAGCAGGCTAAAGAAAAAAGTCTTTTAATAATTACAAAAAATTAACAAAAAGTTATATATTTAACAAAATGTAAAAAATATAACATGATAACTATTTCGCAAGCAGTAGACAATATCATTCGTAAAAAGCCATTTATTTTAGAAGCAATAGCCGATGGGATTATTAATTATTCTGCGTTGGCAAAATTTATTAAACCCGAAATAGAAAAACTGCTTACAAAAAGTGTAAACGAAGGTGCCATTATAATGTCACTTAGGCGGATTGAAACAGCTAGTCATGATAATAATGCTGTTAAGGTGGATATGTTGATGAAAAAAATGGGTGATATTGTAGTTCGCTCTAATCTGGTTGATTATACTTTTAGAAATTCGGAAACCTTATTAAAAAAGCAACAAAAACTTTTAAATACGATCGGGGAAAGGCGAGACTTTTTTTATGCTGTTACTCAAGGTGTTTTTGAAACTACTTTTGTAATTAGTGACCTGATAAGGGATGATATACCGGCTATCTTCGAAGGAGAAAAACTGATTTCATATAGTTATGGATTATCATCTATAACCCTGAAATTACCTACTGAAAATACAGAGCAACCCGGACTTTACTATTATATTTTTAGAAGGCTTGCCTGGGAAGGGATAAACATTCTTGAGGTAATATCTACTTCAAATGAGTTTACCATAATCCTTAAAGATATTGATGTTGACAGGGCTTTTTCTGTGGTAAAAAGACTAAAAAACTAAGCACTTTTTATAATTTATAAAAAGTGCTTAGTTGAGATTTTAATTACACTTTTTCTGTTTTCCACCGGCCTTTTTTAAATAACCACATAGCTATTATGGTCATTGTACTTTCGGCAATTATGATTGCGGTGTAAACACCATTTTCGTTCATTCCATAAATATTTGCCAGGAAATATGCCAAAGGTATTTCAATCAGCCAAAAACAAATTAAATTAATTTGTGTTGGAGTCCGTGTGTCGCCAGCTCCATTAAAAGCCTGAACCATAACCATACCCATAGCATAAAAAACATACCCCATACTGATTATTCTTAAACCCTTTGCACCTGTTGCAATTACATCGGGATGATCGATGAACAATCGTACAAAAGCTTCCGGCATGGAAATGAATAGTATGGATACAATTCCTAAAATTACCATATTTACATAACCGGTTGCCCATACAGCTTTTTCAGCTCGTTCTGGTTTTTTAGCCCCCAAATTCTGTCCGACCAATGTTGCGGCTGCATTACTAATACCCCACGAAGGCAAAAGGGCAAATATAATAATGCGAATTGCAATGGTATACCCGGCCAATGCGGTGCTTCCAAACATAGCAATGATTCGTACCATTCCAATCCAACTGGTAGTTGCAATTATCGACTGCCCTATG
>Ga0116151_10005982_pt1 | contig 10391 bp, 5 predicted proteins | sample AD_UKC117_MetaG_FD_89893 | JGI IMG/M metagenome (GOLD analysis project Ga0116151, IMG submission 89893) | Active sludge microbial communities of municipal wastewater-treating anaerobic digesters from Hong Kong - AD_UKC117_MetaG | ecosystem: Engineered > Bioreactor > Anaerobic > Digestate... | reverse complement strand
TCGGGTGTTTTTTCCCATGGGGGTGTTGGCCGCCCTGACCGGGGTCTCTCTGTGGCCTCTGTTTTACGCCGGTATCTGGCCCTATCCACCCGCATGGCAGCATCCAAGGGTGATGATTTTTGGATTCGGGGCGGCCTTTGTGGCCGGATTTCTCGGGACCTCCTGGCCCCGGTTTCTGGAGGCTCCGCCGTTGCGACGTTGTGAGATGGCGGGATTGATCGGATTGTGGGGGATCGCCCAGGGATGCTTTCTCGCCTATCGTCTTCCTTGGGGGGATGGTCTGGCGGGGGCCTTCCTCGCGTTCCTGCTGTGGGTGCTGTTGAGACGGTTGGGGCCGGGAACCTCCTTGCCTCCGACGGGGTTTACCCTCGCGGCAGTCTCCATCGCAATGACCCTGCTGGTGGCCCTGGCGTGGGCGCTGGGGGGGATTGAAGGCTATCCCCGGCTCTGGGTTTTCACCAAATTGCTCGCCTATCAGGGACTTCTGCTGCTCCCGGTTCTGGGGATAGGCTCCTATTTGTTTACACGGATTCTGCAATCTCCAGGAGCGGAAGTGGCGAAACTCCCACCGGGGAGGCGGGCCACCGGGGTGTGGCTTGGCGCGAGCCTGGTGGTGGTGTCCTTCGGCATCGAAGCCATGGGAGGACTTCGGATGGGAAATCTGGTGCGCTTCGGTGCGGTGCTGCTCTGGGTGTTCCTGGCCGTGCCTGCCCTTTACCGAGGCCGGGCCCCTTCCACCCGGGCCTGGGCCCTGCGCATGGCCGTGGGAGGTCTGGGCCTCTCGTTCCTGGTGCGGGCTCTGTGGCCCGGGCCTCTTTTTGCGATGGAGCACCTGCTGTTCATTTCAGGACTGGGAATGATCCTGTTGATTGTGGCTGACCGGGTGACCTTGGGGCACGGAGCGGATGACGCGACGATGGCCCGGTGCTATGGGGGACGGTCGCTGGTTTGGCGGTGGTTGGTCTGGTTGATCGTGGTGGCGGCGCTGACCAGGATGGCGGCAGATTTCACCCCCCGGCTCATGATTTCCCATCACAGTTACGCGGCCCTGCTCTGGGTGGCCTCCTTGCTCCTTTGGGCGATCCCTGCCATGCGCTTGTGGTGGCGGAGACCCGGAGACTCTTGATCGTGCCGGGCGGCGTCATCACGTCCTCCGGCCCGACTGGGCTTGATTCCGGGGGAAAACTCCCGTAAGAGAGCGGCCTCCGCTTTCCTCTCATCACCCATGCCTGATTCTCCCCAGGATGCCCGCCCTCCGATGGGGGTCAGGCTCTTCGTTTTTCTGCTCGCAATGTCCTTGGTGGGCGGTGGGGCCTATGCCTTTTTAAGATACCAGAAGTCGTTGGGAACCAACCAAGAGGCTAAAAAGGCCGCCCGGCCGCCCGCTCTGGTGAACACCACTCTGGTGGGACGCCGGGACTATGCCCTACCGGTGCGCGTGGTGGGCTCGGTCAAAGCCTATGAAACGATCGATCTCAGTCCCAATGTGACGGAAACCGTGACCGAGTTGCATTTCGATGACGGGGATGAAGTGAAAAAAGGCCAGCTACTGGCCCGGCTCAGTGACGCCGAAGAAGAAGCGTTCCTCGCCTCGGCCCGGGCGACTTTGGCAGAGGAACAACGTGAGATCACCCGCATCACCAGCCTGGTCGCCGAGGGGGCGGCCGCCGAGGCCCGTTTGGCCGAGAGGCAGACCCTGGCGGTGATTGCGCAGCAAAAAATTCTCGAGGCCGAAGCGAAACTCGCGGACCGGAGAATTGTGGCCCCTTTCGATGGCCGCCTGGGCTTGCGCCGGATCAGTGTCGGAGCCCTCGTCTCCCCGGGCACGGTCATTGCCACGCTGGACCAAATCGACGTCGTGAAGATCGACTTCAGCGTTCCCGAAAAGTTGCTTGGCTCCGTGTCCGTAGGCTCCGAGATCATGGCGCATACCGAGACCGCCCGGGATCGGGAGTTCAAAGGCAAGATCAAACACCTCGACACCCGTTCAGACCCGGTGACCCGTTCTGTCGAGGCCCGCGCGGAGGTGCCGAATCCCAATGGTGATCTGCGGCCCGGGATGCTGGCTCTGGTCGAGTTGCGTCTGGAGCCCCGGAATTCCCTGTCGGTTCCGGAACGGGCGTTGGTTCCGATGGGCACGAAGCAGCATGTCTTTGTCGTGGCGGGGACGGCGGAAGCCCCGGTGGCCCGGCTGGTGCCCATCCAGATCGGTCGACGCATCCCGGGTTCGGTGGAGGTCAACGAAGGCCTGAACGAAGGGGATCGCATCATCACTGATGGACTGGTCGGGCTCCAGGATGGTGCTTTGATCAAGCTGGGGGGCGAGTATCAAGGGCCGGTCCAGCCTTTGAACCCTGAGCGGGAAAGTCCCTGATCCCGGAGTCGTATGTGGATTTCCGACACCTCCGTCCGTCGCCCGGTTCTCGCCACGGTGCTCAACCTGTTGCTGATCGCTTTCGGAGCGGTCAGTTACACGCGGCTTCAGGTCCGGGAATACCCAGACATTGAGCCTCCCATCGTGACCGTGGAGACAGAATACCGCGGAGCTTCGGCCTCGGTGGTGGAACGCCGGATCACCCAGCCTCTGGAAGACCGCATCAACCAAGTCGAGGCGATCAAAAACATTTCCTCGGTCAGTGTGGACGGCCAGTCCACGATCACCGTGGAGTTCAATCTGGGCCGGGACCTTGACGCCGCTGCCAATGACATCCGCGAAGCCATCGGACCGGTGGTGGGGAATTTTCCTGATGAAGTGGAGGCGCCGCAGGTCGGGAAAACGGAATCCGGCTCGGAGATCCTGATGTATCTGAACCTGACCAGCGACAGGCTCGATACCATCGCGCTGACAGACTACGCGGAACGCTATCTGGTGGATCGCTTTTCCCGGTTGCCCGGAGTCGGGCGGATCCGGCTCTCGGGAGGGAGTCGCTACGCGCTACGAGTCTGGGTGGACCGTGAGGCTCTGGCGGCCCGCCAAATGACGGTGAACGACATCGAAGACGCGCTGCGCCGGGAAAACGTGGATCCTCCGGCCGGCTCGGTGCAGTCATTGGATCGGCAGTTCACCGTTCGGCTCAGCCGGGAATACCGGACCCCCGCGGATTTCGAAAAGTTGGTGGTGCTGCGCGGCGAGAACGGGTATCTGGTCCGTCTCGGGGAGGTGGCCCGGATCGAAATCGGAGCGGCCGAAGCCCGCAACGCATTCCGGGGCAACCGGGTCAAAATGATTTCCCTCGGGATTGTGCGGCAATCCCAAGCCAACACCCTGGACGTCGCCAAAGCCACCAGGGAAGAAGCCGTCCGGGTGCGCGAAACGCTGCCGGAAGGGATGAAGCTGGAGCAAAGCTATGACATGTCGGTGTTCATCGAGGAGTCGCTCCATGAGGTGAAGCGCACGCTGATCATCGCGGTGATTCTGGTGGTGATCATCATCTACCTTTTCCTCGGAAGCCTGCGGGCGGTTTTCGTCCCCATGGTGGCGGTTCCGGTCTCGGTGATGTCGACCTTCCTCGCGTTGGATGCGCTGGGGTTCTCGATCAACACCCTCACCATGTTGGCTCTGGTCCTGGCCATCGGTCTGGTGGTTGACGATGCCATCGTGGTCCTGGAGAACATCCACCGCCGCATCGAGATGGGGGAGAAGGCGTTGGTTGCCGCCTACCGGGGCACCCGGCAGGTGGCTTTTGCCGTCGTGGCGACGACGATGGTCTTGCTCGCGGTATTTGTCCCCATCACCTTCATGCCGGGGGAGACCGGGCGGTTGTTTACGGAGTTTGCCATCACGCTGGCGGTGGCGGTGGCCTTTTCGGGCTTCGTGGCCTTGACCTTGTCTCCCATGCTGGCCTCCAAGATCCTCCGTGAGCACGGTCGGGAACCTCTGGTGGCCCGGCTGCTGAAGCGCGTTTTCGATTGGGCCAGGTTGGGCTACCGGAGGGTGCTGGGGGTGGCCCTGAACTTCCCTGCGATCGCCCTGCCGGTGGTTCTCGGTTTGGCGGGACTCTGTTGGTGGCTGATTGTCCACATTCCCACGGAATTCACGCCAAGAGAAGACCGAGGGTCGTTTTTCATCACGGCCATCGGTCCTCCCGGCTCGACGTTCAATTACACCATGGATGCGCTCGACAAGCTGGAAGACCGGTTGATGTATCTCAACGAGGAAACCCATGAGGCTTCGCGGATTCTGATCCGGGCGCCGCGGTCATTCAGTGGTGGGGATGTTTACAACGAGGGGATCGGAGTCGTCACTCTCGAACCCTTTGGGAAGCGCCGCAATGGGTTCACTGTTATCGATGAGGTGCGTGGGAAGGTGGCGGACATTCCCGGTGTCAAAACGGCCGTCATCATGCGGCAGGGATTGACCCGGGGATTGAACAAAAGTTTCGAAATTGTGGTCGGGGGGCCCACCTTTGAGGAACTGGCCCAATGGCGGGACATCATCCTGGAGAAGGCGAAATCCAATCCGAACCTGATCGGGCTGGATTGTGATTACCGTGATACCAAACCCCAGATCAGTGTCAGCATCGACCGGGATCGGGCCGCCGATTTGGGGGTCTCCGGGGCGGCGATCGGGAGGACTTTGGAAACGTTGTTGGGAAGCCGCAAGGTCACCACTTTCATCCACGAGGGGGAGGAATACGATGTGCTCGTCGAGGGCTCCTACGCAGATAAACGGAATCCGGTCGATCTGAACAGCATCTATGTCCGCAGCGAGCGGTCCGGCAAACTGGTTCCTCTAGCCAACCTTGTCATTATCAAAGAATTCGCCGATTCTGGAACCCTGAACCGCTACAACCGAATGCGGTCGATCACGTTTGACGGGGACTTGGCCGCGGGCTACAGCCTGGGACAGGCGGTGACCTATCTGGAGGACCTGATCCGCAAAGAACTCCCTCCCAGTGCCGTCATCGGATACAAAGGCAATGCCTTGAAGTTGAAAGACAGCTCCAGCAGCATTGCCCTGGTCTTTGGCCTTGCCCTTCTCGTGGCCTTGCTGGTCCTGGCGGCTCAGTTTGAGAGTTTTGTCCACCCCTTCACGATCATGCTCACCGTTCCCGTGGCCATTGCCGGGGCGCTATTGGGTCTGCAAATCATGGGACTGAACCAGAGCATTTACAGCCAGATCGGCCTCATCATGCTGATCGGCCTGTCGGCCAAAAATGGCATCCTGATTGTCGAATTCATCAACCAATTGCGTGACGAAGGGGTGCCGTTCCTCGAAGCCGTGCTGGAAGCCTCCTCACAACGCCTCCGGCCCATCATCATGACCGCCCTGTCCACAGTCGTCGGGGCCTTGCCGCTCATGCTCGGCCATGGCGCGGGGGCCGAAACCCGGATGGTCGTCGGGGTGGTCATCGTCTTTGGAGTGTCCCTGGCGACAGTGGTTACGCTGTTTCTGGTTCCGTTGACGTACCGGTTGATCTCCCGGAACACCGGCAGTCCGGAAGCCGTGAGCCGACGGCTTGACGCACTGCTGAAAGAAGCCGATGGCTCTGACCCATCCAAACCGTCATGAAGGGAGGAGCTTTTTACACATTGTCGGCAGTCCTGCTGTCTGGATTCGGCCTGGCAGGTTGCAATCTGGCCCCCGCTCCACCGGCATTGGAGCCCGTTCTTCCCGCGCACTATTCGTCGGATGGACCCTGGAGGCCGGCGAGCCCCGCCGATGATGGACCGCGCGGGGCGTGGTGGAAGGTCTTTGGGGATTCCAGACTGGCCGGGCTGTTGGCCGGTGTCGCGACCGCCAATCCTGATCTCGAAGCCGCCGCCAAGCGGGTTGAAGAAGCCCGGGCATTGGCGCGGGCCGACGATGCCGCCCTTTTTCCTTTTCTGAGCGGCACCGGGGCCGTCCATCGGAACCGCAGTTCCGGCACTTTGGCCAACAATTTTGCCGGAGGCCGCACCCGCACGTCTGTCCGGCTGACCTTGGATTTCGACTACGAACTCGATCTTTGGGGACGTGTCCGGAATCAGGCCCGGGCTTCCTCGGAGCGGGCTGCCGCGGTGGAAGGAGATCGTTGCTCCGCACTCTTGTCGCTTCAGGGTGAAATGGCCTTGGATTATTATGCGTTGCGATCCCAGGATGCCGAGATCGATCTGCTGATTCGGACGGTGGCTCTGCGGCAACGCACCGTGCAACTGGCCAAGGCCCGGTTCAAACAGGGGGACACCGCCCAAATTGATGTCGCCCAGGCCGAAACCGAGCTCGCCTCAACCCAATCCGAAAGCATCGGACTGGAACGCCGCCGCCGGGAATTACTGCATGCCCTCGCCCGGCTCCAGGGCCTCGTCCCAGGGCAGTTTGACCTGGCCCCCATCCCCATGGATGCCGAGGCGCAACCTCCGACGATTCCCTCCTCCGTTCCGAGCCAGCTGCTGGAACGCCGACCCGATATCGCGGCGGCGGCGCGCCGGGTGGCTGCTGCGAATGCCGAGATCGGGGTGGCCCGGGCAGCCTGGTTTCCCAAGATTTCGCTGGGAGCCAATGGAGGAGGGGAGAGCAGTGCCGTGTCCCTCTTGACCTCTGCCGCGAGCCGGGTCTGGATTCTGGGGCCGGATCTGGATTGGCCCGTGTTTGAAGCCGGACGCCGCCGGGCTGAAGTGGAGGCCGCCAAGGCACGGTGCGAAGTGGCCGGGGCCGAATACCGCTCCATCGTCCTCCAGGCGGTGGGGGAAGTGGAGGACGCTCTCAGTGCTTTGGAGGTGCTGCGGCGTCAGAGTGTGGCCCAGCAGGCCACCGTGGCGGCCGCCCAGCGCACCGTCGACCTTGCCCAGAAGCGGTATGATTCCGGGCTGGTTCCCTTTTTTGAGGTCTTGGACGCCCAGCGCACCCTCTTGCGGTCTCAACAGGAAGCCACCCGTCTCCAAGGGGAGCGCTTTGCGGCTTCCGTGATTCTGGTGAAAGCACTGGGTGGAGGTTGGGAATAACCTCCAACTTTCCGGAGGAACTCCGGAAAGGACGGCACGAACCGGTGATCAGATCACCTCTACCGCCGGGTGCGGCACGATGAATCGGGTGGTGGAATTGCCCGTGGCGCGCACCTTGCGGATGATCTCATCCTTGTAGTTCCAGATTGTGAGCAGGTAATAATCGGGAGGATTTTCGGCGGCCTCTTCTTCGCTGATGATCTGGTTGCCGGTTCCGGGGACAAATTTCCCCTGCTTGGTGATGGTGGAGTCGACAATGCAGGGGATCTTTTCGCGGGTCAGGCCGTAGTAGTTGAGAAGCACCGTCGCCTTTGCCGAAGCGCCGTAGGCATGGACAGTTTTTCCCTCGGAGTGCAGCCGGTTCACCAAGGAAATCAGTTCGGTCCGATTGCTGGCGATCCGGGTCAGGAAGTCCTCGTAAAAGGCTTTGGTGTGCATGGCCTTTTCCTTCTCCAGAAATTCGGCCACTCGGGCGCTGGGCGGGGTGGAGGATTCGTTGAATTTGGCAACGAATACCATGGTGCCTCCATGAACGTCGCTGTGATAGAGGTCCACCACCCGCATTCCCAAGTCCTTTAGAATACGGGAGATGCTTCGCACATTGTAGTAGTACATGTGCTCATGATAAATCTGGTCGAATTCGCCGCGCTCCACGGTGTCGAGGAAGTAGGCGTTTTCAATGACCAGGATGCCTTCTTTGGAGAGAACCTCCGGGAAACCGGCGCTCATGACGCTGGGATCGGGATTGTGGGCGAAGCAATGCCGAATGAAAACCGCGTCCACTTCCCCGCGTTCCTCGCGGATTTCGCGGGCCGTGGTCTTGTTGAAAAAAGTCGCGAGGGTCGGAATCCCTTTTTCATTCGCCATACGCGCGATATTCTGGGCGGGATCAATCCCGAGGATCGAAGCGACGTGCGGTTTGAGATATTCGAGAAGACGACCAATGTTGCTCCCGATGTCGAGGACGCGGGATTCGGAGCCGAGAAATCCGCAATTGCTGAGGAAATCTTTGATTTGTCCGTAGTGCCGGGTCAAATCCGAGCTGTCCGGGGTGATGTAATTGTATTCCGAGTAAAGAATGTTTTCGTCGACCCGGTGATTGAGCTGAGCGAGCGAGCATTCGCGGCACACGATGACATCAAGCGGGAAGGCGGGGGCGGCATCGGCCGCGGCAGCGGAGGCAGTCACTCCGTTGGCGAGGGGCTGTCTTCCGAGGTCGATCAGCGGAAAGGTCGCCCCTTTGCAGATGCAACATTGGTGGACGGCTTCTGTTTCTGGGAACGCTTCGATCATGGCATAGATTCGGGAAACGGGTGGGCTAGCGGCGCGCCGAAATAACTCCGGACTCAATGTCCCTCCAAGCCCGCAGAGCGAGTGAGTCAGGCACGTCGACATCGGCAAAGGTGATCATCTGGCCTTCCATTAAAGAATGTTTCAGCCTGGCTTCATTGAGTAGGCCCATCGGGACATGGCCTGCGTGATCCGCGATCTCGAGGGAGGTTCCCCGGATGTCAAAATTCCCCAAGGCGTGCCGAATGATGTGTCCCGGGGGCAGATCCTTTTTGGCGACCGCCCCGACGCTGACTGTGGGCGTGGCCGAGTTGTTCAGGAGCACTCCGCCGCCATTCATGACCCGGCGGACGGTTTTCATCACTTCCAAATGGCACAGAATGTTGGTTTGTGGCAGGAGAAAATAGGGGCCGGGACCAAACTTGAAATAATCCAACGCCTCGTGCTGGTCCTCGTCGTGCTCGCCGACGATGAAGACCCGGTAGGGGGATTTGCCAATCACGAAATAGTCGCTGATGGGATGCCCTCGCTCTTTGGCGATCGCCGCGAGTTTGTAACCGCTCGCATACATGTCGTCCGAGGCCCCGCCGATCATACCGGTCTGGGCGATGCGAGCCCCGAGGCCGTTGGCGACAAAGGCCTGCTCGAACTGGATTTTGGTGCCGTCGGTCGCGGCGATGACCATTTCGAGACTGATCCGTTGTTTTTGGGACCACATCTCCATGCTTTCCCTGCCGGGATTGGGATCGTGGAATCCCTTTACATTGCCCAGCACCAGCGGGCGGAACCCCATTTGGAGGACGTTCTCGTGGAGGGCGGCAAGGCATCCCGGTTGATCCCCCTCGGCCTCGGTGACTAGCCCTTTGTTCACAAACCAGGTGCCGGTGGTGACGTGGAATTCTGAGTCCATCGTGACCACGGGTTTTCCCGCTCTCACGGCAACATCGACGACATCGGTGGCATGTATGACATCGCCACTGCATTCAAAGATGATGTCGGAATGCTCGACAAGTTCTTCCGCGGAATTGGTCAGGACCTCGCGGCGGGGATATTCACCACAGGTTGAGGGATCTCGCCGTGTCAGGACACGCGACAGGGAGTAGTCCGGGTGGTGGATCAGGGATTTGACGAAGCCCTTGGAAATGAATCCGGTGCCGACAACACCGATGCGATGGGAAGGGCTTTCCATGGGGGTTTCGCAATGAGTATGGGGTAGGGGCAGAAAAAGACCGCATCCGGAAGCGTAATGAAAATCCGGTGGGGAGCTGAGGAATAGTCCAACGGTTCCAGACTGTCAATTCTGTTTCGGTCCGATCCTAGGCAAGAACTTCCCCGGTGACAACAGTTCCCGCCATGACATGGGCCCTGGGCCACAGAATGGAGCGCTCCACTTGGGCGTGCGCCTCGACCACACAGTCGGGCCCCACTGAGGAAAGGGGGCACACCTTCGCTGTGGGGGCGATACGGGATTTTGGATGGATCCGCACTGCCTGGGCCGCTTCAGGGACCTCATAGCGGGGGAAATCACCCGCGCCCAGCGCCAGACTGGCGGCGAGATAGGAGGGCCGGTCTCCGAGATCCGACCAACGGCCCTCATCGATGACCACTCCCCCGAGCTGGTGAGCTGCTGCCGTGTGGAGAAAGGCCGGAATCACCGATTCTTTTTTGCCCGGAGTGAGAAGCTCCAGAAAGGCCGGGCGGACGAGATAGATGCCGGTGAATTGGAACCGGGGAGTCGTCGCTCCTGGTTCCAGTCTCCCCCCGATATCGGTAACCAGACCGGAATTCTCATTCCAGGAGACTTGGAGCGCCGATCCGCTGGAACGAAGGACCATGGTGACAAGATCCCGGGAGCCAAGATGGTGATCGAGGGCCTTCTGAAGCGGCAGATCGGAAAGAATGTCGCCATTATAGACGATGAAGGAATCCTCTCGCGGCAGCCAGTCAGCGATATTGGCAATGCCGCCACCGGTTTCCAGGAGAATCGGTTCGTGTCGAAACTCCAGCGGGCAGCCGCGGTAATGGTGGTCCGGGAACGCCGTGTCATAGGCCTCCGGGAGGTGATGGGTGTTGACCATGAACCGGGAAAATCCACCCGAGATTAGGTGGTCGAAAGCCCATGAGATGAGCGGTTTGTTCCAGACCGGTATCATCGGCTTGGGGAGACGGTCGGTCAG
>Ga0116151_10005981_pt1 | contig 10391 bp, 8 predicted proteins | sample AD_UKC117_MetaG_FD_89893 | JGI IMG/M metagenome (GOLD analysis project Ga0116151, IMG submission 89893) | Active sludge microbial communities of municipal wastewater-treating anaerobic digesters from Hong Kong - AD_UKC117_MetaG | ecosystem: Engineered > Bioreactor > Anaerobic > Digestate... | reverse complement strand
TTGGCCATATTCGGTTTTGGAGAGAATCCGGATTAACAGAGTTACATCGGCAAACACGATGATTTTCACCAGTAAGCTTCCACCGAAGATATGGAAGAGGCCTTTTTTGAATAGCCCTGCTCCTTCGGTTTTCAAACTGGAAATGTAAGAACCGAATTTCTTCCGTGTCATTTTAATCCCAAAATGAATATTGCTCCAAGAAGAGATATTACCTTAAATTTTTCGCTTAAATCTCCACTCAAAAACAATTCACGTGAGTTTTTGGAAAGCTTGGGAAAGGAATTCAATAAAAAATGGTTGTTGGAAAAGAACTTTTGCAAGGTTTGGGAGAGGGAGGGGTTTTCCAGATACCAACGATCAAGGGGATTCATTGAGTATTGGCTTTTGACTCCCAGAGTTTTTCTTTTTCCATAGCGAAAAACCTTTATAGCATATTTTGTCAATCTTGTTGCTCCAATTTTGGTACCTGTTTTTTCCCAGGTGTATTTTGCTGCTTCGGGTGCTCGTTTCAGAACCCATTCAAGGTAGATCTTTTCTTGTGAGCGATATAAGGGAGGAATTCGAAGACAAAATTCAAGAAACTCTGGATATAGGAAAGGAGAAGAAAATTCGGAAAATTGTTCCCCTCCGCGGTATCCTCCGAAAATTCCATTTACTCCCCGGTTGGAAAGCTTAAAAAGCTCCGGCATATTGAATTTTTTTTGTTCCTTTACGTAAATTTCTTCCAGTTCTGACAGCAGTATAGGGGAAATGGCTGTATTTGTTTTTCCTTTTTTTCGCTTGTTATGTCGGGGAAGATATGTTCCAAGAATGGCGTCCCCCAGTTGCCCAGTGTGAATCATTCCGAAGGGGGTCGAATTTATTCGTGATAAGGCGAAGAGCCCGTGCGATATGCCTAAAGAGGTGGTCATCCCTCCCCCTGCCAAAATGGGGTTCTCAATTTCCTTCAAGTAATTCCCGTTGTCCAAGCTGAAAAAGAGGAAATCGAACCCCCAATCCGCGGCAATTTTCTTGGCAATTTTCTCATCCAAGTAGTTGCTTTGCGAAAATGTATACGTGAGGATTTTTTCATATCCCAATTTCCGCGCGTAACAAACGTTCATCCGAGAATCCAACCCCCCCGAAAGGGTCGCAATGTGTTGATACCCGTATTCTAGGTCTTTTTCATATTCCGCTTGGACGGCGGTTCGGAATCGTTCGTCCAATTCCTGGATGATTTTTTCTTTGGAAAGGTCTAAGGTAGGTTCGCATGTGAATGGAAAATACCTTTGGAAGCTGATCTTCCCCTCTTGAAAATGGAGGATAGACCCTGGGGGAACCTTTCGAACGTTTTTTACCAAAGTCCGGTCTCCAAGCATATATCCAAATGCCAGGAGGCAGTTTGCTCCATCTTCGTCAAGTTTGGGAACCAAACCAAGTTTTTTCATCGTTTGGGAAACCATTAGGAGCTCGGTCCCGAAAACAAGGATTTGGGAATCAGGTTCAAGGAAATAAAAAACCCATTTTGACCCAACGTGGTTGGTGAAAAGGGTTAGGGTGTTTTTTTTCTTTTCGACGATTAATCCGTCGAAGTCTCCCCGGAGTTCCGAGGGGAAGGAAGTGGGATGGGAAATGAACATCTTTTTCAAAAGTCCGAACAAATCATTGGATCCGTATCTTCTTTTTAGCTCCTGAGAGTTCAAGAAGACCCCATCAGTCGTGATAAAAAAATCTTGGTCATTGGAAAAGATTTTTTCCTTGCCGAATTTTCCGGTGATCGATTGTTTTACCCAAACCCCTGGCCATTGAATTGTTTTTTCCATCCGAGGAGTAATGGTAGGAAAGGTGACATCGAACGCTTCCGGAATTTCCTTTTTTCCAAAAGAAGCTATTCCCAGGAACCCTGGCATCATTTTCACCCCGCAATTTTCCAGAAAGAAAAAGTTTGTGGCTCATTATACCAAAAAGAGTTTGGAAAACACTGAAAATGGAGTTTCTTTCACAGTAAGTTTGGCGGGTACCTTTTTTCAGTTTGACAAATGGAGTATAGGGTGATACGATAAACAGGCTCCTTGGGGGGAGCAAAAAGGGAGGAAAAAATGTGAGCATCCTTGTCACAGGTTGCGCAGGCTTCATCGGAAGTAATTTCGTTCCCTTCTTTCTTCAGCAGCATCCGGATGGAAAAATCATCGGTTTGGACAAGCTCACCTATTCCGGGAACCTGGAGAACTTGAAAGGAGTGTTGGAAAATCCCCGCTTTGTTTTCGTGAAAGGGGATGTGTGCGATTCGGTGTTGGTGGAGGAGGTGTTCCATCAGCATGGTATCGATGGTGTGATCCATTTCGCGGCGGAATCCCACGTGGACCGCTCGATCCACGATCCCCAGGTTTTCTTGCGCACTAACATCCTGGGAACCCAAACCTTGCTGGAAGCTGCCAAGAGTTCCTGGCATAATGGGAAGCAATGGAGGCCTGGAGTAAAATTCCTACAGGTTTCCACGGATGAAGTGTATGGCTCTCTTGGCAAAGAAGGGTACTTCACCGAGGAAACACCCCTGGATCCCCACAGCCCCTACTCGGCTTCGAAGGCATCTGCCGACTTGTTCGTGAAGGCGTACCACGACACCTTTGGCCTTCCCATGAATATCACGCGGTGTTCCAATAACTTCGGTCCGTACCAGTTCCCGGAAAAGTTGATCCCCCTTATGATACGCAATGCCTTATGCCATGAGCCTTTGCCTGTTTACGGGGATGGAAAACAGGTGCGCGACTGGATCTTCGTGGCAGACCATTGCCAGGCAATCGATTCGGTTTTTGAAAAGGGAAGGCTGGGAGAGGTGTACAATATTGGGGGGAGTAACGAAAGGGAAAACCTCGGCATCGTGAAGGTGCTCTTGGAGTTGGTGCGCCAGAAAACCGGTGACCGCAAGGTCGGAAGCCACTTGATTCGCCACGTGCAAGACCGGTTGGGGCACGATCGACGGTATGCCATCGATTCTTCCAAGATCAGGGAAGAACTTGGTTGGGTGCCTTCCACTTCTTTCGAAGAGGGAATGGAGAAAACGGTGGAGTGGTACCTGGCAAACTCGGAATGGATGCAGAAGGTGATTTCCGGGGAATATGTTCGGTTTTACGAGTTGAATTATGGGGGGAAGGGGTGAAGAGCTGACCACACCTTTCCGGTAACCCACAACAGCTGAAAAAAGGAGGAAAAAATGGAGGCGTTCTTCGTTTTTCTTTTTATTTTCTTTCCAGGAGTGGCAGCGTCTGTGTACTACTTGAAGATCAAGAAAAAAACACTGGCATCGGTTGAATTTCCGGCTTTCATCGTGGTTTTTTCTTTCCTCATTTTTCTGTGTAACCTTGCTTTCCAGTATTTCCGGGGTTTTTCTCACCAGGAGGTTTTTAACCAAGGTTTTTTCAGCATCCAGTACACGGGGAAATACCTGTTTTTGTCCCTAATCTTTTCCCTTTTGCTTCCGCATGTGGTTTGCCTCTTAAGTTATTTCGATGTTTCTTTTGACAAATTTTTTTCTCGGTTTAGGGAAGCAAGGAAATCAGGTCCGAAGAAGTGATGGGATTTCTTCAAAAAATGAGTTTTCCCCAGTTGGTAAAATCCGTTCTTGCCCTTTTTTTCCTTGTTTTCCTTTTTTTTTCGGGGTCGCAAGTTGTGTCGGAAGATGAGATGGTTCCTATTTGGAACATCCGTTCCTTGATCCAGCAAATCCAGGTTCAAGGGCAAAAAGAGGCCTTCTTACTGGAAGAAATATCGAGTGGGGGGTACTCTTGGGAGAATCCTTTGGTTGTGCTTGACCCCTACGGGGTTTCCCCACTGAGTGCCCTGATTTTCTTTTCTTCGGAACAACCCATCAGAGTATCTCTACAACTTCCAGGGAAAAACGGTGGCCAAGATGTGGTCTTCTCTTCCAATGCCTTTTCGGAAGAGCACCTGCTCCCAGTTTTTGGCCTGTTTCCTGGTGAAACAAACCACTTGCTTTTGCAAGGGATTTCCCAATCAGGAGAGAAGTGGGAAAAAGAAATCCAAATTCCAACCGAAAGTCTGTCTGGCAAGCTGGAAAACCTTTTGTTGTCTGTATCACAGGGTGATCCTTCAAGAATTCAAGAGGGTTTTAACTTCTTGTTCGAAGATGATCCGAAAGTGGCATTTGATGAAAACGGCGAAATTCGATGGGTGTTGGCATTACCCACCTTGCAACCGGTGTTGTACGATACACGGAATGGCAAGAAATGGTTTTGTACCGGGAATTACCATTTTGGTGATGTGATTATTTGGGAGGTTTCCCTTTTGGGAAGGATTTCGCGGGTTTATTATTCCCCTTATGGAGTTCATCATGATTTTGCATTCTTGGAGAACGGGAACCTGGTTCTCCTGGGTTCGGAAAACGGGCCCACCATCGAAGATCTGGTCTATGAAATCGATGTGGACACTGGGGAAATTGTTTTCGAGCTGGATATGAAAACTGTTCTGGATCCCGCAAGGGAAGCTCCCGGAAGTTTTCCGAGGGATTGGTTGCACCTGAATGCCCTGGAAGTAGTCTCAGGGGAGAATTCGCTGATTCTTTCGGCTCGACACCAGTCTGCACTTATCAAAATGGGGTATCCTTCAGGAGAAATTGAATGGATACTGGGGTTCCCCGAGGGGTGGGACAATTCGCTTGCCTCAAAGTTGTTGACTCCGACGGGGGATGACTTTGAATGGCCTTTCACCCAACACTCCCCCCAAATTCTTCCTGATTGGGATCGAAAACCCAACACGATGGATCTCATGGTATTTGATAACGGCTATGGGCGATTCCACCGCCATTTTGATGAACGAGAGGAAAAAAAGTTGCTGGAAAACCCCTGGAGGGAGTATTCTCGGGTGGTTCATTACCGCGTAGATGAACAAGAACGGACAGTGGAACAAGTTTGGCAGTTTGGGAAAGGGGACCTTGAACTTTTTTCGGATTCTCGGGGGGATGGCAATGTTCTGGAAAATGGGAATGTCCTGAGTGCTTTTAACGTAAGCAACCGACCCTATACAGGTGTGTTTCTGGAAATTGCCCCGGAATCAAATGAGGTGGTTTGGCAAGTTGAATGGGGCAATGACGTGTATTGCATTGAGCGTCTGCCCTTGTATGGTTCCTTCGATGCAGTTTTTTCTCTTGGGGACCCTGTTGATAACTTCATTCCCGAAGAGGTGATCGGAAAATATGTTCAAGAGTAAGGCATGGGGTAGGACTACGTGTTTGTTGTTTCTCTTGGTCTTCCTTTGGGGGTGTGGGAGTGAAGATGCGGAAAAAAAGGAAGGAATTTCTTCGTTTTTTTGGGATGTCCATATCGAAAGGTGGGAAACAACTCCTCTGTTGAAATCCACCCAAAGCTCCGTGCAATACAACGGCGTGGTTCAAACAGTGCAGCATGAACAAACCCCTTCAGAGGGAATGGTTTTCTTGTTATTGGATTTGGTGGTGGAAAAGAAGCAAGCGGGCGCGTCGGTGTTTTCCTGGGGTGATGTTTTCGTGGAAGATTCCGAGGGCCATCGTTTTTCCCGGCATCCAAACGACTCTTTCCTGGACAGTTCGGATCGGCAACGGATGAAGGGGACATCTTTGAATTTCGGGAAAAACGAGGGATTCGTTTGCTTTGAAATACCCGAAGGTTCCGCCAAGGGCTCTCTTCGGCTGGTTGTTCTGTTGGAGCAGCAGGAACACTCCCTGGAAATCAAGTGAGGAGTGTGCGGATGAAAAGGAAACTGTGGATCGCAGCTTTCGTGGTGCTGGGTATTGTTCTCGTGGTGGTTGCGGGGGGTGTTGCCGTCCGGAATGGGTTCCTGGTGCGCGCCTCCGCTTTTCGGCTTTCGGAGCTTGAAGAAGTCCCCGAGTTTGATATCCTTGCGTGGCAGTTTTCGCGGGAGAAAGAGATCCTGGCGAATTTCCAGGTGGATGCCCATGGCTTGGAAAATCCATTCGTGGTGTTGGATCCCTACGAAATGAATCCACTGGCCGCGCTGCTTCTTTTCGACACGCAAACCCCTTGCTCGGTGGAGATGCGCGTGGGCGGGAAGGATGCGGTTTCGGAGATTTCGTACACCCTCCATCAGCAGCTCCTTCACCATGAGGTTCCCGTGCTTGGACTTTACCCCGGGAAAGAAAACCGTGTTTCCCTTACCGCCCACTTTTCCGATGGCGCTTCGCAAACCACCTTTCTTTCCATTGCAACAGATGCGCTCCCCGTGGATTTCCAGGTCTATTCCCTCGTGGAGTCGCAACCCGCGAAGATGGAACCGGGGCTCACGCTCATGATTGCCTGTTTCTCGCACTCGTACACTTGCTTGCTGGATGCCAACGGGGATGTTCGCGGGTACCTTTCCCGCAAGGACATGGCACACGGGACGTCCATCGTGTTGCTGCAAAACGGGCGTTTCCTTTCCACGGGCAACGAGTACCGCCAGATTCCCTACAACATGACCTCGCTGTGGGAATGGAACTGGCTGGGGAAGGTGTTCCAGGAATACGAGGTTCCCCATGCAGTGCACCACGACGTGAACGAGTTGCCCAACGGGGATTTTTTGGCGGTTTCCAACCACCGGGACATGTTCCAAACCGGCACACGGGAAGACGTTGTGGTGGTGGTGGATCGCGCCACGGGGATGGTGGAAAAGGAAATCGATTTCCGAAACATCCTGGTGGAGACACGGGAACCGTACCACCATTTTCACCCGGATGTCCGTAATACCCCGAACATCGACTGGATGCATACAAACGGCGCCATCCTGGATTCCCACGATGGGACCTACATCGTTTCTTCTCCCACGCAGAGCATGGTGGTGAAGGTGGATCCGGAAACATCCCAAATCGTTTGGATTCTGGGGCCACACGAGGGGTACGACGGAGAGAGTGCCCAGTTGGAACCTTTCCTTTTGAGCCCGGTTGGAGAGGAGTTTGAATGGGCCTGGTGCCAGCATGAACCGATGATTATGCCCGATGCGGATGGAAACCCGGATACGCTGGACTTGCTTCTTTTTGACAACGGCCAAAGCCGGAGCTTTTCGAAGGATGGGGCGGTGTTGCCGGAACACAACTATTCGCGGGCGGTGGTCTTCCGTATCGACGAGAAGAATCGAACCGTGGAGCAGCTGTGGGAATACGGGAAAGAAAGAGGCTCGGAGATGTATTCCACGTTCCTGGGGGATGCCGATTACCTTCCGGGAACCTCGAACCGGTTGATTTGCTTTGGAGGGCAGCTTCGCACAGAGGGAAAACCCGTGGACGAGATCTTCTCCGGTGTGATGGGAACCACCGTAACGCGCTCGCGCGTGGTGGAAGTATCTGAGGATGGGGAGGTGGTTTTCGAGGTGGCGGTGGCGGAAAATGCTTTTTCCTCTTCGGCGGAAACCTACCAGGTGGAAAGGATCCCGGTTTTTTCTGCTGGAGGATTTGCCGATTCGCTGGGAGAGGTTCGCGGCCAAAGAGTAGGGGAAAGCAAATTCCTTTCCCCCTGTACATCGGTTTCCGCACCTTTGCTCTTCACCAGCAAGCTTGGGGTTTCGTTCCAGGATATGCATCGTGAAGGGGGTAGGCTGATCGTGGATGGATCGATTTCCTACGATGGGAAGACCTACCTTCTTGGGAGGGCTTTCCTCGTGTTCCGCTCGGAGAGTAACGTATACCTTTTCGAGGCGAACACTTCCCTTAACGGGCGCTTTTTCGCCAGCGTGAACTTGCAAGACTTCGAACCGGGGGAGTACATGATCTCGGTGGCGGGAGCGGTTCGCGAGGGGAACGATGCATTGAATGGAGAGATGTTTCAAGGGCATGTGCTTTCGGGGTATCGCGTGTGTGTGGAAGGGGAAGAATGAAAACAGCCCTCATCACGGGGATTTCGGGGCAAGATGGAAGCTACCTTGCTTCTTTTTTGTTAGGAAAGGGGTACCAGGTAGTTGGTCAAACTCGTGGAGGGGCAAAGAAGGGGTTTCCAAACCTTCGATACCTGGGAATCGAGAGCAAGATTCCAGTGCATGCGGTGGATCTCCTGGATTTTGTTGCGGTCCAAAGGATGCTGCAAGTTGTCCAACCTGATGAGGTGTATCACCTGTCCGCGGATAGCTCTGTGCACCGTTCTTTTCAACATCCCCTGGAGACCATGGAGTACAATACCCTCCCGGTTTGTCATCTACTGGAAGGATTGCGGCAGGAGGAAAAGAAATTTCGTTTCTTCTTCGCCGGGTCCAGCGAAATGTTTGGCAAGGTTGATCAGCCCCCTGTGACATTTGCCACTCCCCTACACCCCATAAACCCCTACGGGGTTTCGAAAGCCTCGGGTTTCTTGGGCGTGCAGCAGTTTCGTGAAGCTTTTGGACTGTTCGCCGTTTCGGGGGTTCTGTTCCCCCACGAGTCGCTCTTGCGTAAGGAAGGTTTCTTCGTTCGAAAAGTGATACAAGGGGGTTGGGAAATCAAGAATGGACGCAAAGAGGTTTTGCGGGTGGGGAACCTGGACCAGAAAAGGGATTTCGGCTATGCGCCGGAATATGTCAAGGCCATGTGGCTGATGCTGCAACAACAAGTGGCCCGGGATTTTCTCATCGCGTCGGGAAAGGGGATTTCGCTTCGCCGAATCGTGGAACACGTTTTTGGACGACTGGGGATTCCCATGGAGAGGGTTGAAGTGGATCCCTCGTTGTTTCGGCTCGTTGATGTGGGCGAGTTGGTGGGGGATTCTTCTCCCCTTCGCCAAGAATTAGGATGGGAGTATGATAGGGATTTTGAACAAGTGCTTGACCTCATGCTGGAAGAAATGGGAGAGGCGGAAAACAAGAAAGGGGGGGCATTTCCTTGAAGAAAGCCTTGATTACGGGTATCACGGGGCAGGATGGGTCGTACCTGGCAGAGTTTCTCTTGGAAAAAGGGTACGAGGTTCATGGGATGGTGCGCCGGTCAAGCAGTTTCAACACCAAGCGGATTGACCACCTGTACCGGGATCGCCATGAGCGCGGTGTAAGGTTGTTCCGGCACTATGGAGACATGGCTGATGCACCCAACCTGGTTCGGCTCATCCAGGAAATTCTCCCGGATGAAATCTACAACCTTGCGGCACAGAGCCACGTGCGCGTTTCCTTCGAAACCCCAGAATATACCGCCAACGTGGATGGGCTGGGAACCCTGCGATTGTTGGAAGCCATTCACCTTCTGGGCCTGGAGAGAAAGGTGCGGTTGTACCAGGCATCCACCAGTGAGTTGTTTGGGAAGGTGCAAGAAGTGCCCCAGAAAGAGACAACGCCTTTCTACCCGCGAAGTCCCTACGCGGCGGCGAAACTCTTTGCCTTTTGGAGCGTGGTGAATTTCCGAGAAGCCTACGGGCTTTTTGCCAGCAACGGGATCTTGTTTAACCACGAATCCCCACGTCGGGGGGAAAACTTCGTGACCCGCAAGATCACGCAGGCGGCGTCTCGCATTTCCCTTGGATTGCAACAAAAGTTGTACCTGGGGAACCTGGATTCCAAAAGGGATTGGGGGTATGCCCCGGATTTCGTGCGAGCGATGTGGATGATGTTGCAGCAACCACAACCCGATGATTTCGTTGTGGCAACCGGGGAGATGCATACGGTGCGGGAATTCGTGGAACGTTCCTTCCAGCTGGCCGGAATGGAAGTGGCTTGGGAAGGAAACGGGGTTGATGAGAAGGGTGTCGATGAAAAAAGCGGGAAAGTGGTGGTGGAAATTGACCCGGAGTATTTCCGCCCGACGGAAGTGGAGCTGTTGCTAGGAGATGCATCGAAAGCCCGGGGAGTTCTGGGCTGGGAGCCCAGCGTGAAATTTCCCCAACTCGTGGAAATCATGATGGAAGAGGACTTGCGAAAGGCACGGTACCAGAAGTACAAGAGGAACTACCGGGATGATTCCTGCGTTTAGGAAAAAACGGAAACTCGCCCCCCAATCCCCAATCGTCATTGCGTTGGGCAGGAGATGTTTTCAAAGGTTTGGGAAGAGGTGATGTGGAAAACCCTGAGAACCTTCAGTGTGAGAATATAGGAAAAAAGGGAGGGGTAATGAACGTAGATAGGATGATGACCCAGTTCAAAATACGCTTTGGCGGGGAGGTAGGCCGACAAGCCTGGAAAAACGTGGGTCGCATGGTAAAAGGCGATTTCAACAACAACTTTTCTTTCTTCCAGTTTTTCCTTGGTTCCGAAAGAGTGATGGAGTACTACCAGAAGAAAGTCCGGAAAATCCTGGGAAGACGCGGATTTGATCTGGAAGGGGAAAACTTGGATTTCTCGCTTTGCAAGGTTCCCAATTTCTTGAAAGACCCGGACACTTCCGGAGCTTTTAGCTGCGAATGTGGGGACATTCTTTTTCCTCCAGCATTCGGGATGATGTCTTTTGCCGAGGTGGGTGAGGGGCCATACGAGTG
>Ga0116151_10005979_pt1 | contig 10391 bp, 9 predicted proteins | sample AD_UKC117_MetaG_FD_89893 | JGI IMG/M metagenome (GOLD analysis project Ga0116151, IMG submission 89893) | Active sludge microbial communities of municipal wastewater-treating anaerobic digesters from Hong Kong - AD_UKC117_MetaG | ecosystem: Engineered > Bioreactor > Anaerobic > Digestate... | reverse complement strand
CCAGGACAGGCGAGCGCCGAGACCGCACCCCATCTGTCGCTGCAGACGGTTTATCTCAAGGATTGTTCTTACGAAGCACCCAACGGCCCACGCGTCGACGGCGAATGGAACCCGCAATTCTCGATGGACCTGAATACGCAGTCGACGACGGTGGCGCCGGACGTGCGTGAGGTCGTACTGACGGTCACTGTCGACGCCAAGCAGGCCGACAAGACAGCGTTTCTGGTGGAAGTGAAGCAAGCTGGTCTGTTCCTGGTGCGCAATCTGGGTGATGCCGATCAGAAACGCGCCATTGGCAGCGTCTGTCCCGGCGTGCTGTTCCCCTATGCTCGAGCCGTGGTGTCACAACTCGTCACGCAGGGCGGCTTTCCGCAGTTCGTACTGCCGGCGGTCAACTTCGACGCGCTCTATGCCGAAACGATGGCCGAGGCGCAGCGGCAGCCGACCAAGAACTGAAGCTGTACGCCGACATCATGACCGAACCGCCTGCAGACCCCACTCGCGAGCCGGTGGCGGTGCTCGGCGCGGGTTCGTGGGGTACGGCTCTCGCGATCCAGTTCGCGCGCGCCGGCCATCCCACCCGACTATGGGGCCGCGATCGTGAGCATGTGGCGGCACTGGCGCGAGCGCGCCGCAACGAACGTTATTTGGCCGAGGCGGTATTTCCCGACACACTCAGTGTCACGGACGATCTGGCGGTCGCCCTGACGGACGCACAAGACGTCGTCATCGCGGTACCGAGCCACGCGCTGCGCGGATTGTTAGTCGAGATCGCGCCCCTCCTCGACGATCGAGTACGTCTGGCATGGGCTACCAAGGGCTTCGAGCTCAGCACCGGCAAGCTACCTCATCAGGTTGCGCGCGAGGTGTTCGGAGACAAGCTGCCGGTCGCCGTATTGTCCGGTCCGACGTTCGCCAAGGAGGTCGGTGCCGGCTTGCCGACGGCGATGACGATCGCCTCGTCGGACGACGAGTTCGCCGCGAGACTTGCGCGCAGTCTGTCATCCGCCAATTTTCGCGCGTATACGTCCAGCGACATCGTCGGCGTCGAGGTCGGCGGCGCCGTCAAGAACGTGCTCGCGGTCGGCGCAGGGCTGTCCGATGGTCTGGGATTCGGCGCCAATACCCGTATCGCGCTGATAACCCGTGGTCTCGCCGAGATGACACGACTGGGCGTCGCGCTCGGTGCACAGAAGGAAACTTTCATGGGGCTCGCGGGCCTCGGCGATCTCGTGCTCACCTGCACTGACAACCTGTCGCGCAACCGCCGCTTCGGCCTCGCTCTGGCCGCCGGTCGCAGCGTCGACGAAGCGCTGGCGGATATCGGGCAGGTGGTCGAGGGTTATCAGGCGGCGCGCGCCGTATTCGATGTGGCAACTCGCGCGAACGTCTCGATGCCGATCGTCGAGGGCATCTACCGCACATTGTACGAGAAAGCGCCGGCGGGTGACGTCGTGAGCGCGCTCATGTCCCGACCGGTGAAGGCCGAATTCTGATGACGCCGTCTGCGCGTGCGAGCAAACACCGCTACTGGCGACGCCTCGACGATGAGCAGCTGCTCGAGCTGCGCTTCGCGGATCTGCACCTCGACATCCGGCGAGGCTGGGTCGCCAAACACGTACAGCAGCTGTACCGGGAGCTGCGCGGGCGAGGCATCCGCTTCAAGCCGCACGTGTGGTACGGGATCGAATGGTTCTCGCCAGATGGCATACCCGGCATCGCCGTGCCCTTCTATCTTGCCGATCCCAAGCTCAGGCGTCTGGAACGACGCTTCATGCAGCAGGTCGAGGGTGGCGACAGCAAATGGCTGATGCGAGTGCTGCGGCACGAGGCAGCGCATGCCCTCGACACAGCCTTTGAACTGCGACGACGACGCGACTGGCGTGCGGTGTTCGGTCCCGCTTCCAAGCGCTACCCCAGCGTGTACACATCCCGACCCAGCAGTCGGCGCTACGTGCTGCATCTCGGCCACTGGTACGCGCAAAGTCATCCCACCGAAGACTTCGCCGAGACCTTCGCTGTCTGGATGCAGCCGCGGGCGCGCTGGCGCCGCGACTATGCCGGCTGGCCGGCGCTCAAGAAGCTCGAATACGTCGACGCACTGATGGCCGAGATCGGCGACCAGCCGCCCAAACGTCGCAGTCGCCAGCCAGTGGAGCCCGTGTCCAAGCTGCGGCAGACCCTGGGTGCTCACTACCGCCGCAAGCTGGCCCGCTACGATCTGACAGATGGTCGTTACGACACACGCTTGACGCGTGTCTTCGCCACCCCGCAACGCCGACCTGCCGGCAAATCGGCCGCGAGCTTCCTGCGTGACGTGAGTCCGCAGCTCGAGCGCCTATTGGTACGGCGCGCAAGACTGCATCCGTACGTCGTCGAGCACGCCCTCACGACCGTCACACAACGCGCGCGCCAGCTGGATCTGAGACTTGCGCGCGACCGGCGCCGCAGCAAGCGCGACGTCGCACGTCTGCTCGAGCGTGTGGTACTCGACGTAATGAAAAGAAATCGGGAGAACTACGCGCTATGAAGAAACTCCGTATCCTGTTGCTGGTGCACGAGAGCCTCGTGCCGCCGGAAGATCTCAAGGGACTGCCGGAGAGCGCGATCGAGGAATGCCGCACGGAATACAACGTGATGTCGACGCTCGTGAATCTCGGTCACGAAGTACGGGTACTCGGCATTGGCGATCAGATCGGCGAGCTGCGTCGAGCAGTCGGCGATTTCAAGCCGGACATCGTCTTCAATCTGCTGGAGGAGTTCTCCGGCATCGTCACCTACGACCACTACGTCGTCGCCTACCTCGAGCTGATGCGTCAGCCGTATACCGGCTGCAATCCGCGCGGCATGATGATCTCGCGTGACAAGGTGCTGACCAAACAGGTGCTGGCCTATCACCGCATACTGACGCCGGAGTTCCATCTCTTTCCGTGGCGCAAGGGCTACAAAGCGCCGCGCAAACCCAAGTTCCCGTTGATCGTCAAATCGGCGACCGAAGACGCCTCATTCGGGATTTCACAGGCGTCGATCGTCAACGACAGCAGCCGGCTACGCGAACGGGTGCAGTTCATTCACGAGCAGACCAACAGCGATGCCATCGCGGAGCAATATATCGACGGCCGCGAGCTCTATATCGGCGTGCTCGGCAACGATCGGCTGCAAACCTTTCCCGTGTGGGAGCTGGACTTCGGCACGCTCTCGGACGTGCAGGCCGGTATCGCCACCCGCAAGGTCAAGTGGGACCCTGACTACCAGCGCAAGCACGGCATCCGCACGGGCGTCGCCGACGACCTGCCTGCCGCCATGCAAACCAGTCTCGCGGCGCTGGCCAAACGCATCTATCGCTCGCTGCACATGAGTGGCTACGGACGCATGGACCTGCGGCTCTCCGCCGACGGCAAGGTCTATGTGCTGGAGGCGAACGCCAATCCCAATCTCACCTTCGGTGAGGATTTCGCCGAGTCTGCCGAGCGCACCGGCATCCAATACCCGGCTTTGCTTAGCCGCATCGTGCAGCTAGGCATCAACTATCAACCGGAATGGCGGATGTTCGATAGTTAGGCTGCCGGTCAAGCGAACGGCTTGGCCGCCGGAATCGAACCCGCGAAGTCCTGCTGGCGCCAGGCCTCGTAAACGGCGATTGCAGCCGCGTTCGACAAGTTCAAGCTGCGATTGTCAGGCCGCATCGGCAGCGTGACGATGTGCTCGGTGGCGAACTCGGCCAAGACCGGCAGCGGCAGGCCGCGACGCTCGGAGCCAAACAGCAGGACGTCACCTGGCTGAAACCGCACGTCGACGTGCCGCTGCCCGCCGCCTGTCTCCACTGCGAACCAGCGACCGGGCAACTCGCGGCGGCAAGCGGCCAGGTCGGCGTGCACCTGCACCGTCGCCATTTCCTCGTAGTCGAGGCCGGCTCGGCGCACAGACTTGCGATCCAGATCGAATCCCAGCGGCCGGATCAAGTGCAGCGTACAACCGGTGTTGGCGCACAAGCGAATCAGATTGCCGGTATTGGGCGGGATTTCAGGCTCGAACAAGACGAGGTGGAACATCGGGCGCGATGATAACCGAGTAAAATCCTCGCCATGGCCGCCGTATCCACTCCCGTTGCCCCACCACTCAGCATCGACTTCTGCGGGCTCGAACTCGCCTCGCCCATCGTGCTCCTGTCAGGTTGCGTTGGCTTTGGCGAGGAGTACACGCGCGTCGCTGGTTTCTCCAACACCGAGGTCGGCGCTATCGTACTGAAAGGCACGACCGGTACGGCGCGCCTCGGCAACCGGCCGCACCGCGTCTATGAAACCTCGGCCGGCATGCTGAACGCGATCGGTCTGCAGAATCCCGGCACCGAGTACGTCGTCAGCCACATCCTGCCGACGCTCGACTTTACCGAGACCCGTTTCTTCGCCAATGTCTCCGGCTCGACCATCGAGGAGTATGTCGAAGTTACGCGACGCTTCGACGATTCGCCGATCGACGCCATCGAGATCAACATCTCATGCCCCAATGTCAAAGAGGGCGGCGTCGCATTTGGCAACTATCCCGACATGTCAGCGCAGGTCGTAGAAGCCTGTCGGCGCGTAACGACCAAACCAATTATCACCAAGCTATCGCCCAATCAGACTGACATTCGCGAGAACGCCCGCCGCTGCATTGAAGCCGGCACGGACGGCCTGGCCGTGATCAACACGGTGATGGGCATGGCCATCGATTCGCGCACCCGACGCCCGGTAATTGGCAACGTGCAGGGTGGGCTGTCGGGCCCGGCGATCAAGCCGATAGCGCTGCTGAAGGTTCACCAGGTATACGACGTGGCAAGGCGCCACGACGTGCCGATCATTGGTCAGGGCGGCATCACAACGGCCGAGGATGCGCTCGAGTTCATGATCGCAGGCGCGACGGCCATTGGTATCGGCACCGCGCTATTCTACGACCCGCACGTGTGCAGCAAGGTCAATACGGGCATTGCCAGCTATCTGCGCGCCCACGGCATGCGGGATCTGCGCGAGCTCGTGGGCTCGCTGCACACGGCCTGACCGCCGTTGGCCCCGCCGTCCGGCGGCGGCGCTAGTTGTTGCTGCGCTTGTGGTCGAGGAACCAAAGCACCGCTACGGTAGCGATCGCGCCCAAGGTGATGAACAGAAAACCACTGACACCAGGCGTACGGGACGCCTGCACGACAACTTCGGTCACGACACAGAACTCCAAACAACAAAGCGAATGCTATGTTGTTAGTGTCGTCGCACGCCGACCGCTTGACCACTGCGGCACGACGGAACTGCGACGTGCTTCAAGCACACCCTTGGTTATGTAACGACCTGTGCGCGTTAAGTGCTCAGTCGCCGATTCCGAGTTCCTTGCATTTGCGCGTCAGCGTATTGCGGCCCCAGCCCAGTACCCGGGCGGCTTCCTGGCGATGACCGCCCGTCCGGCGCAGCGCCGCCTCGATCAGCAGGCGTTCGAATTGAGGCAGGGCCCGGGCCAACCAAGGTCGTGGCGCGTCGGCCGGCTGCGCGTCCGCCCAGCGCGTGAGGGCCGCCTCCCAGTCGTCGCCGGGTGGCGCAGCGGCGTCACGCATGCTGGTAGGCAGATCGTGCAGCTCGATCACACTACCCGGTGCCAGTGCCACGAGTCGGCGACACAGATTCACCAGTTCACGCACATTGCCGGGCCACGAGTGCCTCACCAGCCGCTCCTCGGCGTCGGCCGCGAGAGTTTTGGTTCCCGTGCCGAGCTCGGTAGCTGCCTGCGCGAGATAGTGCGCGAGCAAGGCCGGAATGTCCTCTGCCCGCTGGCGCAGCGGCGGAAGCTCGATTCGAATGACGTTCAGCCGATGGAACAGGTCTTCGCGAAAGTCGCCGCGCGCCACGCGCTGCTCCAGGTTCTGATGTGTCGCGGCGATCACGCGGACGTCGACACGTATCGACGTCTGGCCGCCGACCCGGTAGAACTCACCCTCGGCGAGCACCCGCAGCAGCCGGGTTTGCAGCGCGATCGGCATGTCACCGATTTCATCGAGAAACAGCGTGCCGCCGCTGGCCTGCTCGAAGCGTCCGCGCCGCTGCGTGTCCGCTCCGGTGTAGGCGCCGCGTTCGTGGCCGAACAACTCGGATTCGAGCAGCTCGGCCGGGATGGCTGCGCTGTTGAGCGCTACGAAGGGTTTGCCGGCGCGCGGGCTGTGCTCGTGCAACGCCCGCGCCACGAGCTCTTTACCGGTGCCGGATTCGCCCGTGATCAGTACCTGGACGCTCGACTTCGCCAGTCGTCCGATGGCGCGAAAAACGGTCTGCATCGCCGGCGCGCGGCCTAACAACTCCGGCATGCGTGGCAACTCGGTCTGCGGCACGTCGTCACGGCGAGCATTGCTGCCGGCGCGCCGCACCAGCTCCACGGCATGATCGATATCGAACGGCTTCGGCAGATACTCGAACGCGCCGCCTTCGTAGGCAGAGACTGCGCTCGGCAGATCGGAATGTGCCGTCATGACGATCACGGGCAACTGCGGCTGCCGCGTGCGCACTTCCTTCAGCAGGTCGAGCCCCGACTTGCCAGGCATGCGTATGTCGGTTAGCAGCACGTCGGGCGTTTCCGCCGCCAGTGCGGCCAGCGCGGGCTCGGCTGCCTCGAAGGCGCGCATCTGCATGCCGCCGTTCTGCAGTGCCCGCTCGAGTACCCAACGTATCGATGCATCGTCTTCGACCAGCCAGACCTGCAGCGGCGCTGTGGTGGTAGCCGTCATCTCAGGCCGCCGATCCATGGTGGGAAGCCGGATCCGCAAGCGGCAGGAGAATCGTGAAGACAGTCGCACCGGGCCTGCTGGTGTACTCGATCAAACCACCGTGGCGCGTGACGAGCTCCTGCGACACCGCGAGACCTAGACCCGTGCCCGTGCTACGTCCGGTAACCAGCGGATAGAACAGCGTCTCGCGAATGGCGGCCGGCACCCCGGTGCCATTGTCTTCGATCGCGACACTGGCTACGAGCCGATGTCGCACCGGGCCGATACTGATGTTGCTGAGTGCACGGGTACGCATGACGACATGGCCACGCTCGCCGATCGCCTGCAGCGCGTTACGACCGATATTGAGCAGGGCCTGGATGATCTGGTGCGAATCGACCGTGACGTCCGGCAGGCTCGGATCATAGTCCCGTTCGAGCAGTACCGTGCCTGGCGCTTCGCTCTGCAGCAAACGAAACACATGCTCACAGAGTTCATGGACGTTGACTACCGACTTCTGCGGCACGCGGACCGGGCCCAACATGGAGTCGACCAGCGCCGTCAGCCGGTCTGCTTCGCGGATGATTACCGAGGTGTATTCGCGTAAGCCTGGCGCACCGAGTTCGCGCTCGAGTAGTTGCGCTGCGCCGCGTAAACCGCCGAGCGGGTTCTTGATCTCGTGTGCGAGCTGCCGAACCATCTGCCGGCTGCCGTCGAGTCGCGCCAGCAGATCGCTGTCGCGCGCGATGCGTTGCCGCTGCGTGGCATCACTGATCTCGAGCAGCAGATAGCCGCGGGTTTCCTGCAGATCGAGTGGCATGATCGTGAGATCGATCACCCGCGCTGCGCGGCTAGCGCCCAGCGGCTGGACGACGAGCTCCCGTTCTGCCAACACCTCGCCGGCTTGCAACGAGCGACGCAGGATATTTGCCAATTCACCTGGCTCGGCGAGCAGATTCACGAACGGTCTGCCGCGCGATTGATTGATGCTCACCGCCAATAGATCCTGCGCCGCAACGTTGGCGTACACCAGGCATAGGTCGGCATCCAGCACCACGACACCGGTCGCGAGACTGCCGATCAAATCGGCTGGATCGAAATGTGCAATGGCCGACGGCACGAAACGCTCAGCCAGCATGGCGCGCTCCGGCTGGACGTATGGCGACCGCCCGCGGCGTCGCCGCAGTCGTCAGGGGCGAACGCGCGGCTGTGAGGTATTCTGGCGCGCCCGCTCGCCGGCGTTCACCGTTGGTTGGCGTGCATGGAAGGTCACGGTCGGCGACGTGCAAAGCGTCGCACCGCGCGAATCGCGGATCACCACCGAAGCTGCATGGCTGCCGCGCAGCACGGGCGTCAGTTTGGCAGTAGGCGAGCCAGGCGTGCCAACCACCTTGCCATCCACGAGTATCGTCATGACATCGCCCGGCCGCACATCGGGTGTGGCCCGTGCGGAGATCATGATGCTCTCCGGGTTGACGAATGTCTGATCGCTGCTGGGCTGCGTGATGCCACAACTGTCGTAGCGGAAATTCGGGTCCTGCCGCACCGGCGCCAACGCGCGACCGCTTTGCGCGCCGGCGTTCGGTAGCGGCGGTTGGGCCTTGTAAGTCTGTGCGCTGTCGACTTCGATCGGTTGCGCACCGGGCAATTTCTGATCGGTGTACACGCGCTCGCCGTGCTCGCCCACGGTGGTGTACACCTGCTTGTCGGCCGGCGCGCTCTGCTCCTGGGCGACCGTCACAGTGACGAACGCTGCACTCGCGCCGAGCAGTAATAAGGTAAGTGGCTTGCGGTTCATCACGATGCCTCAGGATAGACCCTTCACCATCGTTAGACAAAGGCGGGTGATGAGGTTCCGTGATCCTCATCACCCGCTGGTACTGCTGCACTGCCCGCGCAGCGCCAGCCGCTGTCCCGCCGCGCTCGCACTGGCCGGGACGACGGCCGCGCATCACGCGCTGAAGTACAGATCGAGCTCTGCCGGATGCGTGCTCATCCTGAGGCGCGTCACTTCCTGCATCTTGAGTTTGATGTAGGCGTCGATCAGGTCGTTAGTGAATACACCACCGCGGGTTAGGAACTCGCGATCCTTGTCCAGATTGTCGAGCGCCATGTCGAGCGAATGGCACACCTGCGGAATGGCTTTCGCCTCTTCCGGGGCCAAATCGTACAAGTCTTTGTCGGCCGGATCGCCGGGATTGATCTTGTTCTGGATGCCGTCGAGGCCTGCCATCAGCATCGCCGCAAACGCGAAATACGGATTGGCGAGCGAGTCGGGGAACCGTACTTCGATACGGCGCGCCTTCGGATTGGCGATCCATGGAATGCGAATGGAGGCCGAGCGGTTGCGCGCCGAGTACGCCAGCATCACTGGGGCTTCGAAACCCGGCACCAGCCGCTTGTAGCTGTTAGTGCCGGCATTGGTGAAGGCGTTGAGAGCCTTGGCATGCTTGATGATGCCGCCCACGTAGTGCAGCGCCATTTCCGACAGACCGCCGTATTTGTCGCCGGCGAACAGCGCCTTGCCATCCTTCTGCAAGGACTGATGCACGTGCATGCCTGAGCCATTGTCGCCCACGAGCGGCTTCGGCATGAACGTTGCCGTCTTGCCATAGCCGGCCGCCACGTTGTGGACAGCGTATTTCAGGATTTGCACCTCGTCGGCCTTCTGCACGAGGCGGCCGGCGCCAATGCCGATCTCGCACTGCCCGCCAGTTGCGACTTCATGGTGATGCACCTCGACCACGAGGCCGAGTTCTTCGCAGGCCATGCACATCGCGCTGCGAATATCGTGGAAGGCATCGACCGGCGGCACGGGAAAGTAACCGCCTTTCACGGTCGGGCGATGGCCCTTGTTACCGTCGACATACTCTTTCGAGCTGTTCCACGAGCCCTGCACCGAGTCGATGTGGTACATCGAACCATTGATCTCGGATGCCCAGCGCACGCTGTCGAAAATGAAGAACTCGTTCTCCGGGCCGAACAGCGCGTAATCAGCTATGCCAGTCGACTTGAGATAGGCTTCGGCGCGGCGACCTAACGACCGTGGATCGCGCTCGTAGCCCTGCATCGTCGCGGGCTCGATCACGTCGCAACGGATATCGAGCGTCACTTCTTCGAAGAATGGATCGATCACCGCCGTGCTGGCGTCGGGCATGAGGATCATGTCGGACTCGTTGATGCCCTTCCAGCCGGCGATCGACGAGCCGTCGAACATCTTGCCATCGCTGAACAGATCGGCGTCGATCGTCCGGGCGGGCACCGTGACGTGTTGTTCCTTGCCGCGGGTGTCGGTGAAGCGGAAGTCGACGAACTTGACCTCCTTGTCCTTGATCAGTTGGATGACATCAGCGGGTTTCATTGTTGTCCTCGGTAATTTGTGGGCGGATAAGAAAAGCCTGGACCTGTCACAGTGCACTCCGCGTGCCAAGACCGAAGGTCACTAAAATCAATGGTTTACGGCGTAGCTGTCTCGTTATACGCACCAGGATGGTGCGAAGGGTTCTAGTCTGCCCCATTTTGGCTCGGTAGACTAGCAAAGAGTAGTCTTGATATAGACTAGCGTCTGATATAGTCTCGAATTGGACTACAGGAGAACATGATGACCGCAAACAGCATCGCTTTTGCACCAACAGAGCGCTATGCCGTCGAGAAGCAGGACGGCTCTGGTCTG
>Ga0116151_10005977_pt1 | contig 10394 bp, 7 predicted proteins | sample AD_UKC117_MetaG_FD_89893 | JGI IMG/M metagenome (GOLD analysis project Ga0116151, IMG submission 89893) | Active sludge microbial communities of municipal wastewater-treating anaerobic digesters from Hong Kong - AD_UKC117_MetaG | ecosystem: Engineered > Bioreactor > Anaerobic > Digestate... | reverse complement strand
CTGGACGGCACCCAGCACCTGGCCGGTCCCGATCCCCAACTGGGTGAGGCGACCGACGTCGAGCTCGACCAATACCTGCCGCGCGCCGCTGGGCCACGGCGGAGCGGCAGGTATTGGTCGAGCTCGACGTCGGTCGCCTCACCCAGTTGGGGATCGGGACCGGCCAGGTGCTGGGTGCCGTCCAGGGCGAGAGCGCGGACATCCCCGGCGGGGCGGTGAGCACCGGCGACCGGCGCTTCACCGTCCGGACCAGTGGTTCCTACACTTCACCCGAGGCGGTGGGCGCGACGGTCGTCGCCGGGCGCGGCGATGCGGTCGTGCGCGTGCGCGACGTCGCCACGGTCGGGTGGGCCTCGGCCGATCCGGAGTACGTCGCGCGCTTCGATGGCCAGCGGGCCGTCTTCGTCAACGCCGAGCAATTGGCAGGCTGGAAGATCGGCGACGTGCGCGACGGCGCCTGGGCGGTGCTCGACCGGTTCGAGGCGGAGCTGCCGGGTGACGTGACGCTCGCGCGCGGGTTCGACCAGTCGGTCAACGTGGCCAACCGGTTGTCGCGACTCGGGACCGATTTCCTGATCGCGATCGGACTGGTGCTGGTGACGCTGCTGCCGCTCGGGCTGCGCGCGTCGGCGGTGGTGATGGTGGCGATCCCGCTCTCGCTCGCCCTCGGGCTCGCGGCGCTCCAGTGGCTCGGCTTCTCGCTCAACCAGCTCAGCATCGTCGGGTTCGTGATCGCCCTCGGCCTGCTGGTCGACGACTCGATCGTGGTGGTGGAGAACATCGCCCGCACCCTGCGCGAGGGGGCCTCGCGCGTGGAGGCCGCGATCGCCGGCACGCGACAGATCACCAAGGCGGTCCTCGGCGCGACGGCGGTGCTCGTGTTCGCGTTCCTGCCGCTGATGCTGCTCCCCGGGCTCTCGGGGCGCTACATCCGCTCGCTCCCGGTGGCGGTGGTGGTGACGGTGCTCGCCTCGATGCTGGTCGCGTTCACCGTGATCCCCTGGCTCGCCAGCGTGCTGCTGCCGCGCGAGGAGCGCCACGAGGGGAACCGGGTGCTCCGGGCGGTGCTGGGGGTGATCGATCGGACCTATGCGCCGCTGCTCGCTCGCGCGCTCGCCCGGCCGCGGACCACGCTCGCGCTCAGTGCGGCGCTGGTGGCCGGCGTCCTCGCGCTGGTCCCGGTGGTCGGGTTCTCGCTCTTCCCGAAGGCGGAGACGCCGCAGTTCCGGATCGACGTGCGGCTGCCGGTGGGGAGCTCGCTGGCCGCGACCGACAGTGCGGTGCGGTTCACCGAGCGGGCGGTCGGGCGTCGGGCCGGTGTGCGGGCGGTGTTCAGCAACATCGGTCACGACAACCCGCAGGTGTACTACAACGTGGTGCCGGCGGAAACCGACCCGACGGTGGGACAGCTCTTCGTGGTGCTCGACGCCTACGATCCGCACACCACGCTGCTGATGCTCGACACGCTGCGCCAGGAACTGGCGCAGTACCCCGGGGCACGCCTCGAGGTGAAGGAGTTCGAGAACGGCCCGCCGATCGATGCCCCGATCGCGCTCCGGATCCAGGGTACCGATCTCGACACGCTGCAGCGGATCGCGGGGGAGGTCGAGGCGCTGGTCGCGGCGACGCCGGGCACCCGGTACGTGGTCAACCCGGTGCGGCGGCCCCGGACCGACCTGCACGTCGCGATCGATCGCGGCAAGGCGGGCCTCCTCGGGGTCGCGACGATCGACGTCGATCGGGCGGTGCGGATGGGACTCGCCGGGCTGGAGGCGGGCGAGGTGCGCGAGGCCGACGGCTCGGCGCGGCCGATCCTGGTGCGATTGCCGCACGACGGGCTTCCCGAGCCGTCGGCGCTGGAGCGGATCTGGATCCCCGCCTCGAGCGGCGGCGCGGTGCCACTGGCGCAGGTCGCCACGGTCGACTTCAGCAGCTCGCCCGCGGAAATCCAGCGCTACCAGGCGCGCCGCACGGTCACGGTCTCCAGTGACGTGCAGACCGGCGAGAACGTGGGACGGGTCACCGACCGGGTCCTTGCGGCGCTCGGCGACGTCGCCCTGCCGCCGGGCTACGACATCGTCCCGGCCGGCGAGCTCGAGAGCCGCAGCGAGTCGTTCGGTGGGCTGGGCGGCGCGATCGCGGTGGCGGTCTTCGGGATCCTCGGCATCCTCGTGCTCGAGTTCGGAACCTTCAAGAGCACGCTGATCGTGGCGTCGGTGATCCCGCTCGGCATGATCGGCGGGATCGGGGCGCTCTTCCTCACCGGGAACACGCTCTCGTTCACGGCGACGATCGGGTTCGTGGCGCTGATCGGGATCGAGATCAAGACGACGATCCTGCTGGTGGACTTCACCAACCAGTTGCGGCGCGATGGCGTGCCGCTGCGCGAGGCGGTGATGCAGGCGGGCGAGGTGCGCTTCCTGCCGATCGTGCTGACGGCGTGCACGGCGATCGGCGGCCTGCTGCCGGTGGCGCTGCAGGGAACCGGGCTGTACGCCCCGCTGGCGTGGGTGATCATCGGCGGACTGGTGAGCTCGACCCTGCTCGCGCGGCTGGTGACGCCGGTGCTGTACGTGATGCTCGAGCCGGAGGCGTAGAACGAGAAGCGGGAAGCGGGAAGCGTGAAGCGAGAAGCGTGAAGCGAGAAGCGAGAGGCGGGAAGCGAGAAGCGAGCACTGGGCCCCTCATCCTGAGCGAGCACCGCAGGTGCGAGTCGAAGGACCTGCTTGTCGCGTGCTGCGACCGGATCCCTTCGCTCGGGCGCCGTGGGCCCTCGCTCGGGATGACTCCCTCGCGTCACGCTTCTCGCTTCACGCCCCTCCCTGCACCTCCGGCTCCCCGTAGCGCGCCCCGGCGATCCGCACGCGCAGGTTGGGGCTGATCTGCGCCTCGTGCCGGGCGTGCGAGTGGCCGGCGAGCACCTCGAAGGAGACCCCTGGGTGCCGGGCCGCGCGGCGACGGAGCACGTCGCCCGTCGCGCCGCAGATGAGCAGCGGGTGCCAGTGCGGGTGGGCGATCCGACTGCCGGCCGGCAGGCACTCGACGAACGGCGGGACGTGGGTGGCGACGAGGAGCTCAGTGGCACCGTCGTCGATCGCGCGGCCGAGGAGGGTGTCGAGCCGGGCGGCATCGGCGTCGGCCAGGACCTTCCGGACGGCGAGCTTGCCGACCCGGGTCGGCTCGGCGGCCAGTTCGGCGATGAGCCGATCGTCGTTCAGGGTCACCGGGGTGCCGATGGGGTCGCCGTGGCGACCGTCGGCCCAGCCATCGACCCCCACCAGGTGGCGGCCGTCGGGGAGGGCGACCACCCCCGCCGGAGGGAGCCACCGGATCTCGGGGCGACGGGCACCCAGGGCAAGCAGGGCGTCCCGGACCGTTCCCACCGAGTCGCCGTAGTGGTCGTGGTTGCCCAGTACCACGTACAGCGGGCCGGCGACGGTGTCGGCCAGCCGTGACAGGTCGTCGACGAGACGCTTCGCATGCGAAGTGTCGCCGGTGCAGATGGCGGAATCCGCGTCGGTTCTGCGTACTGTCTGGTGCAGCCGTGCAACGGCCGCGGGCGAGGCACGGTCGAGATGGAGGTCGGAGAGCCAGGCGATCGGCATGCGCGCAAGCTAGTACGTTCGGCATCGTCGATCGGGGTGGGGCTGGCGTCGTAACGACTCGGTGACAAGATTGTGTGTGCTGCACCAAGTGCTCGCGGACCACGTGGTTCCCCTGCAGGTTCATTCTGTCCACACGATTTCGGAGGCACCCTGATGAAGCTCCCGTTTGCTCGCACCCTCCTCGCCAGCGCGGCCGTGGCCGCCGGCCTCATGTTCATCACGCCCGCGCAGGCCAGCGCCCAGCTCGGGTTCGTGGTCCAGGCCAACTACGGCGACGACGTCGAGTTCGGCGTCGGTGGTGGCGTCCGCTTCGGCCTCGGCTCGCTGACCGAGAAGCAGGGGATCCGTGGCGAGGCGACCTTCGACTACTACTTCCCGGGTGGTGGGCAGGAGTTCGGCACCTTCTCGTCGGACTTCGACTACTGGGAGATCAACGGCAACCTCCTGCTCGACATCAAGTCGGTCCAGGGGCTGTACGTCGGCGCCGGCGTGAACTACGCCAACTTCTCCTACAACTTCGACGGCTGCGGCCTCTTCTGCGACAGCTTTGATGCCAGCAGCAGCGACATCGGCCTCAACGCGCTCGGCGGCTACGAGTTCCCGGGCAGCAAGAAGCTCTTCGTCCAGGCCAAGATCGAGCTGGGCGGTGGCGAGCAGTTCGTGGTGAGCGGCGGCATCCGCTTCTAGGCCACCCCGGTGGTCCCGCGACGCCCCGGCAGCCATCGGCTGCCGGGGCGTCGTATCTTTGGGGCCCTCCACCCAGACCGGAGCCCGGATGATCAACAGCGTGCAGGACGCCTACGAGGCGCTCTACACCGGCAAGAGCTACCAGCACGAGGTCGGCCTCGTGGACGTCGTCATCGACCGCAAGCTTGGGACGGCCAAGCCCGGGAAGAAGCTCCCCCCGCGGCGGGTACTGGAGGTCGGCTGCGGGCCGGGGCTCCGGCTCGCGGTGCTCCAGCAGTGGCGCGGGAAGTACCTGGTCGAGGGGCTCGACCGCGACCCGACGATGCTGACCCTGGCCGCGAAGCGGGTCCCCGACGTCCCGCTGCACCAGGGCGACATGCGGGAGTTCGCCCTCGAGGCCCGCTACGACGCGATCCTCTGCCTGTTCGGGGTGATCGGCTACATGGACGATGTGGAGGAGATGGCCGAGGCGCTGACCCGGATGCGGGAGCACCTCGCGCCGAAGGGAGTGCTGCTCCTCGAGCCGTGGCTCACCCCCGACCTCGCCACCAATCGCTACCTGCGTGCCGACTCCGCGAAGCGGACCGGACTCGAGGTGCAGCGGATGAACTTCACCCGCATCGTCGGCAACAAGTCGATCCTCTCGATCCACTACCTGATCGGGGACCAGAACGGGGTGCGGCACGTGCAGGAACTGCGCGAGCTGACGCTGTTCACCGAGGAGGAGTATCGCGAGGCGCTCAAGCTGGCGGGCTTCGGCGACGTGGTCCTCGAGGCCTACGGGCCGCAGGGGCGCGGCCTCTACATCGCGCAGGTGTGACGGCCGCGAAGCGGCCGTCACATCCCGAGCGCGCGCAGCGCGCGAGGGATCTCTCAGTCAGTGCAGGGAGCGCGGCGCGGAGCGCCGGTCACATCCCGAGCGCGCGCAGCGCGCGAGGGATCTCTCAGTCAGTGCAGGGAGCGCGGCCCCGCCTGTGGGCGACGGGATCCCTCGCACCCCTTCGATCGCTGCGCTCCCTCAGGGGAGCTCGGGATGAGGCTCGCGCTGCGCGCGAGCCTCAGTCGAGCGGATCGAACCGCGGATTGACGATCGTGTTGAAGAACGAGCCGAAGGTGTAGCTGAAGCCGACCTGCAGGTTGGCTTGATAGTCGGTCGCGAGGTCGCGCAGCTCCAGGAAGATCTCCTGGTCGGTCGCGTCGCCCTTCGGGATCGTGATCTGGTCGCGGATCCGCGAGTATCGCGCCTCGATGTCGACCTCGAGCCCGCGCGCGAGGCGCACCTCGAGCTGGCCGCTGATGCCGAGGCTGTTGCGGGCCCAGTCATCGAGGAAGGTCGCGGCATTGCCGGTCAGCGAGGCGGTGCCCCACGGCTGCCTCGTCTCGTAGCCGATCCGCAGCGTGTGTTGCGGCCGCGTCTCGCGGAGCTTCCCGTAGATGGTCTCCTCGGTGTAGTCGTACCGCGTGAAGCCGACGGTGTAGAGGAGGGTCAGCTGCCGGCGGGTCGCCTCCTCGTAGGGGTAGAGGTCCCACTCGACGGCCGGCGACATCCCGAAGCGCAGGTCGAGGTTGTCCGGCTTCGAGGAGCGGAACCCCCCGGCCAATCCCACCGACCAGTGCGAGGAGACCGAGCGGACCAGCAGACCGCTTCCGCTCCAGCGGTCGCGGTTGGCCGTGAATTCCTCCCCCTCGTCGAGGGTGAACGTCGTCCGGTCGATTCGCCGGCCGAGGTTCACGCGGATCTTCCAGTCCTCGGTGGTCCGGCCTGCCTCGAGGTCGGTGTCGACCCGGAGCTGCTTCTGGCGGGACTCCGCGTCGACCTCGAGATCGACGCCGACCTGGAAGATCCAGAGCTTCCAGGGATCATTGGCCGGCAGCGCGGGGACCGCCGCCACCTCGGTGTCGCGGGTGCCGACCACCAGCCCGCGGCCGTTGCCTGAGGCGAGCTCGTAGCGGACCAACCCCAGCTCGAGCACCCGGAGGAATTCGCGGCGATAGCCGTCGTCGGTCGCGTCAGGGTTGGTGCGAAAGGCGATCGTGTCGGCGAGCCCCGCAAGGCGACCGCGGCCCAGGAACGCCAGCGTGACCTCGCGCCCTCCCGCGCCGGTGGACAGCCCGGTGGCGATGACGTGGACGTCGGCCGCGGTCCGGTCGCTGACCCAGTTGACCCGATCGAGTTCGACCCGGAGGAACTGGCCGTCACACCTCGTCCGGCAGTCGAGGAAGATGGTGAGCGGGCCCGGCACGGCCATCTCCTGCGCCTGGAGCGGCAGGGCAGCGATGGCGAGCGCCAGCAGAGGGCTGAGGCGGGGGAGGGGTTGCAGCATGACCTGCCGGGGATGGGGCACGAAGGTGCGGCGGCATGACCGCGACGAACCCCGGAAGGTAGTCCCCCACGCAATCCGTGTTGCGGCGGGACCGGGACGGGTACCATTCCCGGATGCTCCCCGTCGACGCCGTCCTGCCCGAGCTTCTCAGCGCCCTCGCCGATCGAGGCATCGCGGTGCTCGAGGCGCCTCCCGGTGCGGGCAAGACCACTCGGGTCCCGCCCGCGCTCCTGCAGGCCGAGTGGCGGGGCGACGGCCGGATCCTCCTGCTCGAACCGCGCCGCCTCGCGGCCCGGGCCGCGGCCCGCCGGATCGCGGCGGAGCTCGGGGAGTCGCTGGGGCACACCGTCGGCTTCCGGGTCCGCGGCGAGTCGGTCAGCAGTCGCGACACCCGCCTGGAGGTGGTGACCGAGGGGGTGCTCACCCGGATGCTGCAGGACGACCCGTCGCTCCCCGGTGTCGCGGCGGTCGTCTTCGACGAGTTCCACGAGCGGTCGCTGCCCGGAGACATCGGCCTTGCGCTCGTGCTGGGGGCGACGCGCGTGCTGCGTGACGACCTTCGGGTCGTGGTGATGTCGGCCACGCTCGATGGCGCACGCGTCGCGGCACTCCTTGGCGACGCACCCCGGATCACCAGCGCGGGGAAGCTCTTCCCGGTCGAGACTCGCTTCGATCCCGCCCCGGATCCGCGGCGGCTCGAGGGGCACATCGCCGCGGTGGTGCGCGAGCTGCTCGCCACGGAGACTGGGTCGGTGCTGGTCTTCCTTCCGGGCGCCGGCGAGATCCGCCGCATCGAGGGGATGCTCGACGGCACGCTGCCACCGGATGTCGACCTGCGACCGTTGCACGGCGGGATGGATGCGCGGGCGCAGGATGCGGCGATCGCCCCGTCGTCACCAGGGCGCCGCAAGGTGGTCCTCGCGACGAACGTGGCCGAGACCTCGCTCACGATCGACGGCGTTCGTGTCGTGGTCGACAGCGGGTTCGAGCGGGTGTCGCGCTTCTCGCCGCGGACCGGCATGACCCGCCTGGAGACCACGCGGATCACCCGCGCGTCAGCCGACCAGCGACGGGGGCGTGCCGGGCGCCTCGGCCCCGGCATCGCGGTGCGCTGCTGGAGCGCGGGCGAGGATGCCGGACTCGTGCCGCATGCGCGCGCGGCGATCCTCGAGGCCGACCTGACGGGTCTGGCGCTCGACCTCGCGGCCGCCGGGTTCCCCGATCCGTCCGAGCTGCCATGGCTCGACCCTCCTCCCGCCGCCGCATACGCGGTCGCTCGTGCCCTGCTGCACGACCTCGGCGCACTCGACGCCCGGCATCACCTCACGCCGCACGGCCGCGACCTGCTCGACCTCGGCGTCCACCCGCGGCTGGCGCACATGCTGATCCGCGCCGCCGCGCGAGGCCGCCCCGCGCTCGACCTCGCGACCACGATCGCGGCACTCGCCGAGGAGCGGGACATCCTGCGTGGCGAGGGGCGGGCACCACCGACAGACCTCCAGTTGCGGATCGATGCCGTGACCCGCGACCTCGACGGCGCGCTGCTGGGCGGGGCAACGGTTGATCGCGGCGCGGTGCAGCGGGTGCGGGAGGCCGCCCGACTGCTGCGGCAGCGAGTCGGTCGGGTGGCAGTCGAGGATGGGGACCTCCCCGGTGCCGGCGGCCTCGCGTCGCTGGCCTGGCCGGACCGCGTCGCCAGGCGGCGGGACGCACCCGGTCGCTTCCTGCTGCGTTCGGGTCGCGGCGTGCAGCTGTTCGCGGATGATCCGCTGGCGCATGCGGACTGGATCGTCGCGCTCGAGGTCGATGATGCCGGTCGCGAGGGACGGGTGCTGCGGGCGCTGGAGCTCGCCGCCGATGATGCGGCCGCCCTGGTCGCGGAGGCGGCCACGATCGAGGAACGGATCGCGTGGGATGCGGCGACCGCGAGCGTCCTCGCCGTGCGCCGGCTCACGCTCGGCGCGATCGTGGTGCGCGAGGATGCGTTGGGCTCACCTGATCCGGCACGGGTCGCCGCCGCACTCGCCGCGGGGATCCGCGCCTCCGGCATCGCGGCCCTTCCGTGGACACCATCGGCGCGTCGGCTCCGCGAGCGACTCGCGTTCCTGCACCACCACGATCCGACCTGGCCGGATGTCTCGGATGCGGCGCTCACGGACGCACTGGAGGGGTGGTTGCTGCCGCATGCGATCGGCGTGCGTCGCCTCGCCGATCTTGGCCGGCTCGACCTCGCGGACGCGATCAGGTCCTTGCTGCCGTGGGCACGGCGTGCCCGGCTCGACGCGCTCGCCCCCGAACGACTCACCGTGCCGAGCGGGTCGACCGTGGCGATCGACTACGCCGATCCCGAGGCGCCGGTGCTCGCGGTGCGGTTGCAGGAGGTGTTCGGCTTGCAGGAGACGCCGCGGCTCCTCGAGGGACGGGTGCCGGTCGTGATGCACCTGCTCTCGCCGGCGCGCCGTCCGGTGCAGGTGACGCGCGACCTCGCCTCGTTCTGGCGCGAGGGGTACTTCGACGTGCGCAAGGACCTGCGCGGTCGCTATCCGAAGCACCGCTGGCCGGACGACCCGCTCACCGCGCCGCCGTCGGCATCGGTCCGCCGTCGCGACCGTTGATGCCCGAACGCACGACGCCCCGGCGGTTGCCGGGGCGTCGGGACTGCGCCGGGTCCGGGTCGACTAGAACCGGATGCCGAGCGTGATCGGGATGAACTGCTGCGATTCCTCGCTGAACACGTTGAGGATCTTCCCCTCCAGATAGAGGCCGGGGCCGAAGTTGAAGCCGAGGCCGCCCTCGATCGCGAAGTCGGTGTTGGTGGTCTCGCCGAAGTCGGGGAGGTCGTCGGCACCGGTCACTTCGCCGCGCACCAGCCCGGCCCCGCCGAGGAGGTAGAGATTGCCCGACGGCGCGTACTCGAGCCGGGCGAGGACGCCATACACGTTCTGGGTCAGGTCGGCGCCGAAGACATCACCGAGCACGTCCTTGTAGGCGAGCCGGTGGAACTGGGCATCGATCCCGAAGCCGAGCTTGCCGGTCGGGTTGCGCATCATGATCGTGACGCCGCCGCCGATGCCGGTGTTCACGATGTCGGCCGCATCGCCGACGGGCACGGTGGCACCCGCGTTGAGCCCGAAGGTCAGCCCGCCCTGCGCGGCGGCGGGGGCGGTGGCGGTGGCAGCGAGGACGAGACTGGCAAGGAGGACCTTGCGCATGAACGCTCCGTGGTTGTGGTGATGCATCGGCCCCGGGGGCCGACGGCGCCCGATCACCGGGCGCGGGGAGGAGTCGTTCGGGAGCGCCGCCGGTTGCACACCGTCAGGGGACGAACGCCTCGGCACCGGTGGGCGGTCGATATGGCAGGTCCGGTTCGAAGGTCCGCCAGAGGAGCGCGGAGACGGCGCGAATGAGCCGCCAGCTCTGGTTGTCGGCGGCGTAGGAGGTGTCGGTTGCCTCGCGGGTGATCACCGAGAAGACGTAGTCCCCATGCGGGGCGTTGACGAGGACGACCTCGGAGCGCGACCGATCGACCGCCCCCTGCTTCGACGCCACCTGGACCGTCGGCGGGATGCGCGAGAGCGCCTCGCCGTTCCAGTGGATCCGGGTCAGGTGGCGGTACATCGCCTCGCTCGCCGCCGGGGAGACGAACCGCCCCTCGCGGATCCCGACCACCATCTCGGCGATCTCCCGGGGCGTCGTCTGGCCCCAGCCGTAGATCCGCCAGATGTCGCGGCGGCCCGGGGTGCGCGAGTTGACCCGGGTCTGGCTGAAGCCGTGCTCG
>Ga0116151_10005966_pt1 | contig 10404 bp, 7 predicted proteins | sample AD_UKC117_MetaG_FD_89893 | JGI IMG/M metagenome (GOLD analysis project Ga0116151, IMG submission 89893) | Active sludge microbial communities of municipal wastewater-treating anaerobic digesters from Hong Kong - AD_UKC117_MetaG | ecosystem: Engineered > Bioreactor > Anaerobic > Digestate... | reverse complement strand
TGTTTACATTCAAAAAGCAAGAATTAAAATCTGTCAGATGATAAAGTGATCGTTTCCCTTTTGGAGTCCATGGGTCTCTTTTTTTAAGTGTTTCTTATTTTGGAGAACATACCAAATCACACTGTCTTCTTCTTTTACTGTTTTTTCTCGAACTTCCATCTTCAGTTTAGTAAACTTGGCCTCGGTGATCTCGCCTTCCAGAAGGCTGTTTTGCATCCAAGTCAGGTATTTTCTTCCAATCTTAAGGATTTTGTTGACTCTTTTTTCTCCAATGTCATACACCATGATGACGAACATACGCTCACCATTTCATCTCAAAAGGCTCATAAGTAATATCTTCAATCAGGTGTTTGACAAGCTTATAGGCTTCATGCCTGATCAGCGTCCGATAAGTGATTTTTCTTTTTAGTTTCTCGCTCTGAATCGTTTGGCTTAAATGTTGCTCGTACTCCGTGATGAACTTCTTTTTTCCGTTGTCATTGAGGTGAATGCCACCCTCCACACCTTTGAAATCCAAGGGTTTGATTTGATTCCGGTTGACCATAGAGAGGATGGTTCGATCAACGATAATCGGTTTAAATATCTCTGCAATGTCCAAATTGAGCGAAAATCTTCGGAAATTGGTTGCGTGCAAAAAACCAATCCGTGAATCAAGCGGCGTTTTATGAATTTCAGTTAATACATTAGCATACAAAATAGAATTACCGTAGCTGATGAGGGTGTTCATGTAGTTTCGAGGTGGCTGCTTATCACGTTTGATCATTTGGAAAGCATCATATTTAACAATTTTATCCAATGCCTGATAGTAAATCTTTCGAATAGCCGCCTCTGTTCCCATCAGTTCGTTTATTGTATTGGCATGGTCAATATCTTTGGATAGATGTTTGATGAGATTTTTTTCAGCTTCTGTATCCGATCCCCTACTTTGATAGTAGCCGATCAGCCTCATCATATTTCTTGCCGCTCCATGAACAAACTGTGTAGCAATGTTCAGTCTTTTTTCATTATTCATGTAATGTTCAGCTTGTTTAAGAATGGTACAGCCGTTTGAATGGTGCTGATTGGGCATGAACGATCCAGAAAAATGCCCAAAATGGTTGAAAAAGTAAACCGGAATTTGATTTTGTGAAAGGAATTCAAGAATCCTTTTATTCAATGTTATTTCGCTGAACACTTTGATGTCATTAACATTCTCGATCGGGATATATTTCTTCCCGGTCTCTTCGTTTTCGAGAACCAGTGTATTATCCTTTCTTTTCAACGTGCCACTGTTAAAAAGGTATATGCTTTTCATATTCTCTCCTTTTATGACCAGCAATAATTGCTGTATCCGCACTTTGCGCATAGCTTTATACGGATAGGGCAAGGGGGTTTGTCAGATAATCCCAACTCGATCAGTTCTTGTTCGATGTCAGCCAATTCTTTTTCTTCATCCGTGGTCAAGTTAATTGGTAGTCGTTTGTGCTCTTGCGGAATGATGATTTCGCCTGTTGCTTCAATACCCCTTTCTTTTAATAACTTCAAATAATAAAGTAACTGCACCCGAGCGCCTTTGATTGATTTTGACGATTTTTTGATCTCTCCGACAATGGTCATCTTTGAGTTTTCCCATATCATGTCCAATTTAGCCCCGGGAAGTTCGATTTCCTTGTTTTGTGCTTTTGAGAATGTCGTTCGATGGATATAGTCTCCCAACAGGAGATATTCGTTCTCGCTTTCGGGACTGAACCGGTGAAGCGTTAGCCATGCTTGGCGTTTGCAGGTTACAAAGGCCAAGAATGCAGAACCTGTGATAAGTGTTCCTTGCGTATCTTGCAAAGAGTACATCAGTTGACCTCCAACTTAAAGTGATTGCGCTTTGACACACAATCACTTTAAAGAATTTTTTGTCCAGATTATTCTAAGTGGTTTTTTCTTAAACGATCTCCTCTCCGAGAAAATAACGCTCCAGATAGTCCCACCGTTGTGCGTTGTTTAATTCGGCTTTGTAGAAATTCGTTGCGATTTCCATTTCCTTTTTTTGTTTGGCTTTGATACTTTTTATCAGAAGACATTTATAATCTTTTGAGCTAAGAGAAAGAAGAATTTTTCTTGCATGGGTATCTGCACATCGCATAGTGAGGATGGTATTCTTTCCGCCATGGTAGTTTACTTTTGCAAGGTTAAGGATATCCAGGATATTTAATACCGGTTTCACAAGCTGAACGTTGGGATGAAAAAAATATTCGATATGATGATGGTTTTGTTGTTTCGCTAATATTTCGGTTAGTTTTGAACGCCATTGCCTCAATCTCGGTACTGCCGTTAAGCGTTTGAATTTTGTCTTTTCATCATCCGTACAGACGAACAGAAATTTTTCAGCATGATGATTTTGTGATGTTCCGAATTGATTCTTGAATATAGCCATGATTTCACGCTTCATGTTGTATAGTCCGTCAATTCCTTTGATTCTTGGTTCAATAAATTGCTCCAGCTCCTTTTCACTTTTATAGCCATAAGATGTTTGACAGAATTCTTCAGCTATTTCCAGGAGTTTGAAAAAAGTTCTTTCGATGGTTTCCGTATTCGTATGCATTTCCAGCTGAGCAAAAATTAACGGATAGATGGTATGGCCGGGAAAGAAAGCGTGACTTTCATTAAAAAAACGATACACCAAACTTCTGATAGTGAAGTTTTTATTTCCTGTTTCCCAAAGTTTTGTGATGTCCACCGAGTAAATTGGTCCTCTGTCAGCTATTATTCCGCCGTTTGGTGTACTTCTGACAGGACGGTTTCTGAAAAATCTGACAATGTCCTTATTGGTTTCGATTATTTTTTCTCCTGTGGCTTCATCTGCTGTGAAGTAAAGATACTGATAACTTTCACTTTTTCTGTAAAGGAGTGGCTTTCGATACCGGTATTCTAAATCCTTTTGAAGAAGAAACATGGCCACCCTGGCTTTTTGGAGGGCATCCGAAAAATCTATTTCTTTTTTTTGAGCGTTAATAAACAGGTACATGATATCTTCCAACGAAATGGTAAAATCTTCTGTTCCTTTAACATCTTTTACCCGTTGGGCGACATGCTGAAATATTTTTTCTGCAATCCACATAGGCGGCAGAGACAAGCGACTCAGCAAACTCGATTTTTGAACGGAATCTCCCGTAAAATGCGTACGGGCAAATGCCTGATCACCGTTTCTTCCTGCTCTACCAATTTCCTGCATATATTCTGAAAGATTTGAGGGCAAATCATGGTGATAGACCGTTTTGATGTCCTGAACATCTATTCCCATGCCAAATGCCTTGGTAGCAACGATTGTATTCATTCGGCCATTCTTGAAGCTGTTTTGGTTCATGTTTTTTTCTTCGATTTTTTGCTTTCCGGTATACAACCCCACTTTATTCCTTTTTTCAGGGAATTTGTCCTTAAAATCTTCTACAATAGCCCGAGCATCTTTTGCATAGGAGGTATAAACAACCGCTTTTTCATTGTTATCAATCGTGCTTTTGATCAATTTTTCTGTTTGGGAATCATCCCTTTCTCCAGCAGAATGAGAAATCTCGATGGTGATGTTCTTTCGTAAAAAATCAGTCATGATGATCAAAGGATCTTTCAAGTTTAACAGATCGATGATTTCTCCCACCGTATCCAGTGAGCCGCCCCAAACGGAAGTGGCCGTAGTGGCAAATATTGGAAATGTTCTTTTCTTATTGATTGAACGGATCATCTCTCCCAGATAACCGTAATCCACCCGGAAAGTTTTTCCCCAAGTGCTAACCAAATGGGTTTCATCGATAACCATCAATCCAATATCGCACCCGTTGCTTAAATAATAGTTGCCCGCTTGGGTAAGTTTTTCAGGAGAAACATAGATCAGATCGATTTCACCTTTGCCAATCCTTTCACGAAGATTGGCCTGTTCTTCGTAAGACAAATCCGAATTGTCGTACTCCACATTCAAATTAACCTCATTGGTGCTGTCTTTTTGGTCTTTCATCAGGGCCTTTAAAGGCGATACGACCAAAGTCATTTTGTTATATTTTTTTTTTAAGATATAGGCCGCCATTTGAAAGATCAGTGATTTTCCGGAACCGGTACCGCTGACAAAGAACAAGTCTCGTAAAGCCTGATTACCGTTCATGCTTTGTTCCAGTAAAAATCGGATTAGCTCTTCCTGACCGATGATTTCTTTGTTTTTACCCTCTTTGTTGTATTTTTTGAATTTCCTGAATGCATCGTGTTTGAATACATCTTTTAGCACCGCTTCAAGGGGCATATTCAAAACTTCCTCATTTGGCAAATAGCCGTCAAAATATACTGGATTGAGTTTAAATGACGGTTCTTCTAATGCCGAAAGTTCTCGTAAACGCAATTTCACATCGTTGGTCAATTTGTCAAACAGTTGAAGAGTAGACTGTTCTACCTTCCCCACAAAAGTGAATCCCGCATCACTCAGCCTATCTTTCAATTTCGTCGTGGTATTGATTGAAAAGATTGCTTGCATATTCAGTAAATCGTAAAGTCTTTTGGAAGATGAGCAGTTGATGAATGCCATTTCAGAAAAGAGAAAATAATTTGAAAAGGATTTCTGATCCACTTCGTTGAGGCTATAATGCTGATCGTATGGGATGATATCTTCATCATCATTTTTTTTGGCATAGCTTTTACCATTGTTGTGTAAGAGAGCCACTTTGGGCAGTGCATCGGATAAATGCTTAAAATTGTTGTGGATAAAACAGTAAAACCATTGAGTAAGTAAAAGCGACTTGCTACCTGTTTGCGTAATTTGAAGCAAATAAGAAAAGAGCTCTTGAGGTGATTTTGACTCCAGTTTTTTCAAATGCTGAATGGGGTCAAGCAGATCATCCTCGAAAAAAGAAAACAGATCCGAGCACTTGGACAATTCTGAAAGAATTTCAAAATCAAAGTTCATGGGAATGATTACTTGATAACCCTTGTCTTTTATCTCCAGAAGTTTGTTCCGGATCGTACTGACGAGCTTTGATTTATCCAAAATATCACTCCTTTCGCAGAGACCGATGACCTTATCCCGCCTGAACCAAATCTGTATGCAGATTTCTGACAATGCCGGAAATCTCCCTTTTAAGCATATTGAGATTGAGAACATTCATTTGCCTTGAGCGGCCCAAACTTTCACAAACCGCATCCTGTTCATTCGCCAATATGAGGAACCTGTTTTCCGGTGGAATTTGAAGAAGTTTCCCCACCTCTTCATATTTTGTCAAATACGATTTGTACTCTCCACTCTTGATTTCAATCCACAGGAAATCCCTATCTGTTTTGATTAACAAATCCATTTCAAATTGCCGCCCATTGGGCAGCATGATGATTGGATTGGCGGCGAGGGTATAGTCGACCTGTTGAAGACGCAGATGAGCTTCAACAAAACTCCTGATATAACATTCCAACCATTCACCCGTCAAAAAATTGATGACATCCGGATTTCTTGAAGGTTGAAAGATCATCTCAAAAACAGGAGACTTGAGATACTTATAATCTTCCAAAAGACCATTGTTGAGCATTGACAAAGCCAGTTGGCACGACGACGATATCTCTGCATCAGACCAGTTTCGCATACATATCCGCCTTTTTTTTGAACTGTTCAGTGAAATTTTGAGCTGCTTCAAGAATTTTGCAATATCATCGTATTTATTACCCATATGTTGAATCATTCCAGTTAAGTGAGCGTATTTCGATATATTCTCAGAATATTTGATAACACGGATACCATTCCCTTGCAGAAATTGCAAAACCGGATGATGATCAGACTCTTTATTCACATCAGAAGATAATCTGACAACACCTGGCAAGCTCTCTGATTCAAGAACCAACCGGTTTGATTCATCAACCCCTTGCTGTTTGACCCCTTCAAATCTCAAGGGATTCTCTTTCAACAATCTCTCTTTCAGGCTGTTAAAAATCCCATCTTCAACTGCCTTTTGATCCAATCCCAATCGATCCCGAATATCCTCTAGTGCAACAGCGACCCTATTCAGCGCATCTAATAATGCAGCATCATCTCGACGTTTAAACCAGTTCAGCATATGGCACCTCCTTCAAGGAGTATTATCACACTTAGCATTTGATTGTCATGAATGATAAATCAGGCACCCGTTAAGGGTGCCTGTGTAAGAATAAGAATTAGGCAGTCCTAGAGTTTTTCAAATAATTGTCCAGTCTAGTTAATTCTTCACCAGTAAGTGTTTTGATAGATTTGAAAGCTAATACCGAATTTTTTATTTTATTTGAAATTGTTAAATCTGATTTCATCAAAGGAAGTTCAAATAATTCTTTTGCACGTTCACAATACTCAAGTTTTGCTTTACCATGTTCATAATTGTATCTCTGATCCAATGCTTCTGTCATCCAGTAAACACCGTTTAAAAGTTCCTGCTGATTATTCGTCGTGGTTAAAAGGTTTTCTATTGGTTTAAATGCAGTCAATACATCATTGATTGGGATCGTATTAGTTTCACGGGATGCTGATCTCGCAAGACACCACAGTAAATTGATACGCCTTCCTTCATCTTTATTGTTTAGAGATTGAGCAATGTTTTTGTAGTAAGAGGGGTTTGTAAGGGTTTTTCCTAAAGATATGTGTAGAGCGTCAATGAGTCCTTTGTTTGATTCGCTTTTTTTTCGAGAGCGCTTAAGAATTTCCATCAGAAAATCCTGTACATCAGGATTTTGAGATTTCCCAAGCGCAACAATAATACTGATTCTCGTTCCTTTATCAAAATGATATTCATAGGATTTCATTATGAAATCAATCATTTCATTTTCCAGATTTTCAGATAAATTATTCTCCAGCATTTTTCCCAACAGAAAAAAGAAACGACCTTTGCCATTTCCTAATTGATTAAATGTTAGATTATTTTTAATATATTTTTCAATACCCGTGAATACTGAAAATGGTAATTCATGATTGACAAATTGTGATTCTAACCGTTTGATCTGATTGTTTTTGTCTCTATTGGGATTGACCGATGTTGAAAGAACTAAATTATAGTAATGAGACAGGAGTTGTCCGATGTTTCCTTTTTCGCTTTTCGACAACAAGGGCTTGCGAAGCCTTATTGGGACTTTTATTTGTGCTGCTGATTGCTTACTGCTTTCAGAATTGTTTTGCTCAAATTTAAAATCCAATTGATATTGACGATCTTCTGAATCCTTTATGGAGAGACAGATCCGTTTGTCTTCTTTTATTTCTATCCCTACTGTAAGCGGTTCGCCTTCATGGATGCTATTTCCAGTTTCTAATGAGTAGCTCCCAATATATTCTTTAACATCATCAGGAATACTTTCATCTCCTTTGTAAAAATTGAATAACAACGCTTCCGTATCGTGATTGACTGTCATTTTTTCAAGATTGTCATTTTGAAATGGCAAGGGAGTTCCCTGCTTGATCAAAGGTATAAATGTACCGATGGATTCTTTTAAATAAAGTGATTCAGCAAGGATGGATTTATTTTCATAACCACGTTTTCTTTCATTTTGATTGGAAATTAAAGCATCAGACGTGATAAAAGACTCATATGCTATTAAAGCCGCACCCTGCGATACTGCTGTTGCATAGTCAGATATCTTCAACACCCTTTTATCCTTGAGAATTTGAGAGACACAATCCTGTACAAAAGGAGCATAAGACATACCGCCGTTAAACAGAATGGCATCAATTTCAAACTCCCTTTGGAGATTATAATTTGCCCTATTGATCGCACTGTATATGGGATATCCGATGTTATTCTGCTCAATGCTGCTTGGTTTAAGAAGCGAACTCACACAATCAATATACTCTTGAAGGGTGATGTCTGTCATGATTGAGTGCATAGTGGTACCAATCGTAGCCTTGACAATGCTGTATTTAATTGAATCATAGGAAATTCTCTGTCCAGTCATTTTTTTGTTCGAATAGATCTGACACAGCTCTATCTTGGTTCTTTCTGCAATATTTCTCAGCACAGGATAAAGCACTTCCAACTCTTCCGATGAAATTTTACAGTTATGATGTAAATAAGGTTCAAGATAATTTTTAACAAACAGATGATCAAAAGTATCACCTGCACATTTGTTAAAACGAGAAATACTGATTTGTTCAGAATTCAAAACACCAAAATTGTTTAAATACACTTTATGAATAGTAACATCAACAGTACCAGCACCTATATCGTAAACCATAATATTTTTCGGTTCACTTAGATCCAATAAATTTGGAGGAATCCGACCGGTGTTTTGCATGTTTAAAAAGTTGTTCAATGCAGCAGTAGGTTCATCTAAAAACAAAACGGGAACGTTAATTGAGAATCCCGACTCAAATATTGCCTTTTGCATATCTTCACGCATGGAATTACTTGCAGAGGCCGGGAGAGAAAAAACAGCCGTTTTCTCGTCCTCATTGCCAAAAAACTCATCTAACTGATTTTTAATATAGATAAGCAACATTTTAGCAAAATGATAGGGTTTGTAGGTGACAGGCCCTATTTGGAAAATCTGCTCCGTTCCCAAAGAGATTTTCCAAGATTTTACAATACGATTAGCGATATGAATCTCATTGATATGCTTTGAAATAGTCCCAAACCAAGGTTCATTTTCCTCTGTCAGAAAGATTGCCGAGGGAATAGTTTTATTTCTCACTTGTGAATGCGAAGCATCTGTTTGGAGTAATTCAAGGGCTTGTGCACTTTTTGTAACCGTATTATACCAAGACACTACCGTGTTACTGGTTCCTACATCAATACCGATATACTGCATACTAAACCCCCTCCTTTTCCACTTTCTTCACTTCAGCCATTTTCAACACCTGGTTTGCGATTTTCCATCCCGGATTGGAAACTCTATAATTCATGTTTAAGGATAACCCATCCACACAAAAAAACTGCTCTTTATCTTCATCGTGACTGATTAAGACCTCATCCCCTATTTCACCGATTTTTTCTAAACCGATTGCATCAAATCCAGATAAAAGGGTATGTATTAATATGCGAACTTCTATATTTGGCAAATGATAGTGATTATCCTTCAACAAATTTGCATAAACAGAAATCTTATCAAGAAGAAAATCGGTCTGAACATTGTTTAACTTAAGATACAGCTCTTTTATAACTTCTGCCTTAAAATTATCACTTTTTTCATCCAACCTTTCAGTCAGTTCTTTATTTGTATTGATCATCATTTCGAAAGCACTTTCGTTGTTTTTCAAATGATTTTCAGTAAGCTGAATGACACTTAACAAAAATTCTTCAAGAATACTTTTAAATATCCAAAAATCATAATTGGATAAGATAGTTTCAAGCTTCTCCGTTTCATCAATAAACTCAGCATAAGCAGATAACTTTTCCAACAAATATTCTCCAAGCAACCGATAATAGAGCATTGAAGCATACTTTCTATCTAAAATGTTTGAGTTTTTAGCCATATTAAATTTCCCGTCTTTCAACAATTCCAGAATATAGGCGCTATCATTGGAAGCGGCATAGAGAATTGAAATCACTTCGGGTACTCGACTACCGTTTAACTGATCTCTTCTGTTTCTTAAACGAAAATAATCAAACAAATCCTCCTTTGAACGAAACTTTGTACCAGATAGAATATTCCGCCAATTCTGATTAATCCGATGCCCTTTGTCGTATTCTTTGATTCGTCTGACAATTTTTTGATCCAATTCATAATATTTTTCTTTCCTAAATCTGTCTTTTTTCATGAAGACAGACTCCACACTTTTCTTAAACAGCATCACTTTACTACGATCCAAATAGTTTGACATTTTATCCCTCCAAAGCGTAATGCAAATTTTCATAAATTAAATAGCAATTTTCGAATATTGTGGGCACATTCGTACTATTGGTATGAACAAAAAAAGTTTTCGAAGGCTTGAGGATTTCCTTGATTAAAAACAACAACTGAGATTGATTAAGATGATTATGATAATGAATCAAACGATCGATAATATTCACTCTTTCAGGATCAACGTTGTAATTCCCTATCCAAATTGTATCCGACTCATTTGAGAACCTATCGGAGAATTTTATATCGTTAAACCTTATTGGATACTGCTTTTCATAAATAGACAAAAGTCTTTGGGTGTACGTCGTGACAATTATTTGCTTGTGCAAACCATATCTTTCAATTATCTCTTTTATCTTCAGTAAATAAAAGATATCCTTCCCCAACACATAATTGTTGATTAAAACAGGCTTTGATGAATTTAAAAGTACTAACAACTCTTCTGCCTCAGAAAGGTCCTGTATCTTCCCTTCTATCTTTAAGCCAGTTCCATCACAAATAAAATAATCACAGTCTTCAATCAAAGGATAACTCATTTGAGACAAAGGGTTTAGAGAAACATCTCCTGAGAAGAGAATTTGTTTACTACCTGCTTCTATTAAAAAACTGCAACCCCCA